>OCTX011668218.1_pt1 | contig 13872 bp, 15 predicted proteins | sample 1539691 | NCBI WGS metagenome assembly OCTX01 (sample SAMN02144231, study PRJEB22623) | gut metagenome | biome: sheep rumen | host: Ovis aries | place: New Zealand | reverse complement strand
TATCATAGTTAATTATAATACAAGACAAATGACACAGGAATGTATAGATTCCGTCTTAAACAGGACTGAAGACTTGTCTTATGAAATAATTCTCGTTGATAATAAGTCAATTGATGGTAGTAAAGAATGTTTTGAGAAAGATAGCAGGATAAGATATGTCTATAGTTATGAGAACATGGGATTTGGCCGGGCAAACAATGTGGGTCTGATGCTGGCAAGGGGCGAGTATTTCTTTCTGTTGAATAGCGACACGTTACTGGTGAACAATGCCATCAAGATATTCTATGAATACGCCAAAGTGCATGACCTTGACAGAAAGGCTATCTATGGATCCTGGTTGCTGAACAAAGACTTGTCAATTGGGCTTTCTTTCGGAACGGAGCCTACTATGAAGTCGCAATTGAAAAGGATTGTTGCTCCCTATCTTTTAGGCTTAAGATTAATTCCTCGTGGAAAGAGAGAACATGAGGATCATCCCAATTACGGAAAGACTTGTGAAGTAGGATATGTTAGTGGTGCCAATATGTTCCTGCATAGGAGCATATATGAGGAATATGGTGGCTTCGACCATTTCTTCTTTATGTACATGGAGGAAGCTGAATGGCAAAAACGGGTTAAACAGCATGGAGTAAAGAGCATAGTTATAGAGGGTCCGAAGATTATACATCTTCATGGAGGTTCCGACAATGTGAAAAGGAAAGATGCAAAGCGTGCGAGTATCAATACACTCATTATGATGCGACACAGTAGGAGATATTTCTTCAAGAAGTATTATAACAGGTGGCAGCGACTATTTTATCAGATAATTTCTTTTGTCTTAGAAACTCCTGTCATTCTGACCTCTTCACATTACAGTGTAAGTGACAAATTAAGATACATTTTTGGATAAGTGGAACAGACAGTTTTATAGAACAGATAAATCAAATGAATTATGAGTTATAGAGAAACGTTTTTGTTCAAGTATGTGAGAGAGATGATACGCAGAGCGCAAGTAAAAATCAACCCGGAGAAGGAAGTTGACCGCTGCTATTATCCTACATTCCATAAGCACTGGGATTATAAAAATCCTAAGGACTTGATAGAGAAAATCTATTGGTTGGAACTATATACGGATACGTCGTTGTGGACGAAGTGTGCAGACAAGTATCGTGTAAGAGAATTTGTTTCGGAATTAGGGTTGCTCGATTACATGCCCAAGCTATATGGCCATTGGGATAAAGTGGAAGATGTTGATTTCGACAAACTGCCAAACAGTTTTGTCATAAAAAGCAATAATGGCTGCGCAACGGTAGAGGTTGTGAGGGACAAATCAACTCTTGATATAAAGGTAATGAAGAGGAAACTATGGCAGTGGATGCATCTTCCTTTTGGAGCTGACAATGCGCAGATGCATTATTGGGGCATCAAGCCTTGTATCATAGCAGAGGAACTGTTACCAAATGACTACGAAAAAATTACCCCCCCCCTCTTTGCTAGACTTTAAAGTGTATTGCATTAATGGTGAGCCGCAATTTATATGGTGTGCTTACGGTAGGGTAAACATGCATGTACATGTACAGTGCTTTGACACCGATTGGAATCCTCATCCAGAATACCTGAATAATGAGATGTCACACTATGTGTATGAACCAAATGACGCTCCAATACCTAAGCCTGCTTGTCTGGAAGAAATGCTGAACGTAGCAAGAAAGATATCTGCACCGTTCCCGCAATTACGAGCAGATTTCTATATTGTTAATGGCAAGCCTGTAATAGGGGAAATGACATTCTCTCAAGGGTATGGTTTCTTGAAAAAAGAAGTTTACGACAAACTGGGTGCGATGATAGACCTAAGTAAAGTTAAAAGAATTAGATGATTATCACTTAGTGGATGGACCGTCAAGAACAAATAGATAGAAAAATATGTGGCTTCATTACATTTCACTTTGTAATGAGTGGAGTGTTGTGGCTATTTTCTGGCATCACTTTCTTGCAAGGATATGGTGCAATTGTATCCGCAATAAACTGGCTTGTCTTTTTTACTTGGCTCGCTAATATTGCATCTCATATAAAAAATCGTTCACGGAGAATTGCAATACGGTCATATTCAATATTTGCAGTATTGTATTTGTTGAGTATTGTATTGAGTCTTTTAAGAGACCAGCCTTTGGATATTTTACTTAAACATGATATTCTCTGGACTTTTGTATATTACTTGCCTTTGGGGTTAGCAGCATTTTCTGTTAAGAATTATACTATTCTTTATGAAATGCTGTATAAATACTCTTTCATCATTACGTTCTGTTGTACAGCCGTTTTTGTCAATCATATGTTAAATCCATTTAATACATATGATATGACTTTTGGTTATGTTCTGTTAATTCCGACTACACTACACCTGTCTTGGTTCTTTAATCGCAAACACAGCATTGTTCTTATAGTTATTGCAATATTAGAGATAGTAATGCTACTCCTTTATGGCTCCCGTGGAGTTTTTGTATCTATTGCCGTCTTCTTTGCTTTACGCTTTTACTTCTTCGGAAAGCGAATCAATAAGGGGGTTGTGATCATTGGGGTTATTGCTGTGGGCGCCTTTTTTTCTTACGGTGCACCGATGCTTTTAAACGACTACCTTGAATCACAAGGCATTTATAGTAGAACACTCATGGCATTTATTGACCCTGAATATAATCAAACGGGCGACCGAGAGGATCATTGGGGGACGGGTGTGTCATTGATTGTAAAGAACCCGATAATTGGGTACGGACTGGGAGGCTATTATTATGATTTTCAAGAAGTCTTAGTAAAAGAACATCCAGATCAGCAATATATTTATGATCCAATAGAACAAGTCTATAATAAATCTGTTGCAACATACGCTGGATGCCATAGTGGCTTCCTAGATTTATTAGTTTCTTTTGGCGTCTTAGTAGGGCTCCCGATAGCGTTATGGCTTATTTTTTCAATATTTAAAGTGGATAAAAGGGCTGATAGAAACTATTTGGAACTGCTTCTGTTATTCTATTCCACTAATATCGCTCCGAATATGATAATTAGTAGTGGTTTACATTATAAGCCGGGTTGTGCCATCTATATCTTCTTGTTTCTATACTACTTACAATCCAGGAAGCAAAGAGCTGTAATAAACAAGAACAAAGAATTAATACCCAAAGCCCCAAATTCTGATGCTGTCAATAGCTAAAACAGTCCTATGCGCATTTTTATTGCTATTCAATCTCATTCCTGTGAATGGTGATTGTAAAACATATGTGCAATTAACCAAAGATGAGAATTTTGTTGAAGCATTAAAACAGTCCAAAAAGAGGATTTCGATTACTTCCGTAATAGACCTTGGGGGAAATTCGGTTGTAATTGGGAATGGTTCTGTATTAGTATTTAAGAAAGAGGGTTGCATAAAGAATGGTACTATAGATGTAAGAAATGCCACCATTAAAACCTCGAAAGAAAGTATATTTGAAAATTGTATAGTAAAATACAAAAAACTCAAGGCAAGTTGGTTTAATAATACCGACTATTCATTGTTGCTAAGCTCACAAACAGAACCTTTCAGATTCGAGGTGAATAAGAATATAGAGATTAAACAGGACTGTGACATAGTAACTCCAACAAAATTGTATTCGAAAAATGGGAGTACCATTAAGGATTGCGGCAGGCTTTTTATCAAGCATAGCGCAAAAGGGACTTCTTTCAGAGGAATTACATTCGATGGGCAGTGGAAGAATGATATTTGCCTGTGGATAATGGCATCCGATATTGAGATAGCAAACTGTAATTTTCTTCATCATAAAGGTGATAATGTATATGTCGTATATTTAGGCAGGATGCAGGATGGTTATAATGAGAACATAAAGATTCATGGTTGTTTCTTTGATGGGATGGAGTCAGTCACAGACGGAGTAGGAAAGGGGAAAGGCTTTAATGCCGCTATTTCTTCCGCGTCATCCTATCATAACATTGAGATCTATGACTGTACCTTCAGAAATCAGACAGGCGAGGACGATGGTGAAGGGATAAACATTGCGGGTGATATACTGGATAATGACACACCTTGGCCTAACATGGACGATGACAATACGTTGCGCTACGGAGATCTAAATGCCAAGATACATCACAACAAGTTCTACGACATGACGGTATCTGCCATCAAGGTCTTTGGAAAAGGGGTGGATATATACGATAACTACATTCATAATACAACCTGGAATAGCGAACGGGGAGGGAAAAGCCTTATCAGGGTTTTAGAGGCAGAATCTGTGAACGTCACAGGAAATACGATAGTCTCTACGATTGACGCAAGTTGTTTCCTGGTAATGAATAGTGCTAATGTCATGTTTAAGGACAACACTTTTACCTGCGGCACAAGAGAAGATAGATGTCTGACCACAGGCTCCGCATATTTCAAGTTCCAGAACGTGAAAGATGTTGTGGTGGAGAATGTAGAAGCGAACATTAGGCAAGGGCATGTTACCAAAAACACCTCAGTCTTTAATATCATGGGTGGTGATAATGTGACGGTAAGAAACTGCAACGTGGAGATAGACAATACCGACTGTCTATATCAGGCATTGACGGGGAACACATACGGCGATATGTTCCTTGAGAATTGCACGTTTAATGTCACTTCTTCTTGTGCCAGATGGATTTATGTAAACACGAAGCAGTATAATAATGCCAAAATACGTATTTCGAATGTAGATGTCAAGCTGCCAGATGTGTTACCTCCGGGCTTTAAAAGAGGCTCAATTGGTACGCTTCCCTATGAAACACGTGGACTAAAGGTGAATGGACAAGTGAAGAACAGCGTAAATGAAACATATTAAAGCATAACAATAGCCATATGGAAATTAAATTTTTGACAGGATGCTATTACCCACAGGTGCATCCCCGGGCGTTTAGAGCTAAAGAGTTGGCTGAGGAATTTACCCGGCAGGGACATCATGTGGAGGTTATCAACATGACGACCATAGAAGGTTTCGACTACAAAAGGTATTCGAAAGATACGGGTATCGATATTTTCAACCTTGGAATCAATCGGACCAAGATTGACAATAGTATACAGAAGGAAACCAAATTCACGCAATCATGGGTTGGCCATGCAATAAGGGGCATGGCGCAGTATCTGTTGCATGGAAGTTTCTTCAAGCAGGTCCGTCAAATAATACCAGTCCTTGGCAGGCTGGAGGACGCCGACATGGTGATGGCGTTTTCTACCCCCTTCGTGTGTTTGTACTCCCTTTCTAAATATGTGGAGAAACATGGAAAGCGGTTTGTGACCATAGCAGATAGTGGAGATCCGTTCTACTACAGCAAACAGAGCAAGAAAGCCATTTGGTTCAAATATATAGAGAAGAAGGTTTATAGGTCGTTTGATTACCTTGCCATACCGACAGAGGCAGCAATACCTCTATATTCACCCTTGATACCCGAGGAGAAGATAAAGATTATTCCGCAGGGGTTCAATATGCGCAAATTGCATCTTTATAATGGAGAGTTGAAGGAGCCTGTAAAATTCGCTTATGCAGGTGTGTTCTATTGGGATATTCGAAACCCGGAATTCCTGTTTGCCTATTTGAATCAACTGCAGATGGACTATCAATTCTATATTATCATGAGATATGAGGATGCTCTGGTGGACGGATTGCTGGAGAAATACCCTAATGTGAAGGAACATGTGGTGATGAAATATGCACTACCACATGATGAATTGCTATATGAGTTGAGCAAGATGCATTTCCTTGTCAATATAGAGAATATATCCAATACGCAGTTGCCTTCAAAACTGATCGACTATGGAATCGTTAAAAGGCCTATCTTTTCGTGCAAGAAAGACACCTTCTCCCCTGTGAAGTTTGACCATTTCATTCAAGGCGACTATGATGGGGCGATGAAGGTGGACGTGAAGCAGTTTGATATTGAACTGCTGGCAAAGAAATTCGTAGAACTTACAAAAACAAAAATTAAAGATGGCGGTAAAAGAGATTCTTGACAGGGCTATAGGCGCCCAAAGAGCAGGCGTACTCCTTTCTTATATACAAGAGCGTAAATATCTTAATGCTTATTACAAGAAAGGTTCTGTTTCAGAAAACGCATTTAAAGGCATCATATATATGGCGGATGGAAGGATGCCTATAGGCGGTATTTCGGACAGGTTACGTGGAATGGTGAGTCTTTACATATATTGCAAGGAGTCAAATATTCCTTTTGCGATTAATTTCACCGCTCCGTTTCATCTTGTAGATTATCTTGAACCCAACCAATATGAGTGGATAGTTGATGAGAGTAAGTTGGTGTTTGCAAAGGGAATCTCTAAACCTCTGATTATTCGTCCTTATTCTGTGAGCGACGAGATTGATACATCACTTTATATGCAAAAGAGACTGGCATGTTACAGCGAGACGGAACAGTTGCATGTATATACCAATATAACTCTTCATAAGGAATTGTTTAGTAGCTCTTTCAAGGAGCTTTTCAAACCGTCGGATGATTTACAGAAGACGCTGAATGAAAATAAGGAGAAGATAGGAGAAAAGTATATATCCATATCGTTCAGATTTATGGCACTCCTTGGTGATTTCAAGGATTTGGACAGTAAACCACTTTCGGAAGAGGAGCAAATTGCCCTTGTTGAAAAGTGTATAAATGCTATAAAGAGGATAAAGGCGGAAAACCCTGGCATAAATAAGATGCTGGTTACTTCGGACAGTGCAAGGTTTATATCAGCTGTCACGAAAAGACTGGATTACGTGTTTGTAATGTCAGGAGATATTGCCCACATGGATCATACAAACGGTGGTAAAGCCCACATGAGGACTTTTGTGGATATGCTGTTGATAGCAGGAGCAGAAAAGGCCTATGTGTATGCGACAGGAGCCATGTACAAGAATAGTTCGTTTGCAGAAACATCTGCATTGATAGGCGGTGTGCCATTTAGTAAGATTATAGAGTAATGCGGACGTGTGATGAACAGAATTGCTTATATTGACGCGGTAAGAGCCTTTGCCATGATGCTGGTAGTTTTGGGGCATGTGATAGTTACTTATGATGTAAGAGCGTATGATGCACCTACAGCTCAGGTGATATACTCATTCCATACAGCGTTATTTATGTTCGTGAGTGGATGTTTTTTTTCGAATACCATCAAGAAAAATGCAAAAACTGTTATTGTCGATAAAGTGAGGCAGTTGCTCCTACCATAATTTTCCTGGAGTGTAATATGCGTGTTTTTGATAGATATACCACTGTCTAAATTTGAGATAATTGGCTGTATGACAGATTTTTATAGGGGGGTAATTCATAACTATTGGTACGTTAAGTGTCTTTTCCTATATATAGTTGTTTCGTATTTACTCATAAATCTGTTTAAGAACAAATGGGTAGGAAGCCTAGCCACTTATCTACTATTCACTTTAATGCCAGGTTGCTTCTTCTCTAATATGTTTATACCATATTTCTTGTTTGCTTATCTTGGTAGAGACTTTTTGGAAAAACATGATGGATGGAATACGATAATAGGTATTGGCATTGTTCTTTTAGGGTTCACTCTATTATGGAAACCGAATTACATCTATACACTTGAAAATATGCAATGCATCCCTTATCTTGTGAGAACATCAGTAGGAATATTAGCATCGTGTTTTATCATTTTGTTGATAAAGAAACTGGCAAAAAATATGGCAGATAGTAGGTTCTTTATGTTTGTGACAAATACTGGAAAGATTACGCTTGGTATATATATGTGTCATGATATATTCTATAAAGGAATGATATATGTTTGGCTTAAGTCATTTTTAATGGGAGGAGGTTTCTTCCCTCAATTGGCATTTGCAATTGTGGTGTTTTTGCTGTCTGTGAGTTTTATTTCCATGATAAGGAAAAGCCGCTTTCTTTCACTGCTGCTATTGGGTAATAAATGAATTGATCTGTGAACTTTATTATTACACATAAAATGAAAAGTATTCTTATATGCTGTGTAAACTACAGGACGTATGATGTCTTGTATGAATATCTGAAATCCATTGATAATGCTACGAAACAAGTATGTGAAGGCTGTAAGGTAGAGGTTTGCATAGCGGATAACACAACGACAGAATTTCAAGATATCAGATATGACTTCCCGACTTTTCAGTTGAAAGTCTTTCCATATCATAAAAACTATGGCTATATGGGTGGTGCCGTTCAGATGATAAAGGATTTGGGAGAGTCGCATGTGATAAGTTTTGACTTTGTCATCGTCTCGAATGTGGATATAGAATTAGACGAGTTGTTTTTTAAGGACTTGCTGTCCTATGATTATAAGGATGTTGGATGGATTGTCCCTTCTGTATATAGGACGCGGAATAATTACTCAAATGAGAATCCTTTCCAGACTTCCAAGCCCACGCGCTCAAAATTGGATGCTGTCATATCTCTGTACAAGTACCCTTTTATATATGGATTGTACGAAGCTTTTAGTAAGTTTAAAAACTCAAAGCAATCACAAGGTGTTATGGTGAAGGAGGAATCGCCATATCCTATATATGCAGGAATGGGTTCTATCTTTGTTTTTACACAGCAGATGGTAGAGAAAACTTATCCTATGGAGTTCCCATGTTTTATGTATGGCGAGGAAATCTATTATGGCTATCTGGTAGCGAAGTATGGACTAAAGACAGTGTTTTATCCTACTATTAAGGTATATGATATTGGAAGTGTTTCTACCAGTAAATTAGGCAACTCGCGTAAATGCAGGATGAATTATGAGAGTCTGAAGAAACTGAGAGAAATTATCTACAAGGACTAGAGTTATGCTTAAGTTTGTTGGCGACGTTAACTTGACCGATTGGGATTTTAACTTTGGATTCGGTATTGGCAGCAGGCTGACCAAAGGGGGTAATCCTTTTCAGAATATATCCACTGGGGGGGGGCAATTTATGGATTGGTAATTTTGAAGGCGTGGCATCCGACATTACCGATAAGATGGGAATGGCGGCAGAGGTGTTTCGTGTCAGCCCGGATGCGATTCAATCCATAAGGCACTTTGATATTTATGGTTTTGCCAATAATCATGCTATGCAGCACGGGCCTCTTGCGTATGAGCAAACAGTAAAGGCGTTGCTAAAGTGTGGCAGCAGGGTGTTTGGAACTAAGGAGAATAGGAGTTGCGTTTTAGAACATCAGGGGAGGATAGTGACGCTAACGGGATGCTGCCTAAGGATTGATGAGTTTACGGAAGATCCTTCCTATTGGTATAATCCAGAATACATTGAGATAAAAAATGAGATAGATTCATTGCCCGTGGATGCCTATAAGGTGTTCTTCATACATTGGGGCAATGAGTATATCAACCGGCCTTCCTCACAACAAAAAAAGTTTTCGCACTGGCTGATAGATGCTGGCTTCGACCTGATAATAGGAATGCATCCACATGTTTTGCAAGGGTATGAAGACTATCATGGGAAACGAATCTATTATTCTCTGGGCAACTTTGTGTTTGATATGGTTTGGGAACCTTGCCGGTATGGTGCGATAGTTGGCGTTGACTTGTCAAGCGAAGAGCCAGTGTTTAAGAATGAATATGTGTATATTGATGAATCTTGTGCGCCCCGTATTGTAAGTGAGGGTGATGTCCCTGAGCAATATAGGTTTGAATATTTGAATGTGCAAATGCAGATTGAGGATAACTCAGAGCAGTATCACAACGAAATCAAAAGGCTATATGGGGCGTATAGCAAGGCGAATAGGAAAAATGTGCTGAAGAATATATTGCGTCACCCGAGTTTTGGTGTTAACGTGATAAGTGATTTTGTGAGAAGAAGATTTTTGAAATAAAGTAAATAATAAAACTATGCATTTTATAACATCACCATCGAAAAAGAAGCTGGTTACTCCGTTATTGAAACTGGTAACCTGGTTGAATCCCATTATCCCGAAGACGATGATTCAGATACGTCATCTGCTTCGGATGAAGAGGTTTGCAAATTTGCGGAATCCACAGGATTTGAATGAAAAAATCCTGTGGATGGCTGTTAACACGGACACTACGGAATGGAGCCGGTTGGCAGACAAGTATGAGGTAAGAGGTTATGTCCGTGAATGTGGATTGGAGGACATATTGGTAAAGCAATATGGATTGTGGAACAATATGAACGAGGTGGACTTCGAGAAACTTCCGAACGCTTTTGTTCTGAAACCTACGCATGGCTCTGGAGATGTTGTAGTGGTGAAGGATAAAACCAAAGCAGATATTGAAGGCATCAGAACAAAGATACAGAAAGAGTTACATGAACATATCTGCACCAGTGCTGCGGAGCTTCATTATACGAGAATTCCTCACCGAGTGATAGCAGAAGAACTGCTTATCAATGACCCAGTGTCGCAGAAGTATTCTTCTACGTTGATTGATTATAAGATCTGGTGTTTTAACGGTAAGGCCCACTATGTATGGGTATGTATGAATCGTTTTGTCAGGAATAAGGATGGGGCGGAGGTTATGACATACGACAGGGAGTGGAATGCACATCCTGAGTATTGCAGGGTCACTCCAGACTTCTCTCTGGCTGACCCTATGCCTAAACCGGCAGGATATGATCATATGTTAGAGGTGGCTGAGAAATTAGCCAAACCTTTCCCTGTGGTAAGAGTGGATCTTTATAACCTTAACGGGAAGGTATATTTTGGAGAAATGACATTTACGTCATACGGTGCCATTATGGATTTCTATACACAAGAATTCCTGGATGTTGCAGGTCGTAAAATTGAACTGGGGGGGGTAGAAATGAAATAATACGTAGCTTTGAGTATTCCTGCTCCTTTGCTGCCCAATACCTTAGAGCAGCATGAGTACAGGGAAGCGCGATTGCGATGTAGTATTTGTTGTGTTAACCTATCGAAACACTTCTGATTTAGAAGATTTTTTTAGGTTCAACAAGGTGCCTCATTCATATACAATAGTTGTCAATAGCTTTTATGATGAGGGCACGGAGAAGATGTTTGAGAAAATAGCAATAAGCAATGATGCTGATTTTTTAACCGTTCCCAATAAAGGATATGGAGCCGGCAATAATGCAGGAGTTGATTATGCGTTGAAGAACTTCAATTTCAAGTACCTTGTAATCTCGAATGCAGACATAACAATAGAAAAATTTGAAACAAGTGAGCTTGAAAAATATGGTTCAGCAATCATTGCCCCCGATATAATCAACCTTAAGGGAAAGAAACAAAATCCATCAGTACCGTTTCATCCTTTTAAGTGGTATGAATATTTGAGGTACTATATATATAAAGACAAACATTTTGGGTTGTTGAACTTGGTTTTTGCATATTCCCGACTTACAAAGACGATATATTATTTGATAACGAAATGGAGAAAAAAAATCTTCTCTGCTCATGGTGCATTTGTAATCATGCAGCGAGATGTAGTTAAAGGACTCGTTCCTCTATATAATGAAGAAATGTTTCTTTTTAATGAGGAGGAACATTTAGGAAGGAAATCTGCACAGAAAGGATTTTCGACATTTTATGCTCCCGAGATTGTTATCCGCCACAAAGAGGATGGTAGTATGAAGGTTGCATCAATTAACGAATTTGAAATGTTAAGACAGTCCTATCTTGTGTATTTTGATTATTGGGTAGCAAAAAAATAGAATTATGCAGGACTTTGGGTTAGTTTCCATAATAATGCCAAGTTATAACTGTGGGAGGTACGTGGAAGAGACCATCTGCAGTGTGCAGGCACAGACGTATCAGAATTGGGAGATCATCTTTGTGGATGACAACTCGACTGATGATACCGTTAGGAAGGTGTCGGAACTACGGGTCAATGATTCACGGATAAAGTTGTTACAGAATAAGGTGAATTCTGGGGCGGCGGTGTCTCGGAATTATGCTTTGCGTGAGGCTCGCGGGCGGTGGATAGCTTTCTTGGACAGTGATGACCTGTGGGGGCCGGAGAAGTTGGAGAAGCAGGTGCGGTTTATGGAAGAGAATGGGTATGCGTTTTCCTATACAGAGTATCAGGAGATGGATGCTGATGGAAATCTGACAGGTGTAACTATCTCCGGGCCAAAACACATAACCAAGAGGGGTATGTATAACTTCTGTTGGCCAGGATGTTTGACGGTGATGTATGATGCTTCTGCAGTTGGGCTGATTCAGATTGAGGACATCAAAAAGAATAATGATTATGCGATGTGGCTGAAGGTGTGCAAGAAGGCGGATTGCTACTTGCTGCCGGAGGTGTTAGCTAAATATCGTCGGGGCAGAGCAGGTTCGGTGAGTACGCATGGTATTATTACTATGATAGGTTGGCACTATAAACTGTGGCATGAAGCAGAAGGTAGAGGTATAATCCCTTCGGTGTGGTATACTGCGGTGAATCTGGTTTACGGTTTCTATAAGAAGATACGTTACGTCAAGAAGTAAAGATTCGATAAGTTTTGCAACATTTTCTGTTAACCCGATTTAATATCCTCCTCTGGGGCAAGGATAAGAAGGGCAATACCGTCAGAAATGTGGAGTGGCTGGAACATCGCTTCACACTTTTCGAGCGATTTTGCCTGCCGTCCATTAAGAATCAGTCTTGTCAGAGTTTCGATTGGATAGTCCTGTTTGATAGCAATACGCCGGATCGGTTCAGGGCAAGGATTGATGCTTATCAGAAGGATTGTTCGCAATTAGTGCCAGTTTTTGTGGAACCTGAGCGAGGCCGTTACTTTGCAACTAAATTCAGGGATGAGATAGTAAGGCGGTTGCGTGATGACAGAGTGGTTACGACCTACTTAGATAACGATGACGCGCTGAATGTGCAATTCGTAGAGGATTTGCAGCGGAGAGCGGAGTCGTTGGCTGACGGGACATTTATCCGCTATAGCGATGGTTACCAGTACTACACGGAGGAACAGTTTATGCTGCGAATCCATTATCCGAGGAATCATTTCGTGAGTGTGGTTGAGAAAGGTGATCCATCGACGATAAAGGGTATCTTTGGGTATGGCCGTCATTTCTATATAGATGTAATTGCGGGTGTAAGGATCGAGACGGTTTCTGGACTTCCTATGTGGTGCGAGGTGGTTCACGAAAAGAATATGATTAACGATGCGAACTTTCTCATTGGGACAAAGGTTATCAAAGATAAGAAAGTGCTGCGAGAAATCTTTTCCGTGAATGAGGATGTGGATGCAGGGATGCGTGTTTATTGCTTCAAGTTTCTACCTAGGTATATGAGAACGTTTATGAAGCGGGCTAAGAATAAATTGTTTGGCCGCAAATGGTAGAAAGTTTATGAATAAGAATATAGATGTGTTTTTGAGTTTGCTTCGGGTTGGCCTTTGGGAAAGTGTCAACGCTAACCTTGACCCTAACCCTAACTTTATTGGGGGCGTGGATTGGAATGAGGTGTATCGGATGGCGGAACAACAGGGCGTGATAGGACTTGTTGCGGCAGGGATTGAAAGCGTTAACCTTAACCATAACGATAACCTTAATCTTAGCATTCCGCAGGTGACAGCTTTGACGTTTGCTGGTGCGACCATCCAGATGGAACAGCGGAACAAGGCGATGAACGGGTTCATTGCTGAGTTGGTAGAGAAGATGCGTGCTGTTGATATTTATACCTTGCTGGTGAAAGGACAGGGAGTGGCGCAATGCTATGAACGACCGCTGTGGAGGCCGTCTGGGGATGTTGACTTTCTGTTGAGTGAAGATAATTATAAGAAGGCAAAGGCATTTCTGTTGTCTCTGTCATCGGGGAATAAGCATGAGGAATGGTATTCACAGCACCTGGGAATGAACATAGGACAGTGGTATGTGGAGATACATGGTACATTGCGTACTGGACTTGCTGCACGTGTGGATAGGCAGGTGGATGCTGTGCAGAGGGATGTGTTTTGTGGTGGG
>OCTX010905486.1_pt1 | contig 13872 bp, 13 predicted proteins | sample 1539691 | NCBI WGS metagenome assembly OCTX01 (sample SAMN02144231, study PRJEB22623) | gut metagenome | biome: sheep rumen | host: Ovis aries | place: New Zealand | reverse complement strand
CCCAGTTTCCTTTTTTTTATAAAAAAATAGAACGAGCGACTCTAATACGTCCGTTCGTTCTCTCTTTTATAAAAAATACAGCCACCTCCCATAGCTTGGAGCGACGTTCATATTTCACCAGAATGTTTTATTACCTTTGGTATCGGATTCCAGCAGCGAAGAAACCATCCTGATAGAATCATGATAGTGGCAAAAACATAATGTTGGCAAAGAAAGGATTCTGATAACCATGATTAGCATTTTTTACTTCGACGAAGACGAATTTGTTTGTCAAAGCACAGAGGAATTACTTCGGCAAAAGAGGACAAACACCTATCAGAAGAACTGTCATCGCAAATTTAGCTCCACACGCAAATCTAAACCACGTAGAGCAGTATACAACGCTAACAAAACCAGAAGAAAGTCTCGCCGATGCAAAGATACGGCAACTATATAAAGCTGCTCCATAAGTATCCTTCTTGGAAACGTCTGCTGGCCCTGCTACCTTGTCAATCTTCTAGCTCCTTTTCTTATCCCATAATATCGTTATCACTGAAAGAAGATAGAAATTGTTTGTCAATAGAAGGAATATCCCTCTTTTTGTAGAAATCATATCTCCTAGATGATACCACAAATACCAATTATCACTTTAGGAGGAATTCTAATGGCCAGAGTAGCAAACTACGAGCAGAAGATTGAAAGCATCCAGGCAAAAATCGCCAAAAAAACCGAAGAGATTAAAGCCCTGAAAGCACAGGTTGCAGCCCTTGAGGCTAAGAAAACCAAAACGGATTTCAAGGTTCTCAACGAATATCTTGTAAACAAAGGCGTTGCCCCGGAAGAGGCTCTTGGCAAACTAAAAGAAGTTTACGGCGAATAATATATTTCCATCCCCTCAGTTTTTCTGAGGGGATTTTTCAGTCTTACAGCTTTTACGCTGTTACCGCCGAAAGAAAAGCCCCCATATACAATGGCAGCGTCAACACTTGTCCGTTTCTCCCTACCTGCACGTCGGCCAGCTTTATTGCCTGCTCCACATGGTACCTGTCAGGGTTGGACAAGACCTGCTTCATGCTCTTGGCATTGCCGTTAGTTGCCTTTACCTCTATCAAAGTTGCTTTCCCTTTATACTTGATGACAAAATCTATTTCCAACCCGGAGTCTTTATGGAAATAGTACAGCTTCCGTCCCATCTTGCCAAAGAAGTCTGCCACGAGATTCTCAAATATAGCCCCCTTGTATCCCAAGAGGTTCCCTTGCAGAATTTCTGCCTGAGTGCCATCCTCCAGCATGCTGATGAACAGCCCAGTATCCGCCATATAAACTTTGAAGGTATCCTCCTCCGAATTGCCGTCCAGAGGTAGCTCCGGCACAGAAAGGTTATAGCAGTGGTGCAGTATGCCAGCGTCCTCTATCCAGGACAGGCAACTATCATAATCCTTGCTCCTGGCTCCACGCTCCACAAGAGAATACTTGAACTTCTTGTTCTCCTTGGCCAGTTGCTTAGGGATAGAGCGATAGCACTTCCTGATACGAACCTTGTCACGGTCAGGAGCATACTTCATCATATCGTCTTCATAAGACACCGTAATGTCCCGCTGCATCTGGAGCACCTGAGCCATATTATGATGGTCAACGAAGTTCTGCACCACAGCTGGCATCCCTCCTACGACCACATATTGGAGGAGTAGCATACGCATTTTGTTATGCAACGCTTCAGGAACTGGCTTTTCTTCGGCAATACAGTCCTTCAGCATAGCTATCAGCTTCTCATCGATTCCATTAGCCCAAAGGAATTCCTCAAAATCCATAGGAACCATGGTCAGCATGGTCTCGAAGCCAACCGGGACTGATTTTGGCTCCCCGTACCCCTTAACTCCTAAAAGCGAGCCTGTGGCTATTACATCATAGCGGCCATCCAGCTTGAAGAACTTCAGGGCTGTGCGTGCTTCAGGACATTCCTGAATTTCGTCCAAGATGATGACCGTCTTCCCCGCCTCAAATATTGCTTCCTTTATCTGGGCCGTCATCATCATGGTCAGGAAGTCTACCTCTAGGTTATCCTTGAAGATGGCCCCATAGCCAGAGTTCTCGAAAAAATTCAGGTAAACAACGTGCTCGTAGTTCTCATGGGCAAAATCCAGCACCGCTCGTGTCTTGCCACATTGTCTGCATCCCTTGATAATCAAGGGCAATCTATCTTCCTGCTGCTTCCATTGCAGCAACTTCTCTGTGATTTTTCTCTTCAGCAATGATACCACCTCCAACGCTATAACACTATTATAACACATTTTTTCAAGGGACTTTTGAGATATTTTAACACTTTTCCTAGCGAGTTTTTGTTATTTTTTACATTTTTCCAAGTGACTTTGCGGAATATCCCCCCTGTATGTCTTCTCTGCCCCCAAAAGTTAATGCTCGTGATTTCACCATGAAAGACACTCTTCACGTCCAACATCCTCATAATATCAAGGCTTTGGGCTGCCTGTGAAGGATGTGAACGCAACTCTCAATTTCTTTTTGGAGCTTGATATGAAGAATTCCTCTAAAGAAAAAGGTCATCATACTCCCAAACCTATCATAACCCCAAAGAAATGTTGTTGCTCCCGTGTGGAGCAACACTCTCTTGGGGCCCAATGTGAATATGCTCATGAATGTCCGTGAAAGCGTCCATTTCACTGTTTCCCCATATAATAATGGAAAACGGCCATTGTGAACGTTGTGAAGGAAAAATCTCTTCTACTTGCTGTGCTATTCTTATGGAGTTTCTTACTTAATTGTCAAAACCTCTTAACAACTCCATAAAACGTTCACAACCTTCACAGAGGTGGTGGCAACGCCCATCCCCTCTGTGTTTACGGCCTGTGAACGTTGTCTGTTTTTCTTGTCACAGTACAATCACACAATCACAAGAGATTGGCTCCAAAAGTGTATTCCCTGTCAATAGTATATAATTTTTCTATATGCACATGGGCTATAGAATTAGCAGGCTCCATAACAATACCTAGTAAATTTTATCGCAATAGCACTATATATTGTGATTACATGACTATTCCGATACCCTATGAGGTAAGAAAAGAATAACCTCTTATCTCATGGAGTATTTAAGCCTTCTTGCTCTGGAGTAAAAAATACCTTCACGTCCTTCACAGAGGAGCAAGGAAAACATTCAAAGGCTCCATAATAAAGGATTTCTTGGAGTGAACGTCTTCATCATGGCCACTTCACTTTGCGTTCACATCTATCACCAGTAGAAAGGATTATTATAGAGAATAACGTCTAGTTGCTACGTGGGTAAATAGGCTTAAAGAAAATTTTCCTTCGACACCATGTCTTGGTGCAAGATTCGCACATTCACAGCACAAAAGATGTAGAATAAGAATATGAACAGGGAAGTTCTTTATCACAATCCTCTGTTAAGATGGCCTAGGAAGAACATGGATGTCCTTTCTGTATTACAACCATGGATGGTTGATACCCCAAAGGAATGGTGTATCGGCAAGTACGCTGGTCTATTAACAGAACTCATATTCTTTGACAAGGAGGTAGACGCGTAGACACTAACCTATTACGTCTTCGGGAATCACAAGGAACTACAGGACAAACAAAGCCGTTTGACATCATTAGGACGTCAAACGGCTTTGTTAATGCTTCAGAGGATTATATAATCTCCGCAAAGATTCATCAATTTATTTCACTGTGAAATAAATTGCCTTCTTCCTTTTGTGTAGGACATGGGTACTTTTTATCAAACTCCAACAACGCCTGATGCAATTGCCCGAAATCAATGTTACCAGATTCATTCATTTCTTCAAACAGCCTCAGCCTAAAATCCTTTTTCTTTTCTTCCCAGGCCGTGTACGCATCAGTAACTTTATCTTTTTCAGACTGAACTATATCCATTGACTCCACATAAACTTCTTCAGCAGCAATACTTCCGTCATTATCTTTGCCGCTAAAGAATTCTTTGGCTTGCTTATCCCATAGAGCCTTATCTTTGCTTTCCTCAGCTTCGGCTGCCTTGGCTCTGGCAATGGATTCATTGATTTGTGCGTATCCTGACTTCAATGCCTCATTGAGATACCCCGCTTTGCTCCTGATTTCTCGCCCACTTAATTCAGCTGAACGGATTGCGTTACGAACAATTTCCATTTGCTGCTGACAGTATATGATGCCATGTAACTTTACAGCTTCGATAGCTTTATCTTCTGCATAGCCAAAATGCTCTACCATACGATTTACTACATCCAGCTGTAAGCTTGTCAATTCACTTACATCAACCTTTGGCTTAACAATAGCGTTCTTTTTTGGGCGACCCCTTTTCTTCTTCGGTGCTGCCACAACTATTGGCTCATCATAAGCCGGTGTGGAGTTTGCGATGGGATTATATGTGACGATTCCAGGTACTTCTTCTTTTTCCTCAAGGTTTGTTTTTTCTTTTACTTCAATGAACATTTTTATGTGGGTTGTCTTTCTACCACTTTTGACCTCCAGCGGGGTCACCAAAAAGCCCATATGCTCATTTACTTCTTTCACCGCCGGATTAAGCACCCTTCTCCTAAACTGAGACATGACATCGTAAGAATGTCCCGTTGCTCCCAGCAAGGCTCTCCACTCTTCCACGGTGTAGTAAGCGAAACCTGTATTCGCCCAACTGTTGCATACTTCTGCCAATCGCATGGCCGGATAGGAACTGCATGAATTTAACTTCTCATAATCTGTCCTTGTGAAATTACCAGTCAAACCATTGATATAAGGAACCAAATCAGGGTTTATTTTTGCAGTGGCAACACCCTTCTCATATTTCATGTGAGGTATGAGCGTTATCTTTTCCCATTCAGCTGAGGTGTCTGTTTTTTTGACTTCGATAATTGTTTTCATTATCTTGTTTGATTCTGCGTCTACTACCTTCATCAAGTTATTATCCTTGATACCAAGCACGTTTACCATCTCAGACGCAGTAATCTGCAAATTATCCAATCGCCCTTCTTTAATCGCCTTCAGCAAGAAGTAGTTAGTCAGTTTATAACTAAGGGGCGTCATGTTGCCGTGCATCCTGATAAGGTTGTTATCTTTTGTCAGCCAAAGCCCTGTTTTATATCTGACAGGGTCCTTTTCACTTCCCATGTGTCGTCCCACCTCGCAAATAAAGCCTTTATGTGACAGATTCAGAGTTTCATAACTCCCCGTCCACTAATTTCCTTATGAAACCTTCCTAAGCCTTTTTTATATACATCGGTCACTGCTATTCGTGTGACCGATTCAGAGGCAAGCCTATCTCAATTTACCTTTTATGTGACCAACTCAGAGTCAGGCCTCACTCCCCCTGCATATTTTACCACAAAAACTCTGAATCTGTCACATAAAATATCTGATTATGTCACACGAAAACTCTGAACTTGTCACACTTTAGCTCAAAACTCTGAACTTGTCACATGAAAACTCTGAATCTGTCACAGATAAACTCTGACTTTGTCACACCAGGACTCTGAATCTGTCACACGAAAACTCTGAATCTGTCACACTTCAAGGCTGAACCCCCTTGATATTACTGGCCTCGCGGCCCCTCTAAAAACATCATAAATATATATAAAATATATATAAAACAACATCAAAGAAAAAATGTTGTTGTTCTTTATTTTTCTGAGAAAAAAGCCACCCAAAATGGGTGGCCGTTGTACTCAAATTTTTGCCTCACTCATGACTTTGATGAGCTTATCCTTTACGTCCTGAGCAAAATTAGATTGATTCACGGCTTGGATGTAAAGGTCAGCCATCTCATTACGAGTATCCTTTTCTACGAAGACAGGAAGGACTTCTTCATCGGTTGCTTTTCTGCTTCTTGTTTGGAACGTATATTTATAATACTTCGTCGCCTGCTCGATGCTACGCAACTTCTCATTGATTTCATCAACCGAAGTACACTCTTTCAATTGAGCTGCTGTCTGTGTGGTGATTTTCTCATATATCTTCTCATCGTAGATATACTTCTGGAGAGGCTGAGGAAGGAAGCTTATATGATAACCTGCCATGAGGGTCATGTTGTTCGAACTGACCTCTTCTTGAAGCTCAGGAATGAGCTTTAGGAGACTGAGATACCTGAAAAAAACTGTCTTAGATGTTTTGACCTGGGCAGCAGCAGAGAGCAATGGGTCAAACCGGCTACCATAAAAAGCCTTCTCACGCTCCAACTTGAAGAGATTCATATATGCCCTTGACCTTACGGCTACAGATACCTCTCTCTGGTCTGTGTTGCTGACGATGACAATTCTCTGAGCATCCGTTGCCGAAATCTGGTCTTTTCTGTATACCAATGCAGGAATTTTCGTCCACTTAGCAGTGTCTTCCTCACCTGATTCTGGACTGGCCAGAAAATCGAAGCAGGCCACTCGGGTATGACCACCGAGAATCATATACTTGCCATCTTCCTGAGCCCATACGGTAATATTATGGAAAAGTCCATAATGACGAATGGATTCGCTGATTTCCCTGATTTTGTCATCACTAGCTTTAGGGAATATATTCCACTCTTCTGGAGCCGGGATAAGCAACTCACGAGGAATCAACTTCTCTGTGGGCCTTCCTACGACCACGTCTATTGTATTAAGACTATCTTCCTGTTTTTCCATGGACGGAAGGTTAGCCCGCAAATTCTGGAGGTGTTCGTCTATCACTTTTTGCGATTGTTTAGGAGCCACTCCACCAGCTGAATTATTTCGAGAATTTCTTTTGCTTACTATAGCACCCATTACTGACGTACTCCTTCCTCAAATTCCTTAATTCTTGATTCTATTTCTTTAGCGAGCTCGATATAACCTCGTGAGGCAGGGCTGCTGGGATAGACGGAAGTGACAGGTGCTCCTCTGTTCTCTGCATTGAGTACTGTTGCACTTTTAGGAACGGTTGTATTGAAGAATGTGTGTTCGTCCCAGAACTCGCCCCTGTTTTGATGATACGTTTTGTCAGCGATTCCTTTTTCGGCAATATTGCAGAAGAAAAAGCCCAGGAAGTTCAAATCCTTATATTCGAAGTCTCGCTTGTCGTCTGCTGCAATGTTATAGGCGTTTATAACACGTTCTGCACCGTCCATAGCGTCCTCCGAAGGTGGCAGGGGTACCATAAGGTAGTCGCTGCCTATAAGGAACTGTCCGAGGACGTAGGAGAGCGAGGGGCTGGTATCTACCAGAACGTAATCAAACTCTCCAGCGTCTTTTAGTCCGAACATAAATCTCCTGATGATAGAACCGGCACGGTTGGTGTCGTTGTGAAAAGTCTCGTAGACACTTTGCAGTTCAGGCGTGGAGCAAATAATACGAAGATTCTCATATTTACTATCAACCTTGGAAGTAGGCCTTTTTAAAGTTGCTTCGTTAAAAAAAAGGCTGGGGCTGAATTCGTTCTTACGAGAAGCCTTTCTGGCTTCGTACTCACTCTGAAGAAATACCTCCAGCGTTGTATCAACGGGATTTGCAACGCTGTAACCGAACCTTCGGGAAAGGTTCCCCTGTGGGTCAGCGTCAATGAGAAGTACCTTTTTTCCCATCTTGCGAGCCAGAACGTCTCCAAGGGCTGCCACGGAACTGGTTTTACCAACGCCACCCTTGTTGTTGGCCATGATGATTATTTTTGTCTTCACGAATTCATCCCTCCTAGAATTTTTACTCATATATATTATAACGAAGTAAAAACAATGAAGCAAGAAAATTCTAGGAGGTTTTATTTCCAATTTATTTCACAGTGAAATAAATTGGAAATTATAGTGTGCTGGGCACGGGCGTATATCGAATGGTAAGCACGGTGGTGTGAGAAGTCAGCTGGTCAAGTTAAATCTCCGGCTCTCTATATGCAAGCAGCCTTCCGGGCACAGAATGCCTGCCTCTTCCTTGAGGGGAAGTCATTGAAGCGTAAGCATAACGCCTATGTTTTCGATTTTGACCCAGCCAGAACGCTGATAATATTCGAGGAATTTGCCAATGATTTGTCTCCTGCCACCAATTCCGACCAAGGAGAAATGGACACAAGGAAAGCGAATATCTACGAGTTGCTGAACTTCTTCCCAGTTATTGGTGAAGATGAGAATGGGGAACTTATCGAGATGGAGGCGGAGAAGGTTCTTTCCATACCCCGCAAATTCAAGTTAGTGGAAGCGGTACGTTGGGGCTTCATGTCTAATTTCCTTTTCTAGAATATCAACAACGTATTTGGTGCCCCAAGGGAAATCATCGACATCATCCAGCAGTTCGAGCCGTGGAAGAGCCGAAGAACAAGCAGAACACGCCTCTTGCCGATGATACAGACAAAGATTTGTCCCTTAATGATAACGGGGATGTAGACCTGACTGAGGTCTATGTCATTGGCAAGGCTACGGATATTTTCGGCGATAAGAAGTACGAAACCAAGAAGGGCATGGATTTAGAAATATCCACTACCCAAGAATCCAAGCAGCTGGAGAAGCTAAATTTTCTTATTTTGTCAAAGAGAATGTGGTAAAGGGGGTTATGTATAGTGATGATTTGCCGAGGAAAGAAGATGAATAAGCAGAGTTGGCTATTTTTTCCCAGAATGGTGCGTTAAAAAATAAAAGTTCGTAAAAAAGGGGATTTTATGGGGAATATTGAGTGGAAAAAATAGTAATCTTATTTTCCAAGCTACTTTTTGGCCGATTTAGGGGGGGTTATCATTTATTTCGGGTATTTTTAGGATTATTACTTTACCATAACGCATTTTTTTCCGCAGCAAGAGTAGTATGGAAAAAATAGTGTTGTACGATGGTAATGGACATGGTGCGTACAAAAAAAGTCGCAAGGTATCAGCTTCCTGTTTTGGGGAATTCAATAGATAATCAAAACCTAATTTTGAAAGTTATATTATATTTCGAATTTCGTATTGTAGGTGGTCATCCGTTAAGCGTAAATGATGTAATTGTACGAAATTCGAAAGCTCCGTTATCCAGTGATATTTGTAAGATTTGTTTGTTACGTTTGCTTAGAATAAGCAGGAAAATAATTTCGAAATAAGCGAATGAATAATTTTTTTTGTACAAAGGTTGTTGCTATTATTTGGATAGTTAGGAAGAAGGGAGAATAACAGAAATGGATAACGGAAGAAATAATTTGTCAAGGGAAGTTCGAGAGTATAGGACGAAGCACTTGAACAAAATCGCGACAAGGATGCCCAGCGATGCTGCGTTGATTCTTGCTTATATCTACAAGGTCTGCGTTAAGGATGGTTCGACTGGAAGGCGGTCTGCCACAGGAGTGTCAGTAGCATCCATGTTGGAGAAAACGTCTGTTAAGAGTACGATGCTTTGGGTCTGCCTGAATCTATTCGAAATCGTAAATTTTGTCTGGAGGGAAAAGGACGGCCATTCTTGGATGTACTTTATCACTGAAGATGGAATTGACGCTCTGTCTTATATGCTGAGTGAGCAATACTTTCCCGGTAGGAAGGCGAGGATAATGTCCATAATCGAAAATAAGAAAGAAGGCATGATGTAAATGTTGAACTTTGTTCACATAGGAATAGGTCAGTGCGGAAATCGGCTGGCCGAGCAATTTGGTAAGAGCGGTAGGTTGGCATTTGCAATCAACACGGCTCGCGTCGATATGCTGAACCTTGACAGTAAGGCCATCGCCCTTAAGAATCAAATTTATATCGCCATTGAAGGGAATAAAGATGGTGCAGGCCGTAATCCCTTGATTGGCAAAGAGGCTATGGAAGCCAACCTTGATAAAGTGTACGAGACTATTGCCAGAGCAACCAAGGATATGGCAGTTGACCGCTTTGTGCTGTGGGCCGGTCTTGGTGGCGGCACTGGTACTGGTGGTATCGTCCCGCTCATGCAGCACCTTGTAGCTAATGGCCATAAAGTTATGCTTGGCATGACCATACCTAGAAAGAGAGAAAGCTGATTGTGCGGGTGAACGCCATCAAAGCTCTGACGAACATTCTGGTTGTCGTTGACGCTGACCGAAAGAACGTCGTTCCCTATATTATTGTAGATAATGAGCAGTTTGACGGCGGTTTTGCATCGGCCAATGAAGCTATCGTCAAAGATTTCGTTCGGTTCACTAACACCACAACAAACACACCGGCTGATACGGCGTTCGACGACACGGACTTTGCACGTCTCATGGGCTATAAAGGTCTTGTGTCGGTTGTGCGTTCTACTGTTGCAACAGAATCGCTCAAGGGAACAGATGCCTTTGTTAAAGCAGTAGAGGATTCGTGGAACAGGTCTGCGTTTGCAAAGTTCAGCCCCGAGGACGCCCTCGGTGTTGCTAATCTGGTGATTGTACCGCAGAAATTCTATCGCCAAAAGGGAAGCTATGAGCTTATCAACGATAATATCGCCAGCGTTGAAGAAGGATGCACTCAAGCCAACGCTTACTCGTGTCTTTATGAAAATAGAAATGAGGGTATCAACAAAATCATCGTCTATACGCTTTTGACCGGGATGCCGAGCCTGGAGGAAACTCTTGACGAACTGTACGAAGACGTTAATGAGCAGATACAAGAAACTAGAGAGCGTCGCCGTGAACTGAAGCGAAACGGGCTCCAGAGCCTCGGAAAGAGACGGGGGCTGGAATTCGACCCCAACAATATCGAGGTTGATTCCACGGCAGAGAACGATAATATCCTAAATAATACGCCTCTTTTCTAACGACATTGGGGGAAGGTAGTCATCAGATATATGGTGGCTGCCATTTTTGTTGTCAAATACGCGTAGATGATAATTTGTATCATTTACCAAAACGCCATTCATGTTTTGCTATGTTTAGTATAGATGGGGCAACGAAACGTTTTCTGACAGAAGTTTTGAAAGAAAGATGGAGGTACTCAACAATGTTAAGGGCAAAAATCTTGGTAACCTAACTGCTAGGCAGGTAACTATGGCAGAAAACCTGGTGCTTCCGAGTTTGCTATGTTTACTATAGACATACTCAAGAGAAAATAAGGAACAGTTCAAAATTCGAAATACGAATTACGAACAAAAAGTAAAGGAGACTAAAAAAAATGGAAAAGAAACGAATTGGACTAATCGAAGTAGTTAATACTTCAGATTATGAAAATGTAAATGCTGAGAGCGATGACGAAAATATGAAGATGACAAAAGAAAATTCCGGGAAGAAGAACGACATGAACGAAGTTAGAAAAATCATTGATGATGTAAAGAAAAACACATATGAGATTTGTGATTTTATCGGTGTGGATAAACGAGGCAATAAGTATCTGATTATCCCCAAATTGGCCCGATATATAGAAAAGAAAGAGAAATATTTGCTGGTCAGGAATAATGCGAAAGATGGTATGTGTATATACGTATACCAAAATGGAGTGTATGTTTCCTGTTCTGAAGATATGTTAAAGAAGAGAATAAAGGACGTTATTGAAGATTCAGATATAGAATTAGCAAGAATGTCTAGCATAAATGAAACATATCAGATGATAATGACAGATGGTGCAGACTCATATAAGCGTCAAACAGAGCTAAATTCTGACGAAAATGTAATAAATTTCAAAAATACATTAGTGCGTTTGAATGAGGATAGAATAGAAACAATACCGCACTCATCTCAAAATCTTTCAACAATACAAATTCCATGCGACTGGAAATCAGAAGAAATACCTACGCCGGTTTTCGATTCGTATTTCGAAACATTAACAAATGGCGATAAATGTATACAGCAGCTGTTACTAGAGTTCATTGGAGTATGTATTTCTAATGTAAAGGGTTTCAGAATGAAGAAGGCCTTATTTCTAATAGGCGAAGGAAATACAGGAAAATCTCAGTTGAAGAGGCTTGTTGAAGCAATCCTTGGAAAAGAAAACTATATCGGGATGGATTTGAAACAAATTGAATCTAGGTTTGGAACAAGCATGTTATATGGAAGAAGATTAGCCGGATGTTCTGATATGAGTTTCTTAAGTGTAAAAGAATTAAGTACGTTTAAGAATCTCACGGGCGGTGACAGTGTTTTTGCTGAATACAAAGGAAAAGACGGATTTGAATTCACGTATGATGGACTTTTGTGGTTTTGTGCAAATAAGCTACCCAAATTTGGTGGCGACGATGGACCGTGGGTTTATAACAGAATAATAGTCGTAAACTGTGTAAATGTCATACCTCCTGAAGAGCAGGATAAGAATCTTTTTGACAAAATGTTTGCAGAAAGAGAAGGTATCATACAAAAAGCTTTAAAAGCTTTACAAACAGTTATAAAGAACGGCTATAAGTTCTCTGAACCGGATTCAGTTAAGCTGTTTAGAAGGAACTACATGTGTTCTAATAACTCGGTGACTGCGTTCTGGAACGAGTGTATGACTGCGATAGATAATGACTGCGGAGAGTATTTTACAACAGGGAAAGTATTTGAAGTATATAAGCTGTGGTGTAAAGATAACAACAACGGTCATTACAAAACAGCAAAGGAGTTTAGAGACGATATATCGAGATTTCTTGAAACAGATTATAAGAATCTGGTAGAACACCATAGATATGGGAACTTTTACAAAGAATACATGTTGAAGCCGGATGTCGTAAACCATTATATCTATCAGAAATGCAATTCATCTGAACCGCCAGTATTTGAAGAGAAAGCAGCGAAGAAAGAAGAATATGTAGTACCATTTTAAGAGGATGGTGTTTTAGATGACGCTACGTTAATTATGCGTGGCGTCTTTTTTGTGTGATAAGTACCTAGTTACTCATTCTATAATCTAGAAACTGAAGCAAAGCTGTTTTGGCTAAAAAGGAAGAAATTCACCAAAATGGCTTGAATAATTTCGTATTAAACGACTCCTTTGTCATCTTTTGTTTAAAAGGAAAAAGGAGTCTTTACGATGAGTAAGAAAAATAACAAGAAGCCCGACTTCTACGTCGGCAAGGTGATTGGGAATTTTCTCGTGGTTAGATTGTGTAACGAAAGGTCTGCTGATGGGCACAAGCTATACGATGTTGTGTGCGTAAAGTGTGGACATGAACTGAAACGTCAGAGAATTTCCGAGTTGCGTAGGAAGAATAAGGGCGATAGGTGCAATCATGTTGATAAACAAACAAATTGGTATTCTAGAAGATTAGGGGGCATTTACAGAGATATGTTGTATCGTTGTAACAACCAAAAAGATAAATCATATCGTTACTATGGGGCAAAAGGAATTCGTGTCTGTGACGACTGGAGTTCAAATCCGCAAGCGTTTAATGACTGGGCGATAGAATCGGGATATACCGAGGATTTAACAATCAACAGAATTGATGAAGAAAGAGACTATTGTCCCGAAAATTGCGAGTGGATTCCTCTGGAAGAAAATGCAAAATGGAAGTCATCTACCAATTATATTTTCGTTTTGGGTATACTGGATAGCGGGAGAGGTTGGTCATGCAGATTAGGTCATGGGATAAATTACGTCAACAAGTACTTGCGTAAACATGGCTACAAAGCTACTGTTAAGATGATAATTCAGACGATATATGAATCCCCTGAGCTTAGAAAAGAGTATATTCATGAGCTCATAAGAGAGAAACACTTGCGTGATATGAGAAAACACGAACACCATAATCACAACTTTGCCTTGGAGTTCGAGACAACAGTATTGAACGAAATGGAGATAGCCTTCAAGTTAGAAGCTACGTTGTACGCGTAGAAGAAAATGGGCGATTTATATAAAAGGAAGTAGCTTTCATTGAGGCTACTTTCTTTTTTGGATAAAAGTGCATTAGTGGAAAAGTAGTCTGACAACAAAGCATTTTTTGTAGAAATTAGACATATTGGTGCAGAATTCCGACATTATCTGCGGTTTGCGTTGCTGAGTGGCCACTGGTGCGTTAAGCCAGTGGCCACTTTGCACTAATAGTGGCCGGGGCTTATTCCGCCAATTTTCTTTCAATCATAA
>OCTX011537490.1_pt1 | contig 13876 bp, 12 predicted proteins | sample 1539691 | NCBI WGS metagenome assembly OCTX01 (sample SAMN02144231, study PRJEB22623) | gut metagenome | biome: sheep rumen | host: Ovis aries | place: New Zealand | reverse complement strand
TAATAATGTGTAACACTATCAAAATAGAAAAGACATGCCAAAACTGAATGCTATAATGGGTTCCCCAATATTATCCAAAATTGGTTCCACATAGAATAGAACCATTCATAGAGTAAAAATGCTTGGCGCATTGAAAATTTGATTATACCTTTGCACAAAAAACAAGCATAAAACTCATTATAAAGACAAAACTAATGGATATCAACTCGCAAGAACACATCATGGCAATTGCTCCTGATATCGCAAAGGCATATCAATTGGGCAAGAATAAGAAATACGATGAAGCGTATGATGTCCTTGTACCTCTTTTTGAGGCCAAGGAAATTCCTTCGTATTTCGAGGAACCCTGCGGGTGGACTATCTATCGTTATTTGAAGAGAAACGAGGATAAATTGTCATCAAGAGATATTAGGAAGGCATTAGCCTTCTATCTGACTTTTGCATCCTGTAAGCCTAGTACTCTGCATTCGTGTATGATGATACAGGCTGCAAATCTTGAGAAGAAGTATGAGAATGATTTCAGATTTATCGAATTCTGCCTGATGTGGAATCTGGAAAACTTTCGGGTTGAAGATTTTCTTTCGGAGAAAGGAACAACAGAAAACGGCAAGTCTATAGAATTCCTGTCTTTGGCAGAAAAGGTTGCAACGCGTCTTTATAAGGAGCTGAAGTCTCGCCATACAGAGGAATTCGTCAATGAGTTGTTCCCCTTTTTCCTTGCCATAAAGGAGAAATGTCCAAACAATAGATTCATAGGGATGTATATTGCCCAACTATACTATTGGCAGAACAATATAGAAAGAGCCATTGCTGAATACAAGCATATTCTCCGCATAGCACCAGAGTGGTTTATCTGGAAGCACCTTGGTGATATTTGTGAGGATAAAGAAGTACGAATCTCTTTATATTGCAAGGCTATGACCATGATGGGAAAAGAGGAATACATTGGCGAATTGCGATTAGGTTTGGCAAACTTGCTCTTGGATGCCAATATAGAACAGGCAGCTTATGAGGTGGAACAGTATATGAAGACATACAAAGCCAACGGATGGAAGATTGCAGGTGATGTCTATTTGTTGCAGAACAAATTGCAGGGTATCACCCCCTCTGCTCAAGCAAAACAGTTTTATCGGAACAATATTGAGAAGGCAGAAGCTTTTGTCTATTCCGATATCCCTGTAGAAGTACTGACTTTTAGCGGTATTGTAAAAAATCACGCAGGGAAGGAACGGGCTAACCTTATAAATAAGCGAAAGAAGATCTATGTTCGTACGCCATTGACCTCTCTACTGAGAAAGGCATCTGTCGGAGACGTCTTTTTGGTAAGAGTGTATGAAAGTCAAAAGCGAAAAATCGCATTGACTATACATCCGACAGAGAAAAGATATAAGGATAATATAAGGTCTGACAAAAGATAACAGACAAGAAATTGAGTGACAATATGACATTGACAAAACAACAACAGCAAGTTTTCGACGCTATCAAAGAGTTTATGGATAGTGACGCCTCCGTCTTTATCCTTAAAGGATATGCTGGTACAGGTAAAACGACGATGGTTAAGGTGATTGCCGACTATCTGGCTCAGAATCAATATGTTTATTTGATGGCACCTACGGGCAGGGCAGCACGAGTCCTTGCCGCAAAAACTGACCGTGAAGCCGTAACAATTCACAAGGCTATTTATGAAAAGGCATGTGTCGTTTCCAAAAATGTCAAGGATGTGGCAGAGTCAGAATTCAAGTTCGTATTCCCAGTACGTAAAAATGAATATGGAGGAAAAATCGTTGCTATAGTAGACGAGGCTTCTATGGTCTGCTCTCGAAAAATTGAGCATGAACTTTTCGTGTTTGGTACAGACAACTTGATGGAGGACCTATTGGATTTTGTACGTCCTGATTTTGGAGGGAAAGTGATTTTTGTTGGAGATCCGGCTCAGCTTCCTCCCGTTGGTGAGAATGAATCTAATGCATTAAGGGCATCATATTTTGAGGAGCGTGGCTTAAAGGTTGTCGAAGTAGAACTGACAGAAGTACTTCGTCAAAAAGACGACAGTGTCATTCTGAAGAATGCCATGATGATTCGCGATTTGCTGAAGAAGAAAAAGCGTAATTGCCTGGTATTTGAGGAAAAGGAAAATGATGTAGAAACAGTTGCTCCTAATGATTTTCTGAACAGATATCTTGACTATAGGAAACAGTCGAACAGACATGATAGTGTCGTGATATGCTATTCAAACAGGGCTGCAAGCAAATATAACAGCGACATACGTAAATCTCTCTATGGAGGTGATGTGCCTCTCAGGGTGAATGATATTCTGCTTATTACCCAGAACAACTACAGGTTAGGCCGTATGAATGGTGAGTTTGTTCCCGTTCTGGAAATTGGAGCAAGAACACAACAGTCTGCTCCTGTATATGCTCAGGTTGGCAGTGAGCGGAAGCGTATCATTATTACCATCAACTTTGTTCAGGTGGTTGTCCCTGATGGGAATGGGAACCCCATGCGCTGTATGCTCATAGAAGATCTCCTGACAAGTGACAAGGCATCTCTCTCTATTGATGAGAACCGCGCATTATACATTAATTTCTGCATGCGCAATCCCCACTTAAAACAGGGAACCCAGGCTTTTGCTGATGCTCTGATGTCTGATTTATATTATACTGCCATCAGAGCTAAATACGGGTATGCGGTTACAGGACATAAGTGCCAAGGTGGAGAATGGGGTAAGGTGTTTGTTGATTATACTGACAGGACTGGTCTGAATGACGATAGTCTAAGATGGGCATATACCGCTACAACACGTGCCCAAAACACACTTTACGTAACCAACTTACCGCATGTGACTCCATTTGACAAGTTCCGTATAGAGCCTATTCAGAAATGCAAGAACATGTCGCCAGAGTGTCGAATTATTGGTGATGTGGCGCCAACCCCTTTCCATTCCGAAAATTCAGAAAACTATCTGAAAGCAAAGTATCATTGCATCATGAACAACATGGATGGTACGCCATACTCTGTTCTGTCAGTAACAAGTAAGCCCTATATGGAAATTTATCAGATTCAAACACCCAGTGGAACTGATAGGTTTGATATACGCTATAAAGAAGGAGGAATATTCCTGCCTGCTGTCCCTGTATCAAGAAACGAACATACCCCGTTGGTGCTGATGCTCCTAAACGACGAAAGAATGCTTCCGTTTGTTTTCGACTATGCCCCATCGGATGATATTCATGAAAGGCTGTATAATATGATACGTTCCGCTTGTGATGGCTTGTCTGTGCAGATAACCAATGTTGTAGAACATCCAGAAGATTATAGTGTGGTCTATTATATGAGGACAAGTGGTTCATATTCATATATAAAAGTGTATATGGACAAACATGGCTTCATCACTTACGCAAAACCCATGTCTATGTTTGGTTCAGAAGATGAGGAATTGTCAGCTGTAATTAATGAAATCAATGACCATTTCATATAAAATCGCGGAAAAACTTGTTGAAGTCAAATATAATTTGTAAATTTGCAACAATTAATGTACTAAAGACAAACTATAAAGTTATTAATGAAACACGTACGAACGCTAACAGTAATAACGGATGCGGAGATTCGTCAGAATGAGATTCCGCTTTTTCGAGGGGCTGTCATTAACAGCCTTGGCGAGCATCCCAATGTGTATTTTCACAATCATCTGGATAACGATAAGTTCAGATATGCTTATCCTTTAATACAGTACAAGAGATTAGGAGGCAAAGCAGCTATTGTCTGTGTTGAAGAAGGTGTAGATATTATTGGGCAGTTTTTGACAGAAGTCAATGGCCTGCTGACCATAGGAGAACGCCAGATTACATGTAATACAGATAGAATACAGCCTGCCAGAATACTAGTTCAGACTTGGCAGGACATGTTTAGCTACCATATCAGCAGATGGTTGCCTCTTAATTCGAAGAACTATCAGAGCTATAAGGCTATCGAGGGGGTGGTGGAAAAGGTCACTTTCCTTGAGAATATTCTGAAAGCAAATCTGCTTTCTATGCTAAAAGGATTGGATATACATCTGGAAAAAGAACTGATTCTGAAAATCACAGAGATTGGTGAACCTTACCTTTTATATAATAAAGGTGTAAAGATGATGGCCTTTAATGCCGATTTCAAGTGCAACCTGTCTATTCCTAACAATATCGGGATAGGCAAAAATGCTAGCATCGGCTGTGGAGTTGTACACCAAGTTAAAATAGATAAAGACAATAACAATAATTCTAATCAATAACCACGAATGGAAAAGAGTCAAGTTTTCAACAAACTATTTGTGGGAGGGGATTTGTCTGGTATTCAGCGATTCCTTTATAACATCTCGTCAAAGAAGGCAGCAGTCAGTCTGAAAGGTCGTTCTTTCTATCTCCGCCAACTGATGGAGAACGTGTGTTCCGACATCAAGCGTGCTGTTGAAGCCAACGGAGCCAAAGCTGTAGATGTTATCTATAGTTCGGGTGGCAAATTCTATCTCTTGACGGATAATACTCCCCAGATTGTAGAAGCTGTCGAAACCTGTGCCAAACAAGCAAAGCAGAAACTTTGGGAAGAGCACAAAGGACAGCTGGGTCTGAACATCAGCCATGTGTCTTTCAATGAGTATCCTGATGGTACCATAGATTGCCAGGATGCCCTAAGACAGAAACCTGGCTATCTCTGGAAAATAGTAAATGCTGATTTTGTCCATCAGAAAAGCCAGAAGTTTAAAGACCTTCTTACAGAAAATTATCAGAACTTCTTTGATCCTATATCTGTGGGAGGAAAGCCTAAAGTCTGCGCCGTTACAGGTATTGAATCTCCAGATTGTGTCAGAATGGAAGCTTTAAGTGAGGAAGGTGATGGATATGTATTGCCATCTGTCCGTCAGCAGATACAATTAGGTGAGGAACTTCGTCTGCAAGAAGGTTTTAAAACTTTTGAGGAATATGCAGGTTCTACAGATCTCGGTATTCTGCGAATGGATGTGGATGGTCTTGGTAAGCGTTTTATCGAAGGCTTTAATTCGATTGCTGAATATAAGACATTCTCCAAGCGATTGGTGGATTTCTTTGAAGAGGAAACAAAGAATATTCAGCAAGAACCAGCTTTCAAACCTTACCTGAATATTATCTATGCTGGTGGCGACGACCTGTTTGTTGTTGGACGTTGGGACAAAGTGATTGATTTTGCAGAGCGTATCCGTCAGGAGACAAGCAATCGCTTTGGAAATGATGGCATCAGTATCTCTGGTGGCATTGCTGTGGTGCAACCCAAGTTCCCGATTTCTAAGGCTGCAGAGCTGGCAGGTGATGCAGAAAATGCTGCCAAGCAGTTCCGTGATGGCGAGAAGAATGCTTTTCACATGTTGGGTAAAACAGTCTCTTGGGACAAGGAGTTTGACTATGTGAAGAGTTTCAAGCAGCAGTTTGTCAGTCTGATAGAAAATTATGACCTCAGCAAGGGCATTCTGCATAAACTGATGCTATATTCTTCTATCGCAGAACGGAATAAGATTCTTCGTAAAGAAAATAAGCCAGAGGATTTCAGTTACATCTGGCATATCAGTTATTATTTGACGCGTTACATGAAACGCTATGAGAATAACCAGACTGTCTGTGATTTCTGTCGCTCATTAAGAGATGGCGAAATTGATTACCGCAATGGACGTAATCTGGAACTGATTGCTCTCGCAGCACGTTGGGCAGAATTAGAATTAAAGGATCATGTCAATAATTAAAAAGCATAATAACTATGAGTTGGAACAAAAATGATTTAATTCCTAAAGAGGAAATTCAAAACAAGGTAACTGACGTAACTGTTCAGTTCGCAGAGAAATTTGGTAAATACCTTGCAGTTGACGACTTTGATGCAGAGCCTCTTACAACGAGTCAACTGCGCAAGTTCTTCGGTGAAGTGAAACGCCAGCAGATGATGGGCTACAATGAAACAGAATTCACGATGCTTAAGCCTAAACTGGCTTATGCTGTTGGCCGTGCCAAACAAAACGGGAGAAAGAACAAAGCACAGAAGATTGAAGACTTCTTCAATGTAATAACAGATGCTATCGATAAGGTTCTGAGCAGTCCTGACAGAGCCAAGGCGTTTAAGAATTTTATTACAGCCTTCGAGGCTATCGTAGCTTACCACAAAGCAGCAGAAAAGAAATAATAACCTAAAAAATTAAGACGATGAAACAGTTAGTTAAGAAGATTAAGATAAATACCTCCATTACACTTATTACAGGTCTTCATATTGGAGGTAACAGTGAGAATGTTGAGATTGGCGGTATTGACAATCCAGTTATCAAATTGGCATCAAAGGGTGACGTGCCTTATATTCCAGGAAGTTCTCTGAAGGGTAAGATGCGTTGCCTGCTGGAACAAGCTGCAGGTGCTCCAAAGGTAGGACTTGATGAAAAGGTCAACAACTTATTTGGAATCACAGAAAACAAAGCTATTAATACAAGTAATCAACCCTCTAAGATTATTGTTCGAGATGCCATGCTGAGCGATGAGTCAAAGAAGATGCTCTTGGATTGCGACAACTTGGATATGCCATATACTGAGAACAAGTTTGAGAATGTTATTGATCGCGTTAAAGGTATTGCGCAGCATCCCCGTCAGACAGAACGTGTTCCTGCTGGAGCTGAGTTCTGTGCTGAGTTTATTATCAACATTTGGGATGATGATGATGAGCAGGAGATGATGGCTTTGTTTGAGAAGGGAATCCGATTGCTTGAGAACGACTACTTGGGTGGTAGTGGCTCTCGTGGTTATGGTCAGATTAAGTTCGGAGAGATGAAAATGACGGAACTCTCTGATGCAAACAACTGGACGGTATAAAACAAGTGACTATGGCAACATTTAAAATCTATAAGTTGCACTTTACGGCTCCTCTTCATATCAGCGACCAGCATGATGATCTGGGCAATAGTCAGAAGATTATCCAGTCTGACACTTTATATGCTGCCCTCATGTCATGTTTGGCAAAGAATGGGGAGGACTTGCCAGAGGATGGAGAACTTGGATTCACGGTGAGCAGTCTGTTCCCTTATTTCCAAAAAGATAAGGAAAGTGCGCCCGTCTATTTTCTGCCGATTCCGATGCAATCCAAACAAGCAGACCTTACAGATGTCACCAAGGCGAAAATGGTGAAGAAAGTGCAATGGATCGATAGTAACCTCTATTCCTCTGTCCTGTCTGGCGAATCATTATTTGATGGAACAGATAGTTACATCCCTTATATTCAGGGAAATTATCTGACAACATACGAATTGCCTGAAGACATTAATGGCAGTAAAGAGTTTGTTAGGTCTGAAGTGTCCCAGCGTGTGACGTTAATGAGTCGAACAGGTGAGGAGGATGCCAAACCATTTTATGTTGACAAGATCCTCTTCCGTTATGATGCCGGCCTTTATTTCATTGTAGAAGGAGATACTTCATTATTAGAGAAAGCGCTACATCTTCTTTCTTTGGAAGGTATCGGTACCGATAGGAACGTTGGATATGGTTTCTTTGAATATACAGCAGATTCCCTTTCGATAGATTTGCCTAAAGAGGCTAATCATCAGTTGTCTCTTTCTCTTCTCATCCCTGAGTCGAAAGAGCAGTTGGAAATGCTTTTGAATTCCGAATGTGTTGCCTACGATTTCATGCGGCGTGGTGGTTGGATAACTACGTATCCCTATATGACGTTGCGAAAGAATGCCATCTATGGCTTTGTGCCAGGTTCTGTGTTCCGTAAGGATGAAGGGGAATCCGCTACCGTCATAGGAAAGATCGTGGACTTGAAGCCAAAAACTACTGATGTGGAGATTTCGCATCATATTTGGCGAAACGGCAAAGCCATTATGTTACCTATAAAATTGAAGTGATATGGAAGATAAAAGATATCCCATAGAATTAGAAGTCATTACTCCTCTTTCTGTTGGGGCTGGCAACGATAATGAGTGGGTAAAAGGTCTTGACTTCGTGCAGAAAGAAGGCAAGGTATATGTCATCGACATGCAGAAGGTGGCTGCTGCAGGTGTGGATGTTGAGGCACTCACGGCTTTGTTTCTGAAATCTGACGACTCTGGTATCTGTCAACTACTGGGTAGTAAGATTTGTGAACTGTCACGTTATGTATTCGACTTGCCTGCAAAGACTGATAATAACATCAAGTCATTTCTGCGCACTCAATTTTACGATAAGCCCTTGGTGGCAGGCAGTTCCATTAAAGGCTCTATACGCTCTGCATTGTTCAATTATCTGCGCACTGATGAAGAGAAAAACGAAGAGGTGTTTGGCACCATGAAAGATGGGACGGACTTTATGCGCTTCATTCGCATTGGCGATGTGGAGATGCCATCGACAGTGCTTGTCAACACCAAATTGTTCAATCTGAGAAAAGGAGGTGAAGAATGGTTGGGTGGTTGGAAACAATTAATGAATAAGACTATTGGGGATTACAATCCCGTAGGCTTCAATACGCTTTATGAATGTGTGGCTCCTGGAGAAAAAGGATTGGGCAACATCTTGATGGCAGTTAATGCTTTCAGCTTGTTAGAGAAATTTGGGAATGCCAGGTCGCCATACGCCAGTAAGAAACGCAAATTATTGAATGAGCCAATTAATTGTCTATTTCAAGTCATCAATGATGTCACCAAAGCATACTTGCAGAAAGAACAGGCATTCTTCCAAAAGTACGACGCTGAAAGATCTGATGAAGTGCTTAGTTGCATAGAGTCACTTCTGTCAATGATTCCTTCAGATGGTTCTTCCTGCCTGATGAAGATGTCGGCAGGCGTAGGTTTCCATTCTATTACGGGTGACTGGCAATATGTTGACTATGACAAGACAAAGCTGTGGACAGATGGACGGCATGCAGGAAAGAAGAAGTATAAATCAAGAAAAATTGCAGAGTATAATCATCGTTTGCAACTGATGGGATTTGTATGTCTGCATGCTTTGAGTCAAGATGAAGTTACAAAGCGAGAGCAGGATCTTCAACAGCTTCATGAAGACCAGCAAACTAAAATCCTGAATGCTGTTAAACAGCGCGAAATTGATATGCAACAGAAAACTGCTGCCGAGCAAGCACGTAGGCAAGCTGTCGAGTTGGAAAAGCAGAAGACTGAAGAATATAACCGACTCATTCTCCAAGCAAAGCAGGATATGAGCTCAGAGCTGAGGGAAGAGGCTATAGCCAACTTGGAGAAAGCAGCTGTTCTGTATCCAGAAAAGACAGAGGTCGCTCAGCTGAAGGCTGAATGTCTGAAAGCGAAATCTATCGCTGAGTATCGTCTGCAGGAGCAGAAAAATGCAGAGCAGAAGTTCAGCCAACCACTTTCCGAGGTTATTAAAGGCAAGGCTTCAGCAGGCAACTTAGTAGGGACAACTGTGAAATGGTTGAAGGCTGATGGTCACACCTTTAGTAAGTCAGAACAAACCGCTTTTATTAGTGAAGCTCAAAAGTTAAATGCTGGCGAGATGAAGAAACTAAAAAGCAAGCTTTCTGAACTGGAAAAAGTAGCAGGCAAAGAGATTATTGACCAACTGCGCAAAGAATTAGGAATCGCATAACTATGGCAAGAAAAGTATTTATCTCAGTATTGGGAACAGGCTACTATGAAGCTTGTAAATACATTAAAGGCAGTTTCTGCTCAACCGAAACTCGTTTCATCCAACAAGCTACATTGGAATATCTGAAAGTGTGTAATAATTGGACGACGAAAAACAATGATGGCGAAGTCGTTGACCGCGTCATCATCCTTCTGACTGATGGAGCAAGGAAGACCAATTGGAGTCAAACTAAGAGGACAAATAAAATAACAGGAGAGGAAGAGGACTATTTAGGACTAGAACAAGTTTTGCAGAATATGAATTTACCTTGTCCTGTAGAAACCCTTTCTATTCCTGATGGAAAGAGCGAGGAGGAGATGTGGACTATTTTTAATACTGTCTATAACGCTCTTAAGCCGAATGATGAACTGTATTTCGATCTCACGCATAGTTTTCGCTATCTTCCAATGCTGGTGTTAGTGCTTGGCAATTATGCCAAGTTCCTCAAAGGTGTTAAGGTGAATCATATCTCCTACGGTAATTATGAAGCACGCAATGCTGCAACTAATGAAGCCCCGCTGATGGATATACTTCCACTTACGATGCTTCAAGACTGGACATTTGCAGCTGCTGATCTGATACAGAATGGCAATATCAAAAAGCTACAAGAACTGAAAGAAAGCAATGCGCTTATTCCATTACTGCGAGAAAGAGGGAAAAAGAATATCGACCGTAGGATGGCAGAAGGTTATCTTGACGGCTATATTCAGTCTCTGAGTAACTTCTTGAACGATATGAAACTTTGCCAAGGGCCTAATATCCTAAAAGGTGAGACTATCAATAAGATAAATGATTGTCATGAGCAAGTTGTTGAGGTCTTTGAGAACGTTATTGCCCCAATCCCTCCAATTATTAATAAGATTCAAGATTCTCTTCATGGTTTCGAACAGACAGATAGCCTCAATCCGGAAAGTCTTAGAAATGGATATATGGCTGCCAAGTGGTGCTATGATCACCAACTCTATCAACAATCCATTACCATTCTTGACGAGAATCTTACTACACATTTTTGCAAATATTTGGGAACAAATGAATTTAACTACGACCACCGTAATTGCTCAAATGCATTCTTGCGCAATGGAGGATATCGTGAAGAGGATTGGAAAAAGAAGAAAAAGGATGAAGAAGTAGATGAAGATTGGGAAAAAATAAAAGAAGCTGTCAAGGATGCGGAAACATATCAGGGTGTTCAGGATTTTGTTTCTCTTATGAGTATAGATGCTAAATGGATTCACAATAAGCGTAATTCTTACAACCATGCTTCAATGACAAATGACAAGTTGTTTACGGTTGAAGACGTTAAAATACTCGGAGAGAAAATCCAACGTATCCTAACTATCCTTAGATAAAACAAATATGTTGTTTATCAATTTTAGCAACCATCCGTCCAAGTATTGGGACGACAAGCAGAGAAAGGCTTCTCATAATTATGGGGAGCTTTTCGACATGCCTTTTCCACAAATTGACCCAAATGCTTCTAACGAAGAATTGAAGATATTGGCACAAGATTGTGTTAAAAAAATAGCATCTTTAGGCGACTCCCAATCAATCACTGTTCATATCATGGGCGAGATGACTTTTGCTTATATGGTGGTTGCACAACTAAAGAAAATGGGGATTAAGTGCATCGCTTCTACCACTGAACGCAAAACAACCTATAATGATGATGGAACAAAACTTTCTGAATTCTCTTTCGTGAAGTTTCGTGAGTATTAACCAGATTTTGCAAAAATAGTAATTGTTTCTAACTCTCTTGGTTATTCAGTGTAATCTTTTTTGCAAAAAGGATTAACAAAATCGTTCTTTGACATATTGATTTTTATTTGTACCTTTGCAGCCCCTTAGAAAGGACCTGTTTTTTGAAAAGAATTGGTGGTCTTTTTGATTTATATGCATGGTAATCAGTTAAGAATGAAAACTTTATATTTTTGAGACTCATAGAGTATCTTCCAATAGAATAAGGATTAAGACAAGAAAAATTTAATAGCAGTATATAATACAAATATACTCATAGAGTATCTTCCAATAGAATAAGGATTAAGACATAATCATTTCCACGCAAGCATCAACAGGATTTTCTCTCATAGAGTATCTTCCAATAGAATAAGGATTAAGACTCGGGCATAGTATCTGGGAAGATGATAGTATCACCTCTCATAGAGTATCTTCCATTAGAATAAGGATTAAGACCAAATTTCTTCTACGGGGCGGCTCTTTAACACAACTCTCAAAGAGCATATTCCATTAGAATAAGGATTAAGACCCATCAGCGTTACGGTTCTTCGTGTGAGCCGAAGTCCCCTCAAAGAGCATATTCCATTAGAATAAGGATTAAGATTTCAAATCCACCTCTTTTACTTCAAGGGTGTTAATGCCTCATAGAGTATGTTCCATTAGAATAAGGATTAAGACTCATCCTCTTCACTCCAAGCAGGGTTCTGCTCTATCTCATAGAGTATATTCCATTAGAATAAGGATTAAGACATACAAGCCACTGAGGTCATACTCTACTGTGCATCCATCTCGTAGAGTATCTTCCATTAGAATAAGGATTAAGACTTCTTGTCGTTGGTGTTACCCTCGTAATCGCTTATACTCGTAGAGTATCTTCCATTAGAATAAGGATTAAGACTCATCAATCAAACGCGAACGCATAAAACTAAATGCTCTCGTAGAGTATCTTCCATTAGAATAAGGATTAAGACAGCTCGGCTTCTACTACTGCGTACATACCGCATCTCGTAGAGTATCTTCCATTAGAATAAGGATTAAGACAGTTTGACACCAACTACTTCAGTAGTATAACAATCCCTCGTAGAGTATCTTCCATTAGAATAAGGATTAAGACTTACCAGCACAGAAAACCCAGTGCTTGTACTCTTCCTCGTAGAGTATCTTCCATTAGAATAAGGATTAAGACTGAACTGAGTGTAATGCACATACAAAACAACACAGTACTCAAAGAGTATATTCCATTAGAATAAGGATTAAGACCAATCCGAAAGTGAGGTGTAATTACGTTTCTTTATCTCAAAGAGTATATTCCATTAGAATAAGGATTAAGACGCAGCATCAAACTCTACACGAACGCGACTAACTAACTCTCAAAGAGTATCTTCCATTAGAATAAGGATTAAGACTTGTACTTCATAATTTAAAACGTTTTAAATGGAACAATCTCAAAGAGTATCTTCCATTAGAATAAGGATTAAGACCAAACTTCTTTACATCTAGAATCGATATAGTTCTCAATTCTCGTAGAGTATCTTCCATTAGAATAAGGATTAAGACGACTTGAAGTCTTCCTTATCTCCGTCGGCTAACACATCTCGTAGAGTATCTTCCATTAGAATAAGGATTAAGACATTCAAATTAAATTTTCGAGACATTATTTTATTGCTGCTCGTAGATCATATTCCATTAGAATAAGGATTAAGACACAGCTTCCTCGCCGATGCGGTTCACGTAAATGTCCATAACTCGTAGAGTATCTTCCATTAGAATAAGGATTAAGACTTTTCCATAATAATGTTTTTTAGTGAATAAATGTTTCTCATAGAGTATATTCCATTAGAATAAGGATTAAGACTCGTAGGCTTTTGCTTTTTCTTCTATTGTTAGTTCTCTCATAGAGTATATTCCATTAGAATAAGGATTAAGACCCATGTGATAATCTCTTTCATTGTTATAACATTTCTCATAGAGTATATTCCATTAGAATAAGGATTAAGACTTGCCAACTGACTGCGCAAATGTGCAATTAACAACTAACTCAAAGAGTATATTCCATTAGAATAAGGATTAAGACTCGTTTGTCTCAATTTTTGAGACGGGGAAATGTTCTCAAAGAGTATATTCCATTAGAATAAGGATTAAGACACGAATGACTTCTACGTTTGCCAACTCGCGAATCGATCTCAAAGAGTATATTCCATTAGAATAAGGATTAAGACTTTCTGCAAACGATTTACAAGACGTTCGTACATAACGGCTCATAGAGTATATTCCATTAGAATAAGGATTAAGACTTACTTTTGTGGTTATTGTTGCGGGTTTGCCGTCTATCTCATAGAGTATAATCCATTAGAATAAGGATTAAGACGATATGTATCGACAAATGCATCAGCCTTGTCATCCCATCGGCTCATAGAGTATATTCCATTAGAATAAGGATTAAGACGTCGGAATAACCATCTGACCATTCTGACCAGGTCTGGTCTCATAGAGTATATTCCATTAGAATAAGGATTAAGACATACGATTCT
>OCTX012278644.1_pt1 | contig 13877 bp, 9 predicted proteins | sample 1539691 | NCBI WGS metagenome assembly OCTX01 (sample SAMN02144231, study PRJEB22623) | gut metagenome | biome: sheep rumen | host: Ovis aries | place: New Zealand | reverse complement strand
GCCACACGACGGGCAATAGAATTCAGCTATGTTGTGATTCGAATGCAAAGTTATGAAAAATCAAGTTTTTGTGTTTATAGTATCGTAACAAAAAATGAGAAAATTGTATAAAATAATGGTTATTTGTCCGTTCCTGCCATTCTTCTTCCCGTCTGCAGCGTTTTTTAGGGGTGTACTATAGATGTCGGATTGATTTTGTTTCTATGTGAGTGGATTTTTGTTAGCATTTGGGTAAATTGCCGGCGCCCTCTTCAAGTCTCCACAGCCAAAATGTTCCGCCCTGTAGAGCGTCCATATATGGCGTCTATTCTGAAACCCTTCCGAAGCCCATCAACACTGGGGTTGTGGACGTCCCCGTCCGCACATCTGACCGGCGAAGCACGGTCAAGCGCATAGACAGAACTTTTTTTATTTTATTTAGTGATGTTAAAAAAATAACTTGCCTCACCTTCCAGTTGATTGTAGGGACTTACTATATGTGTGTCCGTCAGTTGACTATCGTCTTGTCTTCTCGCCTTCATGCCTTCTCGTCTTCATCAAAACGAAGCAACTTTTTTTATTTATTTTCTGAATATAATTTTCATTTAATTTTCGGTCAATTTTCTTTCTTCAAAATCCCACGTCAGCATGGCTCTTTAAACCTTAAACTTTCAACTTTCAACTAAAAACTATGCAGGAATCGCCTTTATGTCAAATAAAATATGTATCTTTGTGCAAGATTTAAAATAAGATAATTGATGAAGAAGTTTTTAATGCTCATGCTGGCTGCGCTCACTGTCGTGACAGTGTATGGCCAGAAGCCTAAAAAGAAACAAGACCACAGCTTCCAGGTGGCGAAAAACCTGGAAATATTCAATGCGCTTTACCGTGACTTGGACCGCTTATACGTCGACACGCTTGATGCCGACAAGCTGATTACGATTGGCATCGACGCGATGCTCGAGTCGCTCGACCCCTATACGGAATTTTATGCCGAAGAAGACATAGAGGACCTGAAGATGCTGACCACCGGCAAATATGGCGGTATCGGAAGTGTGATCCGCATGCGTCAGGACTCCACCGTGATTGTTGCCGAGCCTTATGAGGGCATGCCAGCAGCGGAGGTCGGACTTCATGTTGGCGACGTGCTTCGTAAGATTGACAACACCGACTTGAAAGGGAAGACTGTCAGCGAGGTGAGCGACATGCTCCGCGGAGAGCCCGGCACCACCTTCGTGCTGACTGTGGACCGCCCTGGCGAGACTGCTCCCCGTGAGTTCAAGATAACCCGCAAGAGCATCAAGACTCCTGCCATTCCCTATTTTGGCTTGCTTGGCTCGGGCAATGTGCCGTCGGGCGTGGACGGGAGCAAGATTGGCTATATCAACCTGAGCCAGTTCACGGAGAACTGCTCGTCCGACGTCCGCAAAGCCGTCATATCGCTGAAGGAGAAGGGGGCAGAGAGCCTGATCATCGACCTGCGAGGCAACGGGGGCGGACTCCTTGGAGAGGCTGTGAAGATTGTGAACCTGTTCACTCCTTCCGGACGTACCATCGTGGAGACCAAGGGCAAGACTTCGGGAAGCAGCAGCACATACAAGACCACGCGTGAGCCGCTCGACCGCGAGATACCGGTGTGTGTGCTGGTGAACAACGGGACGGCCTCTGCATCCGAGATCCTGTCCGGCTCGCTCCAGGACCTCGACCGGGCCGTGATTGTGGGTGCCCGAACCTATGGCAAAGGACTGGTTCAGTCGCCCCGCGACCTGCCTTACGACACGAGCATCAAGGTGACGACCGCCAAATACTATATCGTGAGCGGACGTTGCATCCAGGCCATCGATTATAAGCGCAAACGCGAGGGAAAGGGCGACGGAAGGGTGCCCGACAGCCTGGCCACGGTGTTTCATACCGATGCGGGCCGTGTGGTGCTCGACGGCAACGGCATCAAGCCCGACGTGGAGGTGAAGCGCGACACGATGTCTAATGTCGTGTTCTACCTCTCCACCGACGACGTGCTGACCGACTGGGGCACACAGTACGCATCCGCTCATCCTACGATTTCACCGATCGACGACTTCGTCATCACCGACGAGGACTATGAGAGCCTGAAACAACTGGCAAAAGAGAAGAACTTCAAATACGACCGCCTCTCGGAGAAACGCCTGGCCGACCTGAAGAAGACGGCCGAGTTCGAAGGCTACTACGAGGACGCGAAGGCGGAGTTCGACGCGCTCGAGGCTAAGCTGAAACATGATCTGGACCGGGAGATGGACCGCTATAAGGACGACATCAAGCAGCTCATGGCGGTGGAGGTGGTGAAGCGATACTATTTCCAGGCCGGACAGATTCAGGAGACCCTGAAGAACGACCCCGACCTGAAGAAGGCGGCCGAAATCCTCGCCAATCCAGCAGAATACCGGCGGATTTTGAGGCCGTAGAAGGTTTTATGCACCCTATGGTGGCTATGCTCACTATGGAATCTATGCAAACTATGGCGACTATGGGAAAACCTTCTATTACTGGTCATCCAACGAATGTAATGATAACGGCCCCAAAGTGTACGATTATTATTACCATTTCGGAGAAAAAAGATTTCAGCTCCACAACAGCGCCCGCTTTTATGGAAATTCTGTAAGGCCCGTCCAGTAAGCCAGTCACTTCAGAAAGAATATTTTCCTGGAATTGTCAGAAAATTTTATTTGGAATTTAAATTTCTGATATGAAATTTCTGATTATTTTCTGCGTTTTTTCTTTCTTAAAAATCCCGCATCCGCATGGCATTTTCAATTATTATCAGACACCATATATGGACGTCTCTACTCCGTCCGGATGACACCTTCAACTAAATCGTCCGGATGGCTAAACTTCAAACTTCAAATTTCAAATTTCAAACTAATAAACTCTAAACTCTCAACTAAAAGTAATCAATGTCGAAAAAAGCTGCTAAATTCAACCGTCAGATGATGGGTGGCATGGGTGTGTTTGCCATCCTCCTGCTCGGATGTGTGTTCGGAATGATCTATTATTCGTTTCGTAATGTGGAAGACAAGCAAGTGATCAATAATCTTTACGGAGTCCGGTTTGTGAAAGGGATGAACGACTCTGTGGAGGTGGCTGTGAATGACTCTGTGCTGTTCAGGGGGATAGCCCACGACACGTTGTTTCTGAAAGGAAATGGCAATACCCGTCAGAACATGATTTCCGTGAGCGACCTGACCACAGGCGAGACCGTGAACGAGAACTTGCCTGTGGAGCCGACGTCCGTGCTCGTCAGCCGCGACAAAAAACTCAAGATTGAGACGACGAAAGTGATGGCTCCGATGTAGCAGGATTCAGAGTACTCTGATTCTGATTACTCTGATTAATCTGGTTCCTCTGATAAAATCAAAAAAAGTGCCGGCCCCAGGAGGTCGGCACTTTTTGATTAGTTTCTGTTCGTGATTCAGCTTACTTCAGCTTGCAGTAGCCGTACTTTGCCACTTCTCCGAGCTCCTCCTCGATGCGGATGAGCTGGTTGTACTTAGCCATACGGTCGGTACGCGACATAGAACCAGTCTTGATCTGACCTGAGTTGGTAGCAACTGCGATGTCGGCGATAGTAGCGTCCTCTGTCTCGCCTGAGCGGTGAGAAGTTACTGAGGTGTAGCCGTGACGGTGAGCCATCTCGATAGCCTCGAGAGTCTCTGTGAGCGAACCAATCTGGTTTACCTTGATCAGGATTGAGTTGGCTGCACCCATCTCGATACCCTTCTGGAGGAACTTCGTGTTAGTCACGAAGAGGTCGTCACCTACGAGCTGGCAGCGGCCGCCAATCTTCTGAGTCAGCTTCACCCAGTTGTCCCAGTCGTTCTCGTCGAGACCATCCTCGATTGAGTCGATAGGATACTTGGTGATTAGTTCCTCGAGGTAAGCGATCTGCTCGTCAGCGCTCAGCTTCTTGCCGTTAGGATCCTTCTTCTTGCCGTTCTTCAGCTGGCTGTAGTCATACCACCAGTTGCCCTGCTCGTCCTGAGTAGCGAACTCAGATGCAGCGCAGTCCATAGCGATCTTAACGTCCTTGCCAGGCTCGTAACCTGCTGCCTTGATGGCGTCGCAGATAATCTGAAGAGCGTCTTCGATTCCGTCGAGAGCAGGAGCGAAACCACCTTCGTCACCTACGGCTGTGGAAAGACCGCGGTTCTTCAACAGCTTGGCGAGATTGTGGAATACTTCAGCACCCATACGGATGGACTCCTTGATGTTAGGAGCGCTTACAGGACGGATCATGAACTCCTGGAATGCGATAGGAGCGTCTGAGTGAGCACCACCGTTGATGATGTTCATCATCGGAACAGGCAGGGTGTAAGTGTTTGTACCACCGATGTAGCGGTAGAGCGGCATGCCGAGGGCGTTGGCTGCTGCCTTGGCGGTAGCAAGAGAAACACCGAGGATGGCATTAGCACCGAGTTTGCTCTTTGTAGGAGTTCCGTCGAGTGCAAGCATCTTGTAGTCGATAGCACGCTGATTGAACACGCAGTCACCTTTCAATGCCGGGGCGATGATGGTGTTTACGTTCTCTACGGCCTTCAGAACGCCCTTACCAAGGTAGCGGCCTTTGTCGCCGTCACGAAGCTCGAGAGCCTCATTTTCGCCTGTTGATGCGCCTGATGGAACAGCAGCACGGCCCATAACACCATTTTCAAGTACTACATCTACCTCTACGGTAGGGTTTCCGCGTGAGTCAAGAATCTCACGAGCAACGATTTTCTCAATTTTCATAATAAAACAACTATTTAATAAAAAGTGTAATGTTTAATGTTTAGAGTTTAAAGTTTAATGTTTAAAGTTTAATGAGAGTAAAGCCTGAGTAAATAAAACTATTCACTACGTAGAATCTTTTCACGACTCGGCAAAGTTCAAACAAGTTTGACTTTGCTCTCGCTGCTCCAAGATTTCACTATTCACTTGTCTCTAATTCTCTCTTTCAACCCACAAAGTTAATCATTTTTTTTAAAAGAACGAAAAATATGTGATGAAAAGAATAAAAATAATGAAACTAAGATAGTTTGACGTGTTGAAAGTGCAGTGTTGGAAAATTGACTTTGCAATTACGCCCTGTTTTTATTTCTTTCTCTTGCTGCTGAATTGTCCTTGGTTGGGGTTGTGGGCGTCTCGCCCGCACAACCGACCGGTGCAACCATCCTTCCGCATCGCACCAGAGCCCATCCACGCAACAGGCTGGCGCAACCCACTGTTAGGAACGAAAATATCTGATTTTTGCGCACCAACAATCCTGATACGTATGTCCAAATCCCTGAAAGCATTTTGTCCGTACGTATCAGTAAGGGCGTACGTGTAAAAACAGATTTTTCACCTCCTACGCCTCCGTTGCATCGTAAGATGGGCTTTTTACGCGTAGGAACGGGATTCTGGAGCAGCGAGAGCAGAATGAAGCTCGCTTCAATTATGCCGAGCGCAGCCGAGAATCATGCTGATAAATTTCAAATTACTTGATTTGCTGCACAGGGAATGTGAAGTAGGTGTCCGGGAATGGTTCGTTGCGCAGCGTGAAGTGCCACCACTCGGAGTCGAGAGGTTTGAATCCATGACGTAGCATGGCGTTGCGCAGGATCATTCGGTTGGCGAACTGCTCGGGCGTGATCGACCGGCCGGCAGGGCTCTTGGAGTTGTCGCCGTTGTATTCTCCTGTGTCGGGGTTGCCGCAGAAGTCGGGGTGGCTTTCAGGCCCGAACCAGTCGAATGTCCCTCCCATGTCGAGCTCTTTCTCCGTGGCTTTGTCGAAGAGGGTGAGGTCCACCGTCGATCCTCTGGTGTGGCCGCTCTTCGCCATGATGTAATCCTGCTCGAAGAGCACGCTCTTGTCCAGGTCGGGGTAGAAATACTGCTTCATGCGGGTGTCGGGAACGTCGGCTGCCCATCTGACGAAGTGGTCCACTGCCATCTGAGGTCTGTAGGCGTCGTATATTTTCAGCCGGTATCCCAGGGCGTTGACGTCGTCGCTGACTGCCCTCAGGCTGTCTGCGGCCTCTTTCGTGAGCAGTGCCGTGGGCTGGAGGTACCCGTCGATGCGGTCGCCTACGAAGTTGTATGTGCCGTAATATCTGATTTCGAGGATGGCGTCGGGCACAGCGTCCGTGAGCATCGTGAACTGGCTGGAGTCCTCTGTCTTGTTCTTTTCCTGGTTCTCCTGCTCGGCCTGCTCCACGATGGGCTGTGTCTGGATGGTCTGCTGCTCACCGTCTACATCGAATTGCAGCGTGGCTCCGTCGCTCCTTACGTCGAGGGTCACGTTCGATCCCATGATGAGGGGCAGGTTCACGTCGTCGTGTCCGGCTGGGAATCCGCACAGCAGCGGTATGTTGTAGCCCGCCAGCTGCTGCCTGAGCATCGCTTCCACGCTTCCGTAGGTGAATTCGTTCCCGCAGTCGGTGAATTCTCCGAGGATGACGCCTGTGCAGTGGTTGAGTACTCCGTTGGACTTGAGAATGTTGAACTGGCGGTCTATGTTGTGCATCGACTCTTCCACTTCCTCGATGAAGAGGATGATGTCTTTTCCCCCGGTGAGGTCGTCGGCGAGCGTGCCGATGGCAGGAGTCAGCGTGCAGATGTTTCCGCCTACGAGCATACCCTGTGCCTTGCCCGTGATGTTCTGCTCGTGGGAGGGCAGTTCGTATCTGGGCACTTTCCCTTGGATGAGGTCCCTGAAGATGGTGCTCGACGGGTCGTCTCCGCCCGCGGCAAGCGAGGCGCTCATGGTTCCGTGGATGCTCATCAGGCCTGCGTTCTGCCATGCACCGTGCAGTGAGGATATGTCGCTGTATCCCGAAATCCATTTCGGGTGGTCGGCGATGGCCTGCATGAGCTGGTTGTCCACGATTTGAAGCGAACCGTAGCCGCCTCTGTTGCAGATGATGGCCTTGATGCTGTTGTCGTTGAGTGCCCAAAGCATGTCGCTCTTGCGCTCGCTGACGGTTCCGGCATATTTGCCCGCGTCCGTCTTGCCCACGTTAGGGCCGACAACCGGCTCAAATCCCCATTCTTTGATCAGCTCCACGGCCTTGTCCACGTTCTCCATCGGCGTGAAGTATGACGGGGAAACGAGTGCCACCTTGTCGCCTTTCTGAAGGAATGGTGGTTGTTTTGTCTTCGTGGTTCTTTGAGGGCGGTATGGCCTTTCGTAGGGGTAGTAATGATGGTCGTTGCATGATGTCATCGCCGCTGAGAAGGCAATGGCGATGAACATGATCTGAATAAGACTTTTTCTCATGATGTGGATATAAATATTATGGTTATGTCGCAAAGTTACAACTATTTTTTGAAAAACCGCATAATCCCCCTGATATTTTTCAATCACAAACTACTGAAAGATTCTGTTAGCATTTGTATAAATTGCCAGTGTCCTCCCCATTGCCTTACCCCGCGTAGTAACGGATGAATCTGTCTTCTGGAGCACCACCCCCCCAACTCGCACCTCAGCCCATCCACACTGGGGTTGTGGGCGTCTCGCCCGCGCAATCGGCCGGCGAAGCACGGTCAATTACGGCCAGTGTGGTCTGAACATTCACTTCCAGGCTGCATACGGGAAAAAGAAAAAGGAGTTAGATTTCTCTAACTCCTTAATTTAGAGGCGCTTCAGGATGGGCTTGAACCAACGACCCCCTGATTAACAGTCAGGTGCTCTAACCAACTGAGCTACTGAAGCTTTTTGTCTTCTTGGTGATTCTCGTTCAAATGCGCGCCTTCGACGAGCTTTGGCGCACCCTTTTCAGAAAACCTGCGCAAAGTTAGTGTGTTTGAATGAAACATCCAAATAAAATAGCTAAAAAAACTTGAAATGATTAAAAAAACTTACTTTTAGGTGTTTGTTGACCCTAGTTTCAACTTTAGAATTACAATACTTACCGTTTCTGATACCTGATTCTTGTATGTGATGCATTCAAGTAAAATCTACGGATTAGAATTTCGCGTTCTGCCGTTTGTAGACAGAAGGTGACGTTTTGTGCACATACATGAAGTACCTGCGGAAGGTAGACAGAGAGTTGAACCCTGATTTTTCCGCAATGACTTCCAACGTCATGTTAGTAGATAGAAGAAGTTTGGTCGCATGCTCCAGTCTTAATGAATTGATGAAGTCGAAGAATGTCTTGTTCAACTCATGATTGATGTAGTTCGACAGGTATGTGCGATTGGTGCCGATTCTAATCGCCAAGTCATTCAGTGTCAACTTAGGGTTCAGATAGGCTTTTTCCTCGTAGACTAACTCTTCAAACCGTTTAATAAAATTATATGCCATTAAAAATGCTTAGGTGGGTTAATTCTTTTTTAGCTAATCTCTTATTTTTGTTAAAAACTCACTCTATTTGAAGTTAGTGACTCGTATTTTTTGCAAAAATAGCAAAAAAAAGAGAGTCAATTCATGTTTTTGGGTATGCAAAAAAAGTCAATTCGTAAAAATCGCTTTTTCTTTTACGTAATGGTGTAGTTTTTATCAAATGAAATGTGTTGAAAATTGAATATTTATGCTAATTTGTGTTTTTTTTACAGAATAACATGTGTTAAATAAAATGATACTATTTTTACCAAAAGACATAATTTTCGTTGTGACATAAAAAAATAATGTGTTTGTTTTGTCTTTCGCTAAGCTTTTGGTAACTTTGCAAAGAATTTCAGAAAAATTATATGAAGAGCGTATTGTTGTTGAACACTTCCGAGCGTACGGGGGGAGCTGCTATCGCGGCAAGCCGTCTGCTGAGTGCCTTGAACAAGAACGGCGTGACAGCCTCATTGATGGTCCGCGACAAGCAGACCTCAAATGTGACTGTCCGTTCGGTGGGATCGAAATGGCTGATGGCGGCCCGTTTTGTTTGGGAACGCTTCATGATATTCGTCTCAGCAGGATTCAGAAAAAAGAATGTGTGGCAGGTGGACATCGCCAACGTCGGTGCCGACGTGACAAAGACCGCGGAGTTCCAGCGTGCTGACGTCGTTCACCTTCACTGGGTGAATCAGGGCTTTTTGTCGACCAGCGGTCTCCGCGACATTCTTCGCAGTGGGAAGAAGATTGTTGTGACGATGCACGACATGTGGTATTTCACCGGAATATGCCACTATGCCGGCGAATGCGACAAATACAAGTCCCATTGTTCAGACTGCCCGTTGCTGAATTGCTCGCTGTCGGTGGATTATGCAAAAAAAGTGTTCCGCAAGAAGAAGGAGATGTATGCCGGCCGCGACATCACGTTTGTGGGCTGCAGCCGTTGGATGGCAGAGATGGCGCGTAGCTCGTCGCTCACTCAGGGCCACCAAGTGGTGAACATCCCCAACGCGATAGACACAGATCATTTTGCCCCGTTCGACAAGACCGCAGCCCGGCAGAAGATGGGGCTGCCCGAGAAGCGCAAGCTCATCCTCTTCGGTTCGCAGCGCATCACCGACGAGCGTAAGGGTTTCCGCTATCTGGTGGATGCCTGTCGCAGTCTGGAGCAGAGCCACCCCGACTTGTCGCGCCAGCTGACGGTGGTGGTGGTAGGCGCCAACTCGGATGAAGTGTCCGCCTCCGTTCCGTTCGAGGTCATACCCGTGGCGTACGTGAGCGACGAGCGGTCGATGATCAGCCTTTACAATGCCGTCGACCTGTATGTGACCCCTTCTCTGCAGGACAACCTTCCTAACACGATCATGGAGGCGATGTCGTGCGGCACCCCTTGCGTCGGCTTCGATGTGGGCGGCATCCCCGAGATGATATCGCATCAGCACACCGGCTATGTGGCCCGCTATAAGGACGCTTCAGACTTCGCCGAGGGCATCAGCTGGTGTCTTGACGAGAACCGCTACGAGGAGCTGTGTGCCAACAGCCGCAAGAAGGTGGTCGACGAATACAGCGAGGAGCGTGTGGCGGAATTATATAAAAAGGTGTATTTTGGATAAGTGAATAGTGAATAGTGAAAAGTTTTAGTTACTTTGGCGACGGTATTCTTGTTGCCTTCGTTGCGGTTTTTTTTAACACGAATTGACATGAATTTTTAATATCACTAAACGACAGACAGATGGTTCAAGATGACGACATTGCGGCAAAAAAGACGGACAGCCAGGCGGCCGATGGCTCCGAAGTGAGTATCAGCATCCTGACGGTGACGTATAATGCATCAGAGACGATAGACAGGACATTGAAAAGCGTGGAGAGCCAGGTGGGCGGCGACTTTGAGCATGTGATCATGGACGGCGGTTCCACCGACGACACGGTTTCCATGGCCGAGGCTTACCGTATGCGTAATCCTCATATCCGCATCGTCGTGGTGAGCGAACCGGACAAAGGGCTTTACGACGCGATGAACAAGGCGCTGCTTCGGGCCCGTGGCCGCTACGTCTGCTTCCTGAATGCCGGCGACAGTCTTCATGCGAGCGACACCTTATATACAATCACCAGCCGAATGGCCGGCTACAGTCCGCTTCCCGGCGTGATTTATGGCGAGACCGACATCGTGGACGCCGACGGCCTCTTTCTTCGTCATCGCGACAAGAAATGTCCTGACCACCTGAGCTGGCGTTCGTTCAAACACGGCATGGTGGTCTGCCACCAGTCGTTCTACGCTCTGCGCTCAATATGCGGGAGCTATGACCTGACGTATCGTTTCTCCGCCGACTTCGACTGGTGTGTGCGTGTGATGAAGCAAGCGGAGGAGCAAGGGCTGCCTCTGGTGAACTCCCACCTGATCCTGACGGACTATCTGGCGGAGGGAATGACGACCCGCAATCACAAGGCCTCGCTGAAAGAGCGTTTTCGCATCATGAGGAAACACTATGGCTGGCTGACTACGGTGGCGATGCATGGCTGGTTCGCATTGAAGAGGGTGTTGGGGTGAGTTTCAGTTATTATTAGTTTTCAGTTTTCAGTTATTTAGTGCTTTGCGGCGGGGGCTATGGATTTTTTTTGATGGGCTTAATGGGCTTAATGGGTGTGATGGGCTTAATGGGCTTAATGGGCGTGATGGGCTTAATGGGCGTGATGTATAACTAATAAATAATATAGATAAAAAATGATAATAGATTACAGTAAAGAGGAATATCAGGAGATGCCGAATTTCAAGGGTGGGCTGAACTCCATATTCGGCAAGATGTGTTTCGACGGGTCAGTGCGGATCCTGCGTGCTTATATCCCTGTGGGCAGTTCTATCGGGTATCATCAGCATGAGGAAAACGCCGAAATCATGTATATCCTGTCGGGCAGCGGTACGCTGACCGAGGACGGTGTGTCGCATCGCGTAAGTTCCGGCCAGAGCACTTATTGTGCAAAAGGCCATTTTCACGGTTTGGTGAATGACGGCGAGGAGGACTTGCATTTCTTTGCCGTTGTCCCAGAATTGCGCTGACACTATGGTAGAGATACAAGATACGCTGGTGAGTTTCGACCTGTTCCGCGAGTGCTTCTGCTGTGACCTTCATTCGTGTGGAGGGGCTTGCTGCGTGGAAGGCGATGCCGGTGCTCCCCTTGCCTTGGAAGAGATCGGCGAGCTGGAGGAAGCCGCCGAGGCCTTGCGCGACGAGCTGACGCCCGATGCTTTGTCGGTGATCGACGCGCAAGGGGTGGCCTATATCGACAAGGACGGCCAGATGGTGACGAGCATCGTGGACGGTAAGGACTGTGTCTTTGCGGTGAAGAATGCGGAGGGCATCACGCTTTGCGCCATAGACCGTGCATGTCGCGAAGGGCGTCTTGACATCCGCAAGCCGATTTCCTGTGCGCTTTACCCTGTCCGGGTGAGTCGGGTGGGGGACATGACGGCTTTGAACTATAACCGTTGGTCAATCTGCGAGGGTGCCTGTAAGCTGGGTCGGGAGCTGAAGCTTCCCCTTTACAAGTTCTTGAAGGAGCCACTGGTCAGAGCGTTCGGCCAGGAGTGGTGGGACGAATGCGATTTGGTTTGTGGCGAGCTGAAGAAACAGGGGTACCTCGATTAGTTTGAAGTTTGAAGTTTGAAATTTGAGGTTTAGCCATGCGGATGATTTGGGTGAAAGTGCCATCCGGATGGAATGGTATTAGTTGAAAGTTTTTAGTTTTCAGTTTTCATTTTTCAGTGCCATGCGGACGATATCCACTCCACACTGGGAGCGTTGGTGGGGCTGAGAGATGTGAAAACCAACCTGATGAGCTGCAGGGATATAAAAAAAACGACAAGGACATGACAGGTGATTGTCATGTCCTTGATGTTTGTTGGTGCGTGTGCAGCGGAGTACCCCTGGCTTCTGAATCCGGAGTTCATCTTTTCTCTGAACCACGTGACGGATATCCTGTTGCCTCCGATGTTGATGTCGGCAGAAAGTTCCGCTTTCTTGTTCCTTGCCGGCTGAAGTTCCGTGTTTCTCGGATCACGAATGTAGGTCATGAGGTTGATGCGCCTGAAGTCCGGGTTGTCGTGATAATAGTTGAGTTGCACGAGGTCGATATAGAGCTTGTCAGGGAAAAGCTGCTCCATGGTCGGCATCTTGGTGTGCTGTCCGAATCCCGCTGCAACTCTGAAAAATGCCGTCTTCCCGAACAGGGCGAATTTTGGGAAGGTGTATCCGATGTTCGCTCTGGGGTCGGCATAGAATTTTCCGTGCATTCTGTACTGCTCAGGCAAGTTGAGCATCTCGGTAGCCCTGATTCCCGCCACGAGGTCGATGGTTCCGGCAGAAGTCTGCCATTTGAGCGTCTCCTCTGCGTAGAAGGAAATGCGCCGGTTGGCAGGAATTTCTGACAGCTTCCTTTGCCGTGTCGCGATTCCTGTGTAGATTGGCCTTGTGGGGTCGAAGACCTGTCCTTTTCCGAAGTTCTTGTCGATGTTCCAGTCCGCTCCGATAAGCAGTGAGTTGTGCAGTATGGTGGATGGCACCTGAAATTTTGCGTTGGCTTTGAGGAATGCGTTGAATGGCTTTCCGTCCACCTCGTGGTGTCCTGTATATTTATAAGGTAGAATATATGCGTCGTTGACCCCTTCCTCTCTTGACAGCGGTGCCACCGTGAGTCTGGAGATCTGTACGAATCTGGTCCGCTCGATGAGGTCGTGGTCGTATGCCAGTGCCACAGTCGCGTTCATAGGCTTGAAAAAGCTTCTGCTGTTTTTCGTCTTGAGACTGAACGACGATGACAAAGCGAATCTGTTGTATGATGACTTGTAGCTGTCCTCTGTGTTGTTGTTGATGTCAAGGTCCTGCTTGTCGTTGTCGAATGATCCCGTGTAGTCCAGGTTTGTGGAAAGCGAGATGGTGTTGCGGGGCTTTTCCCATTGCTTGTTGAGCCGGGTTGACACCGTCAGCCGTTTGTAGTTTTCGAGCCTGTTGCGCGGGTCAGCCTTGGCGTTGAGGTAGTCAGCGCTGATGTTGAGACTGAGTTTTCTCTCTTTCCACTCGAATCCTTTTGCTGCATAGAACAGCTTTGAGCTCATGTCTGCCTTGACACGTGCCTGAATGTCGTTTCCCCCCTTTCTTCTTTCGATTTTGACGAGTCCGCTGGTGAGGTCACCGTATTCGACGGACGGTATGCCCCTGACGATTTCCACTTTCTCAATGTCGTCGGTTGATATGGTCCTCATGTCGACTCCGTAGTTCGTGAAGTCCCTGCTGGTGGCCTGCGTGTCCCATGCGCCGCTGAGATATTGCATGTTTGCGTTCGTGCTGACAGGTGCTCCGTCGATGATGAAGCTCGTGCCGAGTGATGAGGTGGCGTAATTGGCACTACCTGTGGAAATCTCTCTGATCGCGATTACGTTAGGTGCGCTGAAAGACGGGTCGTGGCTTCTTCCTCCCGGCAGCAGCTCGAGCAAGTCGGCAAAGCTTGATGGCTGTAGATGCTCCATCGCATGCTTTTTGATGACAGATGATGTGGTCAGCCCTTGAGACTCCTGTGCGGTGACGAC
>OCTX011944072.1_pt1 | contig 13888 bp, 12 predicted proteins | sample 1539691 | NCBI WGS metagenome assembly OCTX01 (sample SAMN02144231, study PRJEB22623) | gut metagenome | biome: sheep rumen | host: Ovis aries | place: New Zealand | reverse complement strand
GGCAAAACGAACAAAGTCAGCGGTATCTGCAGTCTCCGACGGAGTCATTCTCTGCCAGGACGGCAAATACCGCTGGACTTATGAAGCGGATATGCTTCGCTGCCCCATCATCTTCCACGATGTGGCCTGGGTGCTGGCCGTATCGGTCGGCATCACGTGGCTCTTCACCACAACGGTCGGTCTTCTGACCGGAAGTATGTCCTGGGCGTGGCTCTTCCTGTCCGTCGCCCTGTTCTTTGACATCTTTCTCGTGCTCACTTTTTATATAAACGGAGGTCATAGTTTCACATACCTATAAAATAAACGCAACAACAGGCGTATCATATTTTCCGTCTTCTTTCAACCAAGAATAACACCATAAGACCTATTGCGACTAATACATCAATGACATTCCACAGAGTCCTCCCCAAGGCAATTTTGAAGAATGGCTGGAACAGCAAAGCCAATGATATAAAGACTATTGCCAGACCCAGTTTCTTATCGCCCCAAAAGCGATAGGCCATCACGCCAAACACCACCATCGCCACGAACCTGACCAACTGGAAATATCCGTATGGCATCGGTGCGAGGCACAGCAGCAACAGGGCTGCGAGAATGAGACATACCTGTTTCATCATCAAAACACCTCTCCCCTGTTACTACTCTTGGTACTGAAATTACCATTGTGTTGTAATTGAAGTACATAACTGAGCACAGCACTAAAGATCACCTGAGGATTGTCTTTCGAAAAGATTTCATTCTTCACAAAGCCGCCTTTTACGCCGTTCCCCATATCCTTGTTGGGATTCCACCCTTCCCCATAATAGAAGAATGTCTGGTACGTACCATCAGGTACATCAAACTGATAGGTTCCTCCAGCCGATATATAGCCATGTGCCACCACCTTGCCATCAGCATTACCCTCCTTGATAATCACAACAATGTCCGATTGAGTTGGAGCAGTCACGCTGATACCCGAACATTGAGAGTAAGGACAACGGTAATTAGGGCCATATACCGACCGATACGGCGTCGCTCCTGTAGTAAGTGAATTACTTAAATATTTTCTATCCTCCTCAGATAAAACATCCTCAGAAGCCATCGTATTAGAATGACTATCATAATACGATGACGCCCTTTCATCTTTAGAAGTTGGCGAACTTGTGCTTGACCCGATACACCTGCTTATACCATAGCCAATCAAAATCACCAAGATAAAAGACAGGCATCCACACCCGCAATTGTTAGAACTACCTCTTGCCATACAAATAAATCCTAATTTACAAAATATTTACTATCTCCAATCATTTATATTTGAATATGCCTCAACTTTCTCCTCAATGCTGTCAGGTAGAGAAGGAAAGAAATCATAGCCAGTCAGACGCTCAACTTCATCAACCGTATTAATGAACTGGTCGCGTTTCTTCTTTCCTTCATTATTTCGAATAACGAAACCAATAGCTTTGGGGATACCTTGTAAGCATAGTATCACCTTAAAGAAAGCCTCTGGCACGACCACATTGTTCCTTCCTATAGTTTCATGTTCTCGATTCAATAATACTGGACCACAAACAATATATACGTCGCCAAAGCGATTTGCCCATTTTCTACAATCAATCTCAATGCTATTCCATACCCCGCTATTAAGGCTTGCATTCTGTGGACAAACATTAACGAGACTAAATGACTCATACATCGCAGTCTCGCTCCATTTATTGTCACCAGCCGGACACATGTGACCTCGTGACCAACCACTCCCCCTATAGTCATCAAGAGTTGCTCGCGGACTGACAATACTTTTTTCCTCATAGAAGTTGCTCATTCTTCTAACAGGACCATCTGTGTGATCAGCAGTCAGATGCCAAGCCACCCAGTTGGGTATCTTGGTGTCTTGATTGTAGGAAACAATATAGGATGTCTTTTCTATTAGTTGCTCGGAAACAAGAGATAGCGGTGCAGGCTTACATATTATAAAGGCTGAATCTGATGAGGCCTTTATCATCGAAGACTCACTATCTTCTATATCTGGATGTCCTATGATGGTTATAGAGTTCTCTACAGATAATCGCTCATGTTCTGTTGAATACTTCCCATTCTTACCGCTATAATGACTACATGAAGTCAATATAACAATAAGAATATACAGTAAACTCAACAGAACTAAACCTCTTCGCATTAGTTTTCCTTTTGATAATATGCTGCTTAGTTGAATTCTATCGTGTTGTGATTATAATCGATTGTCACTTTGCCAAATTTTGCCAATGCGGTCTGACCAAGAAGCAATGGTGCTTGAATATTATCAACAATAGTTGCTTCGACATTTTCCAGAGTGATTTCACCAATTTGAACCGTGCGGAGCAAAACAATTGTCCCTACAGAGACACCCCCCGTGGCATCTTGAAACTGTTGCTGCCCGACAACGTCATCCTGTGTAATCTGCCCTTGTCTTAGCATCACCATCGCCTCTGCTGATGACAGACTGATGCTTGATGCACCAGTATCAAAAATGAAGTCAAGGTTTAAACCGTTTACTGTAATAGGTACAAGATAAACTCCACCTTCCTTGCGCATACTGACCTTGGTATGGCCACCAACTTTGCGTTCTCTTCTGTCATTATTTTGGCTTTTCACTATCGTTGTAGAACGACTGCGACTATTATCGTGACCATGACGGCCAGACTTGTGAGCACATGATGATAAAGCAAAAATCATGCACGGCATCAATATAAGTAAAGTATTTATTTTAATTTTCTGCATTTTCGATGATATTTTTGGGAATTATATGAATAACAAATCTTTGATTGTCTTTCTCTTTTTCGCCTCGCTCTCGCATCAACGTGCTATCAAGTTGATTAAAAAGGGCCGTGCCCTCTCCACCAGTATATCCAAAATTGTATCTACCATCACCACTACCAGCAATTTGTATTTCACAATTGCCGCCAAAGTCAATCATGCATACGTCCTTCCAGAATTTCATAAGCGTTAGAGCTCTTTGGAAACTATAGTCATAATTGGCATCAGTAAGACGTGTAGAATTGCGTGATGCTTGTCCTTCTATAATGAGCAGATATTGGTACGCACCGTTTCTGTCTAAAAACTCTTTGATTTCCATTCCTGCTTGATGTAGGCGTGTGGTGTCTGCTTGCAAATCTGCAAGTTGGTATTTCGTGGCCTCAAAGAAACATCTTACATCCAGAACGTATTTCTTATATTCTGCTTTATAGGCAAAATTCTTTGAACTTTCAAGTTCTTTGGTAGAAGCCTCAATCTTCTTAATTTCTTCCAGCTGCCTCTCCGTCGCTTCCATTCGTTTATGTAATAGCACTATGACCAACACAAACAAAGTAAGCATGATAAAGAACAGACTTGTCATCAAGTCAGAATAACTTGTCCAAAAGAATGATTCTTTCTTTTCTGCCATAATCGTCTGACCTCATTGAAATTTAGCCACAGAATCTATTTCTGTGATGTTATTTGCTATTGAATCTGTTACAAAGGGAACCTGACTATAATTGTCTGGTTGTTCTGTAACAGGAATCTGGTTATTCATGTCGGTATACCATATATTGTGAATAGTATTTGCCGTGCATGCTATTGCTATTATAATTGCACATAAAATAACGACCCAACTTGTCTTTTGCGCACTTTGGCTTGTAGAATCAAGAACTGTTCCTTTGTTCTCACTACTTGCTTTTGCAAACTTAACAAGAGTCTCCCTTGTAGATAATATGAAGTTGGAGTACAACTTGCTGTTCGACTCTTCAAGACGAGTTATCATGTCATCTATTTTCCGAGGAATCGCTGCTACATCTGCAAGTTTTTGCTCAAGCATTGGAATTTCTTTGAGTTGAGTTGAGAATTGCACTTTTAAATCTTCATTAACTCGCTCAAAAGACTCTCTTTCTTCCTTCAATATTTGCTTAAAGTCTTCTGCCTGCTGCACAAATATACTATTCAGTTCCTTTGCATTTGACTCTGAAGACTCCCTCAATGAACGTAAAGCGTCCCTTAAAGCCACATCAGAATCTGCTGCATCTTTTGCGATTTCTGCTTTGTGACGCGAAAAATACTGTTGAATTTCTTCCAAGACATGCAATCGGTTTGCCTCTTGCTCAAATTGCGTGGTAAATGTGTGAATAGCATCGGTATAGCCGTGAATATCGTTCAAATACTCATTAAACTGTTCTAGCTTATCTGTACACTCTTTTAGTTCTTCAAGAACACGTACGTTGGCCTTGGCCATCTTCATCACATCCATGTCATGCACGGCTTTGATAATGTCGCCTTGAATTCGATAGGATTCGTTAACCTCCCGTAAAGCGCCACGCAGTGATGAAGTGTTTTCTGCAAACGTATTGTTGAACTTGTTGAGGTTTTTGACCAAACGGTTGAGGGCATCAGAAGTATCAGAGGGTAACTCTGGCAACAATTTGGCTTGCAACCATGCAAGGAATGTGTTCTTTCCTGATTCTCCTTGCAATTTATACCTCTTGAATAGAAGGGAGGCTATTGTAGTGAGCAAAATACCCATAATACTTGCGAGCATGGCCCATGCCACACCAGAGAGCAAATCGTTTACTCCGCTTGCTGCACTACCAAAGTCACCAGAGCCAGATGAAAGTAGGTCTGTTATACTACCTGTTGTAATAAGCGAACCTAAGCCAACAATTACGCCCGCCATAGTTCCTGCAAGACCGCAATACAAAGGTGTTGGTGTCAGGGTATTGATGTCATTCTCTACTGAATCACAGTGACGATCTACGGCATCTTTGAGAAGAGAGAAGTCAATCACCGAACCAGAGTTGTTTTCCAAATACTTATTGATAGAGTCTTTGATTGATTCAAATATATCGTTGCCATTACCATAGATTCCAGAAACGAATTTCGTTTCAGAATTATGAGCAATACCCCAAGAGCTCTCATCTGCAAAGATCTGCTTGTACTCCTGCATACGGAGTACATTCTTCACGAAAAAGAATATCTGTAGCGCTATAATGAACGCTACAATTATTAGTACTAACTGTGACATTTTATTTCAGCAATCTGATTTTAAGTGGTTTAGTGACTTTCCAACTATACTCGTCGATTTTCTCACAGACACCTTCTTCTTCAAGGCGGAAATCTGATGCTTCTTTGATAGAAACACCTCCGCTACATTCAACTTTCTTCTGCCAATCATTTCTTGATTGGATTTTATCCAAAGCTATAATGTTGAACTTACCCTTAGTTTGACTGCTAAAGGTGATTTTGAATACACAACCTTCTTGATTTGAATTATAAATCGTGGTGAAATACATGTCAGTATCTACTTTGGCATAACCGACTTTCTGGTATTCATTTTCTTCATGTGGATGAGTCGTCTCTTGACGATGAGATACGGATTGCTGTTCTTGGTTTGTTATCTTATTGACTACTTCAATAACTTGGGCCAACTGATTTTCCAATTGTTTAATACGAGAGTCAGAATTGGGCGCATAAGAAGAGTTTGTTTGTGAACTTCTATTGTTGCGTTGTGAGGACACAAGATTGTTTACATTGACTCGAAGTTCCTTGATTTTGTAATCTTCAAAATATTTTTCTACAATATTATAAATCCTTTCTTCTTTTACTCCTTTAGGTTTGAAGAAGGTAATAATGATAGCTACCAATCCAAGTAAAAAAGCACAAATTGAGACATAAGTTAGGGTGTTTTTGGGACTTTTTAAGTCTGCAAGCTTTTCTTTTAGATCTGCATTTTCAGCTTTAGTAGAATTCATCTCTTTTGTAAGGGTGTCAACCTTATTCAAAAGTTCTGTCATCAAAGCATCTTGCTCCACAATTTTCTTTTTTATAGAATCTGGAAGCTCAACTATTGTTTTAACATCTCCTGAATCTTTTGAGGGTTTTTCATCCTCGAAGAGACCACATGAATACAAGGCTAACATAGCCATTGTACATATTATAAGACTATATAGCTTTTTCATTTGCTTGGATTATCTAAGTAATACTCCTGTATTTTGTTTGAAAGAGACTGTAGAACACCTTTAATCGGGTAAAATGTTATAGCATCTTCGATTGGGTTATCCTTATTACCAGACTCTTTGATAGAGAGTTCTATACCCTTGTCAAGGTAAGTTTCCAAATCCTTTGTACATTCTTCTTTTGCAATCTTCATGGTGACATTATCAACACCGAAATTGTTATCAAGATTGAATGTAGAGGGGATTTCTGTCAGCGCAAATCGGAAGAAGTCTTTAACTGTCTTCACAATTTCAGCCTTATGAGCATCAGAAATAGAAGCATACGTATCATCGGTATTTGCAAGTTTACCGGAAGAATCACGGAGAACCAGTGTCTCTGGTTCTTCATCATATGCTTCAACAGCAATCAAGCCACCCTTGCAGGTTGACTCTTTGGGATTTGAGCCTTGCTCCAAACCAAGGATATCAAGAGCTGATCCATATTCTGTGCCTAGCACTTTCTCGAAGATAACCTTCGTGAATTTACCAAGAATCTTTGGGTCGGATGAAATAATGTTGATAATCTTACTACCATTACCGCTGAATGCTATGTGACGTGGTGCTTTTAGCCCCTTTGTCTTCACAATCTGCGCAATGTGATAGATAATGGCGGTATAGAAAATAATGAATACTATTTTAAACTTCGTGTCATTTTGTAGAACCTTGTTGAAGTCAATGTTGTTTTGAGCAAGACTTCTCGTAGCAGAATTGTCTTTCAGCGAAAATAGGAATGAGGCCATATTTGCAGGCTGTCCCACGTTGCTATTGAAAATATTGACAAGTTCATTCAACTCTGGTTTTGATTGAAGGAGGCCAAGAATATCATTCTTAAACCAGTCCACGATACCATTATTCGGGTTAATATCGGAGAAAGAATCCTCAAAGAGAGAGTTGGCAGCGAATTTGAATGAAGTAATATACTCCACTTTTCCATTAGATGAGAAAGCAATGTCTGTAGTTCCTCCACCAATATCAACATTAACAAGATTCGTAGCAGTTGCATATCTACGGAAGTAGAATTGGATAGGAGCAACCGACTCCGAGAGGTTTCTTGTTGCACCGTCCCGATTGAACAATTCTGAATATGAATCATTCCATGCTGTCCTTAACTGAGAAAGACGGCGCGGCGACATGCTATTCGGATAAAACCAGGTGATTTTCGTACGAGCAAGGTTGCCATTGTTGGCAATCACTTTGTTACGAATAATCATCATGATATTGCGGATGTATGCTTGCATGGCAGACTGGGCATTTGGCTTGCTGCTCCATTTTATATTTACCATTGGTTTAGCATTATATGCAATACCAAGTTTTTTGTTGTAGGTAATGTCGAAATTTATCAAGCCAAACGTCCTAAGTTTTTCCGTCCAATCAGTGGACTTTGCATATGACAAAGCTGTTCTTGTCGGGAAAGAGAAGTCTGAATCAGCACCGACAAGGGTAGGAATGAAGTCGCGCACCATTAAGTCGGTTTCATCGTTTAAGTCAATTGGCTTAAGCTTTCCTTCAATTTCTCTATAAGATTGAACAAAGAATGTACTGAAAATAGCTTCGGAATCTTTGTAGTTAAAAGATTCGGAACTATTACTGTCACCCTTTTTGAATTCAATGTGTGTGTTAGAGGTTCCCAAGTCAACAGCAAACTCATAATCTTCCAAATTTTGGTGTGTCAAGAAATTGGGGATAATTACATTGCTGACGCCACTCTTGTTAGAGACTCTGATAAAGTCAAAATTACTATTCTGAATGGTGTAAGTTTCTGCCTTGAAATCGAAAAGGCCTCTTTCTTGGTTTCTACAATCTACGGGTATGTCGCGTATGATTTCACTTTCACGATAGAAATCAAATCTAAACTGATTGGAGAAAGTGCTAACACATGATACTGTGTATATTGCATCCTCTTCGTTTTGGAACTTCATACTTGGAATTACCAGACCGGTAAAGTCGAAGGTTGTCATTCCGCCAGAGTTCTGAGTTTCGGACACGTCAGCTTGGCGTTGTGCATAATAGATACGCTGATATTCTATATAACTGATATTGCCATTACCTTTAATCGGAATACGGATAACTACGTTCACTGAGCCTCCGGCAATGGATTCCATTTCAAAGGCAAGTTTCCCATCTGGCATTGTAGAATTCAATGTCTCTATAGAGAAATAGCGGAAATACAACGGCTTGATAGGGAGCAGAAATGAGGTCATTGTCTCTACCTCATTCAAGTTTCCATTAAAGAAGTACTTTTTATTGAGGGTATGAGGAACTTTGACTATCGTGTCTTCAAGAAAATCGCTAATTGTAAGATACGAGTATACAGAGCCATCATACGGAAGTTTTCTTCTCTCAACGTCTGCTATTATTGGCTTATATGGTGCTTTGTTTGTATTACCCCATGCGCCGTTAGCATACTGAAGGTTTGAATACTTGTTTCCGGATTCTACGGGGAGTACAAGGGGTTTGACTCCTACGATACTCCGCTCAGGGTGAATAGTGAACTCATTTTCAATTTCTGCTTTGCCTTTTTTCTTAAACAATACGGTTCCAAGAACTTCTACTTGGTTGCTTTGCTGATGTGTCTGTACATCAATCAAATCAAAGTCCTTGGCAGTTGCCGATGTTATAGCATTTAATTTGTTCTTGATCTGTTGATCAGAAATGGCCTTAAATGTCAGATTTAGATAGGACTCTATTTCTGGGAACAGATTGGAGAAAGATGGAATTGTCTTTCGCAATGTCCACCATGCCTTAATATAATCGAAGTCACGATTGTATAGGGATACATAATCGCCATCGAAAGGACGGTCATTATTTGCAAAGAATATGTCTTGTATATATTCAAGGTCATTGGCACCACTAAAGAAGAGTGTTGCGGGAGAAGTGGCACCAATAATGTTGAGTTCGTCTGGACCTTTTGTATAATTAAGAAGGTAGATGTTCTGCAATTGACCGAAGTTATATGTCTTAGCATCCGATTGTAGATATTTATCCAATGCGTCTGCAACATAGAAATGACTGACGTTGTTGTCATTTTTTAGTGCAGGTATCATTGACGATGGATCCCAAGTGATGATTTCTATTTTGTCCTTAAACTTGTCTATGTTAAAGAAGATTTCTCCGACATCCAAGGAATCAGACACCATCTTGTGAAAAATGGTATTACCATCCAGCTCTTTTATGTCTTTTGTTGCTCTACGGCAGACCTCCCTAAATGCAGTCTTGACTAAGTCAATACGCGCAAAAGGAGATGGGATGGAGGTTATCTCGTTTTTTGCACTGGCACCATCTGGATCTTCAATAGTATCTCGTGCATTTGAATTGTAAGGAAAGGCAGGACTTTCATTCCAACCTTGGTAAGTAGTGGTTCCTTCTTTATATAATCTAAATACTTTTGACATAGTGGTTACAAATTAAATTTCTCATTAAACAATCTCGACATTCCCAAATAAAACATTTCTAAAAACTTGTCATTGTTCTCTTTACTCTGGCATTTTTTTACAGCTGAATTAAGTCTGGCTGTAACCAAATCGTAATTTGATTTCAGGCTTGCAACCTTCTTTGGTTTGCATCCGGTAACAATTTCAAAAGGTTTGTCTTTAGAGTTGAGATTAAATAGGTCTAAAGAACGCTTATTCCTTTTCATTTCGTCTAGCCATTCTATAAAGAGTCTTGTAAAATTTTGGAGTTCAGACATGAATGAAGACCCATATAGACCACCGAAATTATCATAATTGGCAGCAAAGGATTTGGATGAATAGTAATCCATCTTATAATTTAAACAGTTCGCCATCAACATAAACTCAGTAAGTGGAGCAAACAACATTTGCTTCTGCTTATCATAGAAGGAATCAAATGTTATAGAACCAGTAAGATCTTTTAGACCAAGTTCTTTGTTCGCTGTGTTTTGATGAGTTTTGTTGCTGAAATCCACGATAGCAGTAGCAGCAAGAAATTCAATTAAATGAGCGTCATTTTGTTGAGCAGATCCGCCTTCATGGTTCTCGTAAGTATTAGCTATGTTGTCTGCTAAGAAATAGAGAGCATCTATCGAACCATTTTTGCTGATATTATTCTCATAATAAGCTAAGGCGGATTTTGTTTTGGAAATAAATGTCGAAGAGTCTATTTCGCTATCATCATCATTCTTTAACTTAAAGTATGGAAGAATAGTTATTGCACCTATTTCCGACTTGTTTATCAAATCGTTATTGGGGAATGATGTTCCTGTCCTGAGGGTCTTCAATAATAGCGGGAAACCACTTGCACCAGTTCCGCCAAATATGGAACTAATGATAAAGATTTTATCGCCAGATTCAAAATTGTTAGCAAAATCCTGGAAGTCGTTAGAGTCGACGATTTGATTAAGCACGATGCTACCGATATTAGGATTTCCTTTAAACCCTACATCCATTGATGATGCCAAGTTCTTTTCTGAAAATAACATTCTTATCATTGCTTGTGAAGATTTCTCCATGGATGGCAAGTCGATAAACTGCTGAAAGGTTTTGTCGTCAGTATCGCTAATGCGCAATGTATAATTAACTAGAATCTGAGACAGTTCTTTTCTAAAGAACTGAGATTCATTTTTTTTTGTAAAAGTCAGTTCTGAGCGTACTGCCCTATAATTATTCATTAGAGCGACTGTCCGCGTCAAATCTGCATTGGATGCATCTGGGTCAATAATAATTGGCACAATTTCATCAGAACCAATGTTTACGCCAGAGGCCAACATCATTGTAAAGGAACGGAGAACGCGTGCTCCTGTACCGCCTATACCGAATAAATATAATTTAGCCATAATGAAAAATAATAAAGTTTAGAATGGTGCGTTACAAGCATTGCTACTCCACCATTTAATGATTAATGAAAAAATGAAGAACCAAGCAATCGCTAAGATCATGTTTGTAACACCAAAAGCAAGTATATCTGATTCGTTTATCATCAAATCAACTTTTTTTCCTGTCGTTGCACTCACTTCTACCATAAGTCCGTCGTAATAATCTTTAAGAACCCATTGCCAACCTACTACAAAATTAACAGCAGCATTTACCCCCAAAAAGATTGACCATCCCCACCAATTGCTGAGGCGTGGATGATTGATAATATAGTAGTATAGCACTGCTACAACTAAAGAAATACACAGCATCGATAGTCCAATGCCAATGAACATGTTAGTTAACTGTTTGGGTGAAGCTATTCCCCAAAGATAGTTGGCAAGTTCAATACCAAAGAACTCCTCGAAAAGAAAACAATACATACTACCAAAAAATTCTCCCATAATGATATTTGTTTTTTATTTATTTTTCAAACTAAAAGTTATCGTTCCATAATTATTATGTGTTTTATAGGCTTCTGCTACGCCTTTAACCAAAGAAAGAATCCCCGTCGTTTTGTCAATATTGCTGTCATTAAGCGTACCTGTGGAATCATTGACGACTTCAACCCAAGGTGCCAGATAAGGGTAAGAGAATGATATACTCTCTTCTTTCAAAGTCTCAGGATTTGAAATTTCAATTTCTACGACATGAGAATATTGACTTGTGGATATTTTTATTTCTTGAATAGAAACAATTGTCATTTGAGAAGGATTTGAAGTTGTATAATTCCCAAGATTTTTGATTACAAGACCGTTTTGTAAGGATGCGGACAAGTCCGCAACTAGTTCGACATTAATTTTCTTTGTATGATTAACTTTAAATGTGGATTTCTCAAATGTAAAAGGGATTGGCTGCGAAGATGCGTATGCACAATAATTCTTGATGCCTCCAATAATATCATCAACTTTTACGGATTTGTTGAGTTTTGCCAGAATCCGCTGGTCACCAATTAACCATATATAGTATGGGCGTTTAATGCCTGACAATTTCTTGCAATTCTTACCACTAAACCAAAATCCTTCAAATTTTGATTCTAACTGAATAATTTCAACCCCCAAGTATGGGTTCTTTGACAGCGCATTATTAAATACATTTTTAATGTGAACTTGGCAGTTCCCAAAATAGTCTGTTGCACTTTGTGGAATGTCTAAGATGCAATCTGAAATCAAGACAGAAACAGTCTTGCTTTCATGTGCCCCCATAATCATTGAGAATATGTTTCTCAGGTCTGTATTGCTTCTATCTCCACCAGCTTTTTCAAATGATTTTGGCGTTAAGTCTTTTATATACGCCTCAAGTGTTCCATTCTTGTATGGTATTCTTTTGGAGTTTATATAGAAAAGAGAATCGGATGTTGAATACTTTTTCAAGTCACTGATATAATCAAATACAGCGTCTTTCAGATTTGATCCAGAACACATATAGGCATCCATGCTACCTGAGTTTTCCACATAGATTTTCAGTTCAATGGAATCATTAGGAGTTGGCACTGTCACCTCTTTCCATTCAATCTTTATTTTGTTTTTCGGGCCTACGCACGTCTTTATGACAGCCACAACGATTACGGAGCATAGCGCAATTGGGATGAAAAGCTTTTTATTCATATTCATTTGTTGCCCGCAGAGACCAACTCTCTAAGGTTTGTCTTTCCACGGAGGAATTCTTTTGCCGATATATGCTCCCATCTCGGTCATTTGTTGTTTCAGGTTTAGCATACACACGAAAAACGTGGAGCCAGTTCTGTGCCCGGTCCCACGTGTTGAGGCTCTCGCATTGCCCTTGTAGTCGTACCGAGCAACGCTGAAAGCCCCACGCCGATGTATATATTATAACCCACCATCATGTGATGGGTACAATAATAACACCTCAAGGAGCGTTCCCGTTGCCTTGGTCTTGACTACAAGTTTGAATTTGCGAGATTCCAACACGTCAAACCCAAAGCGTTCAGAATACGCCTTTGTATGTATGTGTCCCGCCCTCCTGTGATTACCCAGAGGCTTTCAGCATTCAGAAAGGACACTGCAAAGATAAGAAGAATTTCCCAACAAAGCAAACTTTTGAGGGAGAAATATCAAAAACGGAACTTCCGCAAGCCTTGTTTCCCAGAATAAAACATCCAACGGCAAAGCGGGCAAGGTGTAATCTTACTCAAAAGTGTGCGTGAATATGTCTACACCGTTACTACTCAGAGAGAGATTTTACAAAGTATTGAAGAGCCTTTTGCAATGGGGCTAACTCGTTACTGAGAATCCAGAAAATCTGGCCGGCATCTACATCAAAATAATGATAGCCTTTCAGAAGACAGTGACTCCATCGCGCTCTATCCTGCTACGCAGGCGGGGATTAAGATGATGCCATAGTCGCGTTGAAGCGTGCTGCAACAGCCTTGCAGGATGTCTATGTAATCAGTCTTGCTCATAAAAACTATATTTTCTGCAAAGTTAAGAAGAATTATTCAATAACGCAAACTTTTGGGGGAGAAATTTCAAATGAAGCACTTCCGCAAGGTTTGTTTCCCCGAACTACTGCATTACATCGTCTCTGCCATCAAATCTTTTCTGCCTATAAGGCTGAAAATCGTGATTTCGTTGTCCTCGTTGAGAATACGGAGCGTACGGAGGACCTCGTTAAGGGTAGAACCGCTGGTTGTTACATCGTCTATCACCAGTACATTCTGCTGCCGAATCATCGAACATAGTTCTCGTTCTTCTTCTGATTCAAATCTCAGGAAGTTCATGATGTAGGGGCGAAGTCTGCTTTTCTTTACATCTTTGGCAATCGTGAAATAATCCTTTTGATGAATCATTTCCAGCATGGCATTGATAGAGTTCTTGGCCTGCTCTTTTGCTGCAGGACTATAACGGGGCATACCGTTTTCCAAGACATCGTCAAGATATTGCTTCTCATAGGCCTTCATGTCGAACGATATATTAGAGGGAAGAGCCTTGACAAGCGTCATCTTATATAATGTGGGCTGGGCAAACCTGTAGATGTAACGCAACATATACTGATTAACCCTGCTCGACGATTCAGGCATGA
>OCTX012246406.1_pt1 | contig 13892 bp, 11 predicted proteins | sample 1539691 | NCBI WGS metagenome assembly OCTX01 (sample SAMN02144231, study PRJEB22623) | gut metagenome | biome: sheep rumen | host: Ovis aries | place: New Zealand | reverse complement strand
GCAGCTGGGACCTGAAGCTCCCGGTGCCCATGGGGAGCGGGGAAAAACTTCCGGTCCCGCTCCTTACGGAGTCGGAGAGCTATCTCGAACTGCTCCGCCTTGCCGTGAGCGCGAACAGTGAGAGCAGGAGCATTGAAACGCGCTTTATCCGCTGCGGTGATCTCATCCTCAGCGAGATGCAGGTCCAGTCCGGAATGGGCCGGCGGCGGGAACAGCTGGAAGCGGCCGGCGAGTTCGGCGGACCGGACCTTCCCGATCCGGCATTTGAACGAAGACTTGAAGAGATCTATTCCCGAAGGTACGCGCACGAGGACCTCCGGGGACTCTACACCAAGACATCCGTCTCCGAGCTCAAAGCCTCCGCGGCTGAAGAGGAAGCGGAAGGCGCCTTCCGGCTCTTCCCGGATATCCTTCCGTCGCCGGTGACCCCTTCGTTCGCGGTCCCTGCAAAGACCTGGCAAAAGAGCGCGGACGGCGGTCCTTCGGGCTCCTTTACAGGAACCGAGTTCGGGACGGCGGTCCACAAGCTCCTTGAACTGTTCGACTACGGCAGGTTCACGGACCCGGCGGCTGTAACGGAGGAAGAATTTGATGAGTGGCGCGCGGGACTTGCCGACAGCGGCAGGATACCGCGGTCCTACGCCGAAGACCTGCCTGCCTCGGGGATCCTTTCCTTCTTAAGGAGCGGGACCGCGCGGAGAATGGCGGCGGCCCACAGGGAAGGGAAGCTCTTCAGGGAGCAGTCTTTTGTCCTTGGAATAGAGGCGGACATGGTGGATCCCGCTTTTCCCCACGAGGAGACGGTCCTTGTCCAGGGCATCATCGACGCCTGCTTTATGGAGGGCGGGGAATGGGTGCTCGTAGATTACAAGACGGACCGGGTGAAGGACCCTGTGGAGCTGGAACTGAGGTACCGGGTGCAGCTGGATCTCTATGAGAGGGCACTCATGCAGATCACCGGATATAGAGTACGGGAAAAACTGATCTACTCCGTTTCACTGCGGAGGGTGATCGCTCTGTGAATGCGGAATGTATAACTAATTATTTTTTTAACAATTTGTACAAACAGGCCATTAATGATTGTTTTTTCTAAAATACTATTCAGTTTTTTGCCTGTTTTTGTAGAAAATGAATATTATCGATGCTATAATATTCATGATCAGATGATGGTTAAGGCTATAAGTCTGAAATGCAGCCACAGCGTACAAAAAGGAGGTTACAATGAACTTTTTTAACGACGAAATTCATCAGGATATGGTGAACATGTACCGTGACTTTGCGCAGGGAGTCTGCGGACCGATCGCGGCTGAGCTCGATGAGGAAGAGAAATTCCCCGTAGAGACATTCAAGCAGGCCGGTGAGATGGGCCTTATGGGAATTCCTTTCCCGGAAGAGTACGGCGGAGCCGGCATGGACGAGCTGTCCTATGCGCAGTGCGTTGAAGAGGTCTCCAAAGTCTGTGCTTCCACAGGTGTAGGCATTTCCGCTCACACATCCCTTTGCTGCTGGCCGATCTACCACTTCGGCACCGAAGAGCAGAAGCAGAAATATCTTCCTCCGCTGCTTTCCGGCGAGAAGATCGGCGCTTTCGGTCTGACCGAGCCCAATGCAGGTACAGACGCTGCCGGTCAGAAGACCGTTTTCGAAGACAAGGGCGACTACTATCTGGTGAACGGCTCCAAGATCTTCATCACCAACGGCGGATATGCTGACACATTTGTCGTTTTCGGTATGACAGACAAGTCCCTCGGCAACAAGGGAATTAGCTGCCTGATCATGGAGAAGGGCATGGAAGGCTTCAGCATCGGCTCCCATGAGAAGAAGATGGGTATCCGCGGATCCAGCACGACCGAGCTCATTTTCGAGAACGTCAAGGTCCCGAAGGAAAATCTGCTCGGCGAAGTCGGCAAGGGCTTCAAGGTAGCTATGATGACCCTGGACGGCGGCAGAATCGGTATCGCCGCACAGGCACTCGGCATTGCTGAAGGCGCTCTGGACGTCACCATCGAGTACGTCAAGCAGAGAGAGCAGTTCGGCCGTCCGATCGCTAAGTTCCAGAATACTCAGTTCGAGCTTGCTAAGATGAAAGCCAACACTGACGCGGCAAGACTTCTTGTCTATCAGGCAGCGAATGCTGTTGACAAGGGACTTCCTTATACCTTCCTCGCTGCAGAGGCTAAGCTCGTCGCAGCAGCCAATGCTTCCGATGTTACCCGCAGATGCCTGCAGCTGTACGGCGGCTATGGCTACACACGTGAGTATCCTATCGAGCGCATGATGAGAGATGCCAAGATCACCGAGATCTATGAAGGAACCAGCGAAGTTCAGATGATGGTCATCGGCGGCGCTCTTCTTCGCTGATAAGCATCATCGAAGCGGCCAGGTCCCGCTAAAGATCAAGACCCGGATTCAATAAGACCTGAATCTGAGATCGGGATCAATGATCTGAATACTGACAGCCCGGCGGCGCGACCGCCGGGCTGTTTGAATGTACGGAGCTCTTTATATGAAACGGAACCGCATAGAGGCCGGCTGGCACGCCGTCCTCCCGCTCCTCATCTACCTCATATTGTTCATCACGATCAGGTCTGTCCTTATGGAACTCATGGGTAAAGCCGCCGTCATATTCTCTTATGATGCGCTTCCGGATTATCCGGTGTGGTACACGGCCGCGCAGACTGCGGTGATCGGCATTGCCTCAGCCGGCGCAGCGCTCCCGCTCCTAAGGGAGGGAAAGAGGGCAGTCATGACCCTTCGCGCAGGAAGTATGAGCGCATTTATCGCAAGGAGGAGGGACAGCCGTTTTCTGATGGGGATCCTTCCTATAGGAACAGTCTGCCTGTCGGCGCTCCTTAACCTCCTGCTTTCAGAGGGCGGACGTGCGGCTTCAGTTGCGGCGTCATATGCGGCTCTGCCGCTGGAAGCGGCAGTATACGGTATTCTGACCCCGTTCACGGAAGAACTGGTATACAGGGGGATCGTCTGGTACAGGCTGCGGAAAAGCTTTCCGGCGCTGCAGGCGGCGCTTCTCTCATCGCTTTTGTTCGGGATCGCGCATGCGGACCTGCGGCAGGGGACCTATGCCTTTGTAATGGGGATCGTGTTCTCTCTAAGCTACGAATTGACGCGCCGGTTCGAGGTCCCCTTCCTTCTTCACGCGCTGTGCAACCTGGCCGTGCTTGCCGCCGCCTATGCCGGATGGGGGGAAGCGCTCAGGTCTCCCATGTGGATCGTATTCTTCGCGGTGACCGCCTCCGCGGTATTTGCGTACTGGCGGATCAGATTCGAAAGGACAAAACACAAACAATAGCTTGCGTACTTGAAAAAGCCGTGTTATAATCATAAAGCTGTTCTGAATCCGGTGGCTTTTTCAGTGCTACTGTTCTGCGGTCACTTGGGATAAGGAACAGGCATAGAAGCAAAAGACCATGCAAACATCATACGGGGCACCGTTACTCCTGCGGCTCTACGCCCGGGTGCCCAGGTAAGGAGGAAATCATGAAGGAATCTATCCATCCCAAGTATTATCAGGCGACCGTGACCTGCAACTGCGGCAACACTTTTGTCACAGGTTCCACAAAGCCTGAGATCCACGTTGAAGTCTGCTCCAAGTGCCATTCTTTCTACACAGGCACACAGAAGACTGCCGCTGCTAAGGGACGTATCGATAAGTTCAACAAGAAATACGGCTATTCCAAGTAAGATCAATGCGGTGATGAGAGACAAGGCGGACCAATCTGCCTTGTCTTTTACTTTAAGAGAGAGTTATTTAAGGCAGTTTTCGCGCTGCCTTTATCAGGAGAGATATTTTGAATAAACAAGAGTGTTCACAGCATTACAGCGGTATCGGCGGGCAGGCGGTCCTCGAAGGCGTCATGATGAAGAACGGCGAGCGGTACGCTGTAGCTGTCAGAAAAGAAGACGGGAGCATCGTGCTCAAAGAAGATACGTACAAAGGTGTCCTTGCCGGCACTCCTGTCAGGAAGATCCCCGTTGTGCGCGGCTTTTTCGCGCTGATCGACTCCCTTTCACTGGGGCTCAAAGTGACGGATGATTCCGCGAATATGTACGATCCGGAAGAAGAGACGGAATCGGGCTCCGCGGGAGAAAAACTCGTCACCGGACTGATCCTCATCCTTTCGGTCGTCATCGCGGTCTCCCTTTTTATCCTGCTCCCTTACTGGACTGCCAGTTTCCTCAGCGCAAGGCTCGGGAACGGCAATCTGCTGGTCGTGCTCGAGGGAATCCTCCGCATTCTGGTATTCCTCGGCTATATCACGGCGATTAGCGCTATGAAGGATATACGCAGGCTCTACCAGTATCACGGCGCGGAGCACAAGTGCATCAACTGCATTGAGAGCGGGCTTCCCCTGACCGTTGAGAACGCCAGGAAAAGCACCCGCCTACATAAGCGCTGCGGGAGCAGTTTCACCATGTTCGTCATGCTGGTCAGTATCATACTGTTCTTTTTCATCAGGACGGACAGCCATATCATGCGCATTGTCCTTAGGATACTACTGATCCCCGTGATCTCGGGCATCTCGTATGAGATCATCCAGCTGGCAGGCAGGACGAGCAATCCCCTGATCCGGTTGATCTCGGGACCGGGATTGTGGATGCAGCTGATCACGACGAGAGAGCCGGATGACGATATGATCAGAGTGGGCATCGCTTCCGTGGAAGCTGTTTTTGACTGGCAGGCGTACCTGGAAAGAGAATTCAGGTATTCGCCGGAGAGCACCGGGACAGGTGAGAACGGAGCGGGCGCGCCCGCAGCCGGGGAGGCGTGACGCGAAGGCACTGCCGTCAGGAGGCACAGATGCAATACGGAAAACTGTATGAGGAAGGAACGCGGATCCTTGCCGATGCCGGGATCGAAGAGCGGGAAGCGAAGCTGGACGCGAGATTCCTCCTGGAGCATGTCTGCGGTACGACGCTGCAGACCCTGCTTCTTAATAAGGAGAGGCCCGTCAGCGCGGAGGAAGAAGGCGCATACAGGGAACTGATCGCGCAGAGGCGCGAGAGAGTGCCTTTGAGCTACATTACCGGGAAACGCGATTTTATGGGGCTTACTTTCGAAGTCACCCGCGACGTCCTGATCCCGGAGCAGGATACGGAGAACCTGGCGGAAGAGATCATGAGGCATCTCTGCGGAGGAGAACGGATACTGGATCTCTGCACCGGCAGCGGATGCATCCTGCTGAGCCTGCTTTCTTATTCGAACGGCACCACCGGAGTCGGGACGGATCTGTCCGGAAAAGCGCTCGAAATAGCTGCGCGCAATGCTGAGAGGCTGGGCCTCTTAGAAAGGACGGCATGGCGGCAGGGAGACCTGTTCGATGCTGTCGGCAGCGATGAGAGGTTCGATCTCATCGTATCGAACCCGCCCTATATCAGGAGCGAAGTGATCCCGTCCCTCGCTGCGGAGGTCAGCGTATATGAGCCGCGCCTTGCCCTGGACGGAGGGGAGGACGGTCTGTATTTTTACAGAAAGATCATACCGGGATCAGTCAGCTTCCTGGTGACGGGTGGCATGCTGTTCCTGGAGATCGGATCCGATCAGGCGGAAGAGGTGTCCGCCCTTATGAGGAACGCCGGTTTCTACGAGGTGAGAACGATCCGCGATTACGGAGGGAACGACCGCATTGTCTGCGGCATTAAGAGCATTCATCAGGACCGGTGACAAGGAGCCGGCCGTCATGAGACAGGTAACAGAGCATTATGTTTGATAAACTTGACAGTGTAATAATGCACTATGAAGAAATAGAGAGGGAACTGGCAAGTCCCGGTATAGCCTCCGATCAGTCGAGGTTCAGAAAGCTCATGAAAGAGCAGAGCGATCTTACGCCAATCGTGACCGCTTACAGGGAATACAGGGAGTGCAAGACTGCCGAGGAGGAATCCCTGCTGCTCCTTGACGAGGAGAGCGACGAAGAGATGAGGGAGCTCGCCAAGGAAGAGCTTGCCACTGCCAGGAGCAGGATAGGCGAACTTGAAGAGAAGATCAAAATACTGCTGCTCCCCAAAGATCCCAACGACGACAAGAACGTCATCGTGGAGATCAGGGCAGGCGCGGGCGGGGATGAAGCCGCCCTGTTCGCGGCGGAAGTCTACAGGATGTATGTCCATTACGCGGAGAACCGCGGGTGGAAGACGGAGATCCTCGATTTTGAGGAGATCGGGATCGGCGGAATGAAATCTGTGAGCTTTATGATCCGTGGGACAGGCGCTTACTCCAGGATGAAATATGAGAGCGGCGTCCACAGGGTGCAGCGCGTTCCGGCGACGGAATCGGGCGGCCGCATCCACACTTCGACGGTCACGGTAGCCGTGATCCCCGAGGTGGACGACGACATCGTCATCGATATACCCGACAAGGATGTCAGGATCGACGTCATGCGCGCTTCCGGGAACGGCGGCCAGTGCGTCAACACAACGGATTCCGCAGTGCGGCTCACTCACTATCCCACGGGGATCGTGATCTACAGCCAGACGGAGAAGTCGCAGCTGCAGAACAAGGCCAAGGCCTGGGCGCTCCTTCGCGCCAAGCTTTATGACCTCGAGATGCAGAAGCGCCATGACGAGGAGGCTGACCTGAGAAGGAGCCAGGTCGGAACGGGAGACCGCTCGGAAAAGATCCGGACTTACAATTTCCCGCAGGGGCGCGTGACGGATCACAGGATCAAACTCACGCTCTATAAGATCGACGCCGTCATGAACGGCGATCTCGACGAGATCCTCGACAGCCTGACCGCGGCGGACCAGGCAGCCAGGCTCGCCAGGATGGAGAGTTAAAGAACGCTCTTAAGTTTGGATGGATGTAGACGCGCAAAACTGTTATAATAAGACGGGCCTTTAATTAAGGGCCCGTCATTTCATTTATCTTTCGTATTGTCATCAATAAGGGGTAATCAAATCATGGCTGTGCATCTTTTCGGCGCGATCGACGTGGGCAGTTATGTCTACGAAATGAAGATCTTCGAACTATCCAGAAAAAGCGGGATCAGGCAGATCGACTGCATCCGCCACATGATGGATATCGGTACCGACACTTACCATACAGGCAAGATCTCCAGATCCCGTCTCGCGGAACTCAAACGGATATTGTCCGAATCCATGAAGATCATGAAGAACTACGGGGTGGAATCCTACAGGGCCTACGGTACCAGTGCTTTCCGGGAGATGATGAATTCCTCCATGGTCCTCTCTCAGATAGAGCTTGAGACCGGCATTCACATCGAGATCCTGGAGAACACGGAACAGCGCTTTATGGATTATAAATCCCTCGCCTTTAAGGGGGACGCCTTCACGCGCTTTCTGGAAAAGCCCACTGCGATCGTTGATATCGGCGGCGGGAGCCTTCAGGTCTCTCTCTTTGAGAAAGATAAGCTGAGCGTGACGCAGAACCTGTGGTCCGGAGTCTTAAGGATCAGGGAACAGCTCGACAGGATCGGAGCCAGTTCCGTGCGGAACGCGTCCCTGATCGAAGAGATCGTGAACACGCAGCTGAACGTGTTCAAAAAGCTCTATCTCAAGGACCGCGATATCAGCCGGATCGTCGTGATCGACGACTATCTCTCTGAAGCCGCGCGCCTCGGGAACAACTTCAAGGCGGCCGGCACTGTGACGCAGGGCAGCATGGGCCAGGCGGAGTTCATCGACGCGGCGTCGCTGAACGCGTTCATCGAGGGCCTTCGGGATTACAGCGTGACGGACATCTCCTCCAAATTGGGCGTTTCCGACGAGAACATACCGCTCCTCGAGATCTCCTCTATCATCACGAGGTGCGTCGCGAAGACGATGAAGGCGGACCTGATCTGGCTTCCGGGCGTGACGCTCTGCGACGGCATGGTCTACGATTATGCCGTGGAAAAGAAATACATCAGTCCCGCGCACGATTTTGAGCAGGATATCCTCACCTGCGCTGTTGAGACCTCCAAGCGGTATAAGGGAAGTGAAGAGCGGTCGAAGACGCTGAGCCTGATCGCGCTGCAGATCTTTGACAGCATGAAGAGGATCCACGGAATGGGAGACAGGGAACGGCTCCTGGTACGGCTCTGCGCGATCCTGCACGACTGCGGCAAATATATCAGCATGCAGAACCTTTCGGAATGCTCCTACAACATCATCAAATCCACCGAGATCATCGGCCTTTCCGCGAGGGAACGCGAGATCATAGCCAATGTCGTGCGCTTCAACCACAGCGATTTCATTTACTATGAAGAAGACGGAGCGGACAGCAGCCTTTCGCAGAAGGATTACATGATCGTCACAAAGCTCACGGCGATCCTCCGGCTGGCCAACGGCCTTGACCGGTCCCACAAAAAGAAATTTACGGACGTCCGCATACGCCTAAGGGAGGGCCAGCTTATGATCACGGTGAGCGCCAAGAAGGATATCACGCTCGAGAAAGGCCTTTTCGGCAGACGGGCGGATTTCTTCGAGGAGATCTTCAGCGTGCGTCCCGTGATCAGGCAGCGCGAGATCTGACCGGGTTTTAACAGGGAAGGAGACCATCATGGCAGCAGAGAGCATTGATCTTAAAAATCCGCAGTATTATATCAACAGGGAGCTGAGCTGGATCGAGTTCGACAGGAGGTGCCTCAGCGAAGCGAGGAACAAGGAGAATCCCCTGTTTGAGAGGCTCAAATTCCTCAGCATCACCGCTTCCAACCTGGACGAATTCTTCCAGGTGAGGGTCGCGTCGCTCCAGGATATGGTGCAGGCAGGCTATAAAAAGAAGGATTTCGCCGGGTTCACGGCGACCGGCCAGCTGAGCGCTGTCCTTTCCGGCTGCCACACCTTCATGCAGCAGCAGTACTGGACCCTGAACAGGCAGATCATACCCGATCTGGAAGAACAGGGCCTTATCATGGTGCGCGACCTCGATCAGCTCTCGAAAGGAGAGCTCAGGTTCATCGAGGAATACTTCAGCACGACCGTATTCCCTGTCCTGACCCCTATGGCGGTCGACAGCTCCAGGCCTTTTCCTCTCATCGCGAACAAGAGCCTCAATATCGGCGCTCTTTTGACGAGGAAAGAGTCCTCCACTCCGGGGATCCTTGCTCCCCGCAAAAAGCCCAAGAAGGAAGGCAAAGCTCCCAAGGAGAAATACGAATTCGCGACAGTCCAGGTGCCCGGCGTGCTTCCGAGGATAATGATCCTTCCCGGCACAGAGGGGACGCCCAAGAGACTTGTGCTCCTCGAGGACGTGATCCGCAGGTTCCTCCCCCTTCTCTTTGTCAACTATGAAGTCAAGTGCGCCTGCCCCTACAGGGTGCTCCGGAGCGCTGATTTTGACATATCCGAGGACCAGACGGAAGACCTGTTAAAAGAGATCAAGAAGCAGCTCAAAAAGCGCCAGAGAGGCGACGCAATCCGCCTTGAGGTGGAGAAGGGCGTCGATGAGCAGCTCCGTGCGCTCCTCTTAAAAGAGCTCTCCCTGACAGAAGACTTCATTTTCGAGCTCGACGGACCGCTGGATCTGACTTATCTCATGAAGGCGTACGGCATAGACGGATTTGACAATCTGCGCGAGCACCGTTACGCGAAGCCGCAGCCCGTACCGGAGTTCCCTTCGGGGTGCGACGTGTTCGAGCAGATCCGGAAGGGCGACGTCTTTATGCATCATCCTTACCAGACATTTGACCCGGTCGTGAAATTTGTGGCGTCCGCAGCCGCGGATCCCGACGTGCTCGCGATCAAACAGACGCTTTACCGCGTCAGCGGCAATTCTCCGATCATAGCGGCCCTCGCCAGGGCGGCTGAGAACGGGAAACAGGTGACCGTGCTCGTGGAGCTCAAGGCCCGTTTCGACGAAGAGAACAATATCGTCTGGGCCAGCCAGCTCGAGAAAGCGGGATGCCACGTCATCTACGGACTGCAGAACCTCAAGACGCACAGCAAGATCACGCTTGTCGTCCGCAGGGAAGAAGACGGCATCCGCAGATATGTGCATCTGGGCACCGGAAACTACAACGACTCCACGGCCAAGCTCTATACAGACGTCGGCCTTATGACCTGCAGCGATCCGATCGGCGAGGATGCCACGGCGGTCTTCAACATGATCTCCGGTTACTCTGAGCCCCGTTTCTGGAATAAGCTCAGTCTCGCGCCGCTCTGGCTCAAGAACAGGTTCCTGCACCTGATCGGAAGGGAACAGAGGCACGCGCAGAACGGTGAATCCGCGCATATCATCGCCAAGATGAATTCCCTCTGCGATCCCGACATTATGGAAGCGCTCTACACCGCGAGCTGCGCCGGCGTAAAGATCGAGCTGATCGTGCGCGGCATCTGCTGCCTGAGGCCCGGCATACCCGGCGTCAGCGAAAATATCACCGTCCGGTCGATCGTCGGGAACTTCCTGGAACACAGCAGGATCTACTATTTTGAGAACGGCGGATCCGCGGAGATCTACGCGGCCAGCGCGGACTGGATGCCCAGGAACCTGGACCGCCGCGTCGAGATACTGTTCCCGCTCGAGGACGCCGGGATCAGGAAGAAGGCGCTCCACATCCTTCAGCTCGAACTGGAAGATACGGTCAAGGCCCACATCATGCGGGCGGACGGCACCTACGACCGTGTGGACAGGAGAGGAAAGGAACTCATAAACTCGCAGCTCAGGTTCTGTGAGGAGGCGGTGAAGGAAGCGAAGGCTCTCATGCCGGGACGCGACAACAGGACATTTATACCGAAGGAGCCGGTGAAGGCACCCGAGGAGTGATCCGACCCCGGCAGCCCTGAAAGCTGTTCTTAAAAGCAGGAATGCGGACCTTAACATTTGACCGCGTTTATGGTATTCTGAATTTAATATCGGCACTGTTCAACACGCGCGCGCGGGCCCTGTATCTTCCCGCGACCGGCGCACTCCGAAATGGAGGTAGTTATGGCACAGGAATCTGAAATCATGAAATCCCCCGCTGCCCGCAAGACCGGCTATGAGTATGAAAAAGGCGCGAAGTTCGTCGCCTATGTATCTTCCTATACCAGGGGAAAAGGGGAGAAGTATGGTATCCGCGTTTATGATGTGGATATGGAGAACGGCTATCTTTATCAGAAGAAGCAGATCGAGATCTCCAACTCATCCTATGTGACGATCTCACACAACAGAAAATTCCTTTACTCCATTACGGATTTCGGAATCGAATCCTATAAGATCGTCAAGGGCGGCGACCTGCAGCAATTAAATCTGGCTTCGATCAACGGCATGAGAGGCTCCTACCTCTCCACGGATTATGAGGACGAGTTCCTCTTTGTCGCCGGCTACCACGACGGAAAGATCACGGTCCTGCGTCTTAACGAGGACGGATCGGTCGGAGAGATCTGCGACGAGCTCTACCTCAAGGGGCTCGGGAGCATCGCGGAACGCAATTTCCGCCCTCACGTGCAGTGCGTCAAGATGACCAGAGACAACAGGTTCCTTCTTGCTGCCGATCTGGGAATGGACCATGTCAACGTCTATACGCTCAACAGAAAGAACGGCCACATCAAGCAATGCGGGATCCTTCACTCCGAGCTGGAATCAGCTCCGAGGCATTTGAAGATCTCCAAGGACGGTCATTTTCTGTATGTCGTCCATGAGCTCAAGAATATCATCGATGTCTATTTTTACCACGACATCGACGGAAATCCCGACTTTGAGAAGATACAGACAGTGTCTACGCTCAATGACTACCACGCGACAGGCTCCGCGGCCAGCGCGCTGAATTTCTCCTCGGATTTCAAATACCTTGTGAGCTCCAACGCAGGCGACAACTCGGTCGTGATCTTTGAAGTGGACCCCGACAACGGCCACCTGTCCAAGGTGCTCTGCCTCCCGATCAGCGGAGAATACCCCAAGGACGCCGCGCTGTTCCCTGACAACAGGCATCTGGTATCGCTCAACCACGAGTCGAATACAATGACTTTCTTCAATGTAGACCTCAAGAAGGGCCTGCTCATCATGCACGGCAAAGAGATCAAGGTGGACAAACCTAACTGCATAATTTTCCATAAACTTCTGGGTGAACAGATCTGAACATGAACTATACTATTTTGAAAGAGGAGGGTCTCGCGAAAAGGGCACGGTTCGAGACCGTGCACGGCTCCGTCGAGACCCCTGTTTTTATGAATGTGGCAACTGCCGCCGCGATCAAGGGAGGCCTCTCCTCCGCCGATCTGATGGAGATCGGCACGCAGATCGCGCTCTGCAATACTTATCATCTGCATGTAAGGCCCGGAGACGAGACGGTGTTCAAACTCGGAGGCCTTCATTCTTTCATGCGCTGGGAAAGGCCGATCCTGACGGACTCCGGCGGATTCCAGGTCTTCTCCCTGGCCGACCTTCGAAAGATCAAAGAGGAAGGCGTTACTTTCCACTCCCATATCGACGGCGCGAGGATCTTTATGGGACCCGAGGAGAGCATGAGGATCCAGTCCCACCTTGCTTCCACGATCGCAATGGCATTCGACGAATGCCCGCCGAGCCATGCTGAGCGGGACTATGTCGAGCAGTCCGTCGCAAGGACGACCAGATGGCTGGCACGCTGCAAAGAGGAGATGAAGCGCCTGAACAGCCTTCCCGAGACGATCAATAAGGATCAGCTGCTCTTCGGGATCAACCAGGGCGCCGTCTATCCCGACATCCGGATCAGCCACGCCGAACAGATCTCGGAAATGGATCTGGACGGCTACGCCGTCGGCGGGCTCGCAGTCGGAGAGACCCACGAGGAGATGTATGAGATCCTCGATGCGGTCGTCCCTCATCTTCCGAGGAATAAGCCCACTTACCTTATGGGAGTCGGGACGCCGCAGAATATCCTGGAGGCGGTGGAGAGAGGCGTCGACTTTTTTGACTGCGTCTATCCGAGCAGGAACGGAAGGCACGGAAATCTCTATACCAATTACGGGACGGTGCGGATCAGGAACGCGCGGTACGCGCTGGACGATCGTCCCATCGAGGAGGGATGCGGATGCCCCGTGTGCAGGGGCGGCTATTCCCGCGCCTACGTAAGGCATCTTGTCCGCTCGCAGGAGACACTGGGACTTCGGATGTGCGTCATGCATAATCTCTATTTTTACAATAATCTCATGACAAAGATCAGGGACGCGCTCGACAAGGGCTGTTTTGCCGCTTTCAAAAAAGGAATGCTCGAACAGCTCGAAGGCGACGGCGACCGCTGAACCGGCGCTCCGCGCTGTATAAATAGCAAATTTTAAGTTGAAATACCATGAGGTGTTGTTGTATGATATGTCATAACTGATTAGAGACGCTTAAAGGCGTGATTGGAGGTATATCTTATGAATGGTTTCATGTTGACCGCTGCAGGCGGTTCGATGTTTACGATCATTTACATGGTCGTGATCGTCGGTTTCTTCTACTTCTTCCTGATCAGACCCCAGAGGAAAGAACAGAAGGAGAAGCAGAACATGCTCAGTTCCCTGGCTGTCGGCGACAGTGTTCTCACCACAGCAGGATTTTACGGAGTCGTCATTGATATGACGGAAGACACGGTGATCGTCGAATTCGGCAACAACAAGAACTGCCGCATACCGATGCAGAAGGCAGCGATCGTCCAGATCGAGAAGCCTGAGGATGCCATCGAGGCAGCGGAAGACAAATAATAAATGCTATGTACGGAGGCATGTGCAAGGCACATGCCTTCTCTTTGGTATTTTGAGAATGATCAATATAGCTCAAATTGCTCATCATAGAGATGAATGATTTTCATCAATATGATCTGCCTGACAGCAGCTGGAACGGAGGTAAATCGATTGAACAGAAAGATCGCAGTGATCGCCGGCGACGGTATCGGTCCGGAGATCGTGGACGAGGCCAAAAAAGTGCTCGGCAGGGTTTGTGAGAAATACGGGCATTCTTTCTCCTATACGGATGTCCTCATGGGAGGATGCTC
>OCTX012251206.1_pt1 | contig 13893 bp, 15 predicted proteins | sample 1539691 | NCBI WGS metagenome assembly OCTX01 (sample SAMN02144231, study PRJEB22623) | gut metagenome | biome: sheep rumen | host: Ovis aries | place: New Zealand | reverse complement strand
AGCAGCGCGAGACGATGCGACAGTTAATCAATGAATTGCGGGAGCGCTATCCGAAGGCAATCGTTGTGGGCCACCACAACCTGAACCCGCCTTGAGTCTGTCCGTGCTTCGATGCCGTCAAGGAGTTCAAATGACAGCGGTGGGCATTTATTTTTGCAGAAATCTTTTGGCGATTTCGCTTTTTCTTCGTAATTTTGCAACCTAATTAGAAAATAACGTTATTTTGATTGAGAAGCATATTGTATTAGAGGATATTGACCCCGTCGTGTTTTATGGAACGGGGAATGCCCATTTGCAGATGATGCGCGCCCTGTACCCCAAACTGCGTATCGTGGCTCGCGACAACGTCATCCGTATTCTGGGCGACGAAGAGCAGATGGCTGCCTTCGAAGAGAGTGCCGAGAAGATGCGCCAGCACGTGTTGCACTTCAATTCGCTGAAGGAGGAAGACATCCTGGACATCATCAAGGGGCATCGCACAAAGGATGAAGTGCCGGAGGGCGTGGTCTGCTATTCTATGTCGGGGCGCCCCATTAAGGCGCGTTCGGAGAATCAGCAGAAACTCATCGACGCCTACGAACGGAACGACATGGTGTTTGCCGTTGGGCCTGCGGGCACGGGTAAGACCTATCTCTCTATCGCACTGGCTGTGAAGGCGCTCAAGGAGAAGACCGCCAAGAAAATCATCCTCTCGCGCCCTGCCGTGGAAGCTGGCGAAAAGCTGGGATTCCTGCCTGGCGACATGAAGGACAAGATAGACCCCTATCTGCAACCGCTGTACGATGCGCTGGAGGATATGCTGCCACAGGTGAAGTTGCAGGACATGATGGAGAAGCACGTCATACAGATAGCCCCACTCGCCTTTATGCGAGGCAGAACGCTGAGCGATGCGGTGGTGATTCTGGACGAGGCGCAGAACACGACCCCGCAACAGATCCGTATGTTCCTGACGCGCATGGGATGGAATACGAAGATGATTATCACGGGCGACATGACACAGATAGACCTGCCGAAGTCACAACTCTCAGGACTGGTGGAGGCGCTGAAGATTCTCAGAGACGTGGAGGGCATCGGTGTGGTGGAATTAGGACGCAAAGACATTGTGCGCCATAAACTGGTAACGCGCATTGTCAATGCCTACGAACAATTTGACAAAGACAAACAAAACAATAATAACAATGAAAGCATTAACAAAGACTGACTTCAATTTTAAGGGTCAAAAGAGTGTTTACCACGGTAAAGTACGTGACGTGTATAATATCAACGACGACCTGATGGTGATGGTGGCTACCGACCGCATCTCTGCCTTCGACGTCATCCTGCCAAAGGGCATTCCCTTCAAGGGACAGGTGCTGAACCAGATTGCAGCAAAGTTCCTGGATGCTACCAGCGACATCTGCCCCAACTGGAAACTGGCTACCCCCGACCCTATGGTGACCGTAGGCTTGAAGTGCGAGGGTTTCCGCGTGGAGATGATTATCCGCAGCATCCTGACGGGCAGCGCATGGCGCGAATACAAGAACGGATGTCGCGAACTGTGTGGCGTGAAACTGCCTGAGGGTATGAAGGAGAACGAGCGTTTCCCTGAGCCCATCATCACTCCTACCACCAAAGCCGACGAGGGTCACGACCTGAACATCTCGAAGGAGGAAATCATTGCCCAGGGCATTGTGAGCGCTGAAGACTATGCCGTGATGGAAGACTATACCCGCAAGCTGTTTGCTCGCGGTCAGGAGATTGCCAAGAAGCAGGGACTTATCCTCGTAGATACCAAATATGAATTCGGTAAGCGCGATGGTAAGGTGTATCTCATCGATGAGATTCACACCCCCGACTCCAGCCGTTATTTCTATGCCGACGGCTATGAAGAGAAGCTGGCAAAGGGCGAACCTCAGAAGCAGCTCTCGAAGGAGTTCGTGCGCCAGTGGCTCATCGAACACAACTTCATGAACGAGCCCGGACAGGTGATGCCTGAGATTACGGACGAGTATGCTGAAAGCGTGAGCGAGCGCTACATCGAGCTCTACGAACACATCATCGGTGAGAAGTTCGAGAAAGCCGCCGACAATGCTGACATTGCCGCACGCATCGAAAAGAACGTCAGCGAGTATCTCGCAACGCGGTAGGTTTCAAGTTTCAGGTTTCAGGTTTCTTCGACTAGCGAAGCGACTTCGTCGATTACAGGTTTCAAGTAAAAGAGAATGTATCAGCAAGAGACGATAAAACCATATAATAATGGTGAGAAGACAGCACAGGTGGAGCAAATGTTCGACAACATTGCTCCCACCTACGATACGCTGAACCATCGTCTCTCCTGGGACATTGACCGCGGATGGCGCAAGAAAGCCATCAAGCAGTTACAGCCCTACCAACCCCAGTCTATGCTGGATATAGCAACGGGTACGGGCGATTTCGCCATCTTGGCGGCTGAAATGCTGAAACCTGCACGGCTGATAGGTGCCGACATCTCGGAGGGGATGATGGAAATAGGCAGAAAGAAGGTGGCAGAAAGAGGTATGCAGCACATCATCTCGTTTGAGAAGGAAGATTGTTTGCATCTTTCCTATGCCGACAATACCTTCGATGCCGTGACCGCAGCCTTCGGAATCCGTAATTTCGCCGGTCTCGACCAAGGACTGCGTGAAATGTGTCGCGTACTCAAAAAAGGCGGACATCTGAGTATTGCGGAACTGACCACACCCGTCAGTTTCCCCATGAAACAGCTGTTTCATATTTACTCACACACCATTCTGCCCATCTATGGCCGACTGATTTCCAAAGACGATGCCGCCTATTCCTATCTCACAAAAACTATTGAGGCATTCCCGCAAGGAGAGCAGATGGTAGGTATATTGAAAGACGCAGGCTTCAGTGAGGCAAAGTTTCGACGACTGACATTTGGTATCTGCACGATTTATTTCGCAACTAAATAAATGGAAAGGAAAGAATTTATGGACAAGTACGGACTTATTGGTTACCCGCTCGGACATTCGTTCTCCATCAGTTACTTCAATCAGAAGTTTCAGGATGAGAATATCGATGCCGTTTATGAGAACTACGAGATTCCCAGTATCGATGAACTCCCAGAAGTGCTCAGTTCAAACCCTGAGCTGAAAGGAATCAATGTGACTATCCCTTACAAGGAAAAAGTACTGCCCTTCCTTGACAGTATCTCACCCGAAGCGCGCGCCATCGGTGCGGTGAACGTCATTCGTGTGAGCCATAAAGGAAATAAAACCATACTGAAGGGATATAATTCTGACGTGATAGGATTTACCAAAAGCATCGAACCCATGCTCGAAAAGAAATGGCATCAGAAGGCCTTGATTCTTGGAACGGGCGGTGCTTCAAAGGCTATTGACTATGGATTGCGCAACTTGGGACTGGAAACGGTCTTCGTCAGTCGTTACGAGCGCCCAGGCACCATTCAGTATAAAAACGTCACCCCCGAAGTCGTGAAGGAATACAACGTGATCATCAATTGCACTCCCTTAGGCATGTATCCAAAGACCGAGGTTTGTCCGGAACTGCCTTACGAGGCAATGGACAGTCATACCATCCTTTATGACTTGATCTACAATCCCGATGAAACACTCTTCATGAAACGGGGTGCCGAATATGGCGCTAATGTGAAGAACGGGTTGGAAATGCTGCTTCTGCAGGCATTCTCCTCTTGGGAATTCTGGCATGAGAAATAAACAAAGCGTATGACGACATTCATCACATTCCTGGGATTCATAGCCGTATTGGTGGGAGGCGGTTTCGCTGTCACCCGACGATGGGACTACACCCCTTATTCGGCTTTGATGCAACAGGAGATGAATGTGAAGGATTTGACAACGCAATACAACAACGCTGTCAAAGACTTGGAACGACAATACAAGCAAGACAGCATCGGAAGCAGACGCAAGTACTCCCGCCTGTATCAGAATCTGGCTCGCGAATATATGGGTAAGCGTCGTCAGCTGTCTGCAACATGGGAACAGATGAACCCCGCTTGGGTCAAGTCGCGCAACACATGGGGGTGGATATTCTTGATTGGCATAGGAGCAGCATTCCTTTTCTGCAGCTTCTCACTGCCCGATAAAGAAGACAGCACTTCACCATCATCGCCTACTGGCAGTTCTACGGAAGAACGTTACTGGAATGCCAACAACATTCCCATGCCTCATCTGCAGGATGCCAGCCAGTATGTTTCCAATCCGGATAACATCTTATCCGCATCAACCGTCAACCAAATGAACCAGACCCTGCAACGGCTCGACAAAGAATTGAATATCGAGTCAGTAGTCATCATTGTCAATCACATTGAGAACGATGACCCCTTCCGTATGGCTCAAGACGTTGGTAATAAATATGGTGTGGGGCGCAACGACCGAGGACTGATGGTGGTGGTAGGATATCAGGACCACAGCATCAACATTTCGCCAGGACGCGGTTTGGAAGGCGACCTGACCGATGTAGAGTGCCGTCACCTGCAACAAGAATACGTCATACCAGCCATGCGGGCAGAACTGCCCGACAGCGGTATGCTGTATCTGACGGAAGCTATCTATGCCACGATGCAGAAGAAAGACCTGCCCGAAATGTCATCGCTATCCAGCAAAGATGAAGGCATTGATGAAGAGATGGCTACCACCATCGGCATGTATTTTATGTTCTTCATCGCCTGGTGCGTATTCTTCCTGCGTCTTAACAGCAAATACCAATGGCTGACGCTGGTGGGAATGACCTATATCCGTTCTAACCCCTTCCTCGACACCTATTCTGGCGGAGGCTACTTTGGCGGAGGCGGTGGCCACAGCTCTTGGGGCGGTGGCGGAGGCTTCAGCGGAGGCAGTTTCGGAGGCGGAAGTTTCGGTGGCGGTGGTGCCACTTCACGATGGTAAACAAAATAACAACTAAAATATTTTAGCATTATGAAACTCAGTAAAGGAATTATCGCAATTATCGCAGTCATTGCCATCGTCTTCGTGATTGGCTCATGGGCTGCAAGTGCTTACAATTCGATGGTTGGCGTACAGGAGCAGGCTACTACTGCACTCGCCAACGTCCAGTCAACCTATCAGCGTCGTGCCGACCTGATTCCTAACCTCGTGGAGACCGTCAAGGGTTATGCAGCTCATGAGAAACAGACATTGGAAGATGTGGTTGCAGCACGTTCGAAGGCTACCTCCATCACGCTCGACCCAGCAAATATGACTCCCGAAAAGCTGAAGGAATTCCAGCAGGCTCAAGGCGAACTGGGCAGCGCACTGGGACGCTTGATTGCCATCCAGGAGAATTATCCCGATCTGAAAGCGAATGAGAACTTCAAAGACTTGCAGGTTCAACTGGAAGGTACTGAGAATCGTATCAACGAGGCTCGCAACAAATACAATCAGGCTGTGCAGACCTACAATGTAGAGATTCGTTCGTTCCCCAAAAACATCTTTGCCGGGCTCTTCGGCTTTGACAAGATGAATAAGTTTGAAGCTGAAGCTGGTGCAGAAAAGGCTCCACAGGTTAAATTCTAAATCATCACTATGGACAATCGTTATATGATGCGCGGTGTCAGTGCCGCCAAAGAAGACGTTCATAACGCCATCAAGAATATCGACAAGGGTATCTTCCCCCAAGCATTCTGTAAGATTATACCAGACATTCTTGGCGGCGACCCTGAATACTGCAACATTATGCATGCCGACGGGGCTGGTACCAAATCGTCGCTTGCTTATATGTACTGGAAAGAGACGGGCGACCTCTCCGTATGGAAAGGTATTGCCCAGGATGCTATCGTGATGAATACTGACGACCTGCTCTGCGTAGGTGCTGTGGATAACATCCTTGTGTCAAGTACCATCGGGCGCAACAAGATGTTGATTCCCGGCGAAGTCATCTCTGCTATTATCAATGGTACCGACGAGCTGTTGGCAGAACTGCGTGAGATGGGCATCGGTATTTATCCTACCGGTGGTGAGACGGCTGACGTGGGCGACCTGGTTCGCACCATCATCGTTGATTCTACGGTTACCTGCCGTATGAAGCGTGCAGACGTGATTGATAATGCCAACATCCGCCCTGGTGATGTCATCGTAGGTTTGTCAAGTACAGGGCAAGCCACATACGAGAAGCGTTATAATGGTGGTATGGGTTCGAACGGACTGACCTCTGCCCGTCATGATGTCTTTGCCAAATATCTGGCAGAGAAATATCCTGAGAGTTACGACCATGCTGTGCCCGACGAGTTGGTTTATAGTGGCAAGTACGAACTGACGGCGCAGTATGATTCGACGGAATCGAATCACACGCTGCCTAACATGGGGCAGCTGGTGCTCTCGCCTACCCGTACCTACGCTCCTGTCATCAAGCGACTGCTCGACGAACTGCGTCCAGAGATTCATGGAATGGTACATTGCACGGGTGGTGCTCAGACCAAGGTGCTCCACTTTGTCAATGACAACTGTCACGTCGTGAAGGACAACATGTTCCCTGTTCCCCCACTCTTCCATGCTATCCACGAGTGTTCAGGTACGGATTGGCGCGAGATGTATCAGGTGTTCAACATGGGACATCGTATGGAAATCTATGTTCGTCCTGAAGTTGCCGAACAGGTGATTGCACTATCTAAGTCTTTCAACATCGACGCACAGGTTGTGGGTCGTATTGAGGAAGGTAAAAAGAGCCTCACGATCAAGAGCGAATTCGGAACTTTTGAATATTAGCAATGGCTGTCATAGAGATAACCTCCCTATCCCATGCGGGCGTTGAGATTTTCAGTTCTCTCACGGAAGCTCAGTTACGCAACCGCAAGGAACAGAAAAAAGGAATCTTCATCGTAGAGAGTCCGAAGGTTATCCGAGTGGCACTGGATGCCGGCTATCAGCCTGTATCACTGCTTTGCGAACGAAAACATATAGATGGGGATGCCTCTGACATCGTGCAACGGTGTGGGGATATCCCCATCTTTACTGGTGAGCGCGAACTGCTTGCCAACCTGACAGGTTATACGCTCACCAGGGGTGTGCTATGTGCGATGCGCCGACCTGCCTGTAAGTCTCTTTCAGATATCTGTCAGCATGCCCGTCGTATCGTAGTGATAGACGGTGTGGTGGATACCACCAATATAGGAGCCATATTCCGTTCGGCAGCAGCATTAGGTATTGATGCAGTCCTGCTGACCACGAATTCCTGCGACCCCTTGAATCGCCGCGCTGTCAGAGTTTCAATGGGTTCTGTCTTCTTAGTGCCTTGGACATGGATAGATACCGATATCCGTCAACTGCATGCGTATGGCTTCAAGACTCTGGCGATGGCACTGACAGACAATTCCATTCCTCTTGATGACCCTCAACTGAAACAAGAGGAACGGCTGGCTATCGTAATGGGAACGGAAGGTGACGGACTGCCTAAAGAGACGATTGCTGATGCCGACTATGTGGTGCGGATTCCTATGGCCCACGGTGTTGACTCCTTGAATGTTGCTGCTGCATCAGCTATCGCTTTCTGGGAGTTAGCAAGGAAATAAATAAGGAGAAATTTGGTTTTCTTCTCACTTATTCGTACCTTTGCACCCAATATGGAGAATAACAGTATTTTACAGAAACTCGACGGACTGGAAGCACGCTTCGAGGAGGTGTCAACACTGATTACCGACCCCAATGTGATTGCCGACCAAAACCGCTTCGTCAAACTCACCAAGGAGTACAAGGATTTGGGTGACATCATGGATGCCCGCAAGCGCTATATTGCTTGTCTGAACAGCATCAAGGAGGCAAAGGATATCCTTGCCAACGAGGATGATGCCGAGATGAAGGAAATGGCTCGTGAAGAACTGGCAGAAAACGAAGCGCTGCAACCCAAATTGGAGGAAGAAATCAAGATAGCCTTGATTCCTAAGGATCCTGAAGATGCTAAGAACGTGCAGATGGAGATTCGTGCAGGAACTGGCGGCGACGAGGCTGCCCTCTTTGCTGGCGACCTGTTTAAGATGTATAAGAGCTTCTGCGAGTCTAAGGGTTGGACACTGGCTATCACGAGCGTGAGCGAAGGTGCCGTTGGCGGTTTTAAGGAAATTGATTTTGCCGTATCAGGTGCTGATGTCTATGGCACGCTGAAATATGAGTCAGGTGTTCATCGCGTACAGCGTGTACCTGCTACCGAGACACAGGGACGTATGCATACTTCTGCTGCCACTGTTGCCGTTTTACCCGAGGCCGATAAGTTTGAAGTACATATCAATGAGGGTGAAATCAAGTGGGATACCTTCCGCAGTTCAGGTGCCGGTGGCCAGAACGTGAACAAAGTGGAATCGGGTGTCCGTCTGCGCTATATGTGGAAGAACCCTAATACGGGGGAAACGGAAGAAATCCTGATTGAATGTACAGAAACCCGTGACCAGCCAAAGAATAAAGAGCGTGCCCTCTCGCGTCTATATACCTTTATATATGATAAGGAGCACCAGAAGTATATGGACGATATCGCCTCACGCCGTAAGACACTGGTATCCACCGGTGACCGTTCGGCAAAGATTCGTACCTACAACTTCCCGCAAGGTCGAGTAACCGACCATCGCATTGGCTATACTACCCATGACCTTCAAGGCTTTTTAGGTGGTGACATCCAGCCTATGATCGATGCCCTCACCGTTGCCGAGAATGCAGAAAGAATGAAAGAAACAGAACTCTAAGATAATATGGACTGGAAAAAATTCTGGGCACCTATGCGCCAAGAAATGAGGAAAGACCAGATATGGCCTACCATCATCGCATCTTTTGGCATTATTCCTTCAAATTATTTTGCCAAAGAGATACCTAGTATTTGGGTAAGTTGGGGGCTTCTTTTAATCTGGTTTGGTATTGTCTATTTCTTTTATTTAGTATATATATACTTTAAGAAATAATTATGAATAGAAAAGAACTTATGACCGTGGCTGAAAACGCTGAAAGAATGAAAGAAACAGAACTTTAAAAGAATGAAAGAAACAGAACTTTAAGATTATGGGACTCATGCAAGAAATTAAAAAGGAATGGACTTGGTCAAGCATCAAGCAAAGCTGGACAGACCTTCTGTCAATAGCACCAGCTGTATTCATTGCCGATGGATTCCGTGAGAAAGGCTTTTTTGTCTGGACTGGTGTCTGGGTAGCAACCTATTTCGTCTCGGAGTTTATATTACGTTTCATAGCCAGAATGATAAAAAGTAAGAAATAAATGAACAGACAAGAACTAATTCAGCAAATCAAGGAGAAACAAAGTTTTCTCTGCGTAGGTCTGGATACAGACCTGAACAAGATCCCCCAGTGCATCATCGATGAAGCAAAGGCCAAGGACGGCGAGGACTACGTGTTCCGTGCGCTTTGCGAGTTCAACGCCCTCATCATCGACGCTACCGCCCCCTATTGCGTGGCCTATAAGCCAAACCTGGCTTTCTACGAGGCGTATGGTGTTGATGGCATTCTGGCTTTCGAAGCCACCGTCGATTATCTGAAAGAAGAATATCCTAACCACTTCATCATCGCTGATGCCAAACGTGGGGATATCGGCAACACTTCGAAGATGTATGCCAAGACATTCTTTGAAGAGTATGATGTCGATGCGCTGACCGTTGCCCCCTATATGGGTGAGGATTCGGTCACTCCTTTCCTCGGTTATGACGATAAGTGGGTCATCCTGTTGGCGCTGACTTCCAACAAAGGCTCTTACGATTTCCAGTTGACAGAGGATAAAGATGGCGAGCGCCTGTTTGAAAAGGTGCTGAAGAAATCGCAGGAATGGGGTAACGACGAAAACATGATGTATGTCGTTGGTGCTACCCAGGGACAGATGTTTGAGGATATCCGTAAGGTTGCCCCCAATCATTTCCTGTTAGTTCCAGGCGTCGGAGCCCAAGGTGGTTCGCTTCAGGAAGTCTGCAAATACGGTATGACGAAAGACTGCGGACTGCTGGTGAATTCTTCTCGCGGCATCATCTATGCCAGCAATGGTGAAGACTTTGCTGAAGTTGCTGCTCAGAAAGCCAAGGAATTGCAGGAGCAGATGGCTGAAGAAATAAAAAACAGAATGTAAAAGGTAAGAAGTAATACTTTTTACTCCAATGGTTTTACGAAGCGCATCTCACGAAGGATGCGCTTTTGTCTTTTCAGCACATAACTACTCGGACGTGCTGAATTATACTTTCTGGGATTGGGAAGGGTTGCTGCAATCAGTGCACACTGGGCTTTGGTGAGTTTGGAGGCAGTCGTTTGGAAATGCCATTCAGCCACAGCATCAGCTCCATAGATACCCTCCCCCATTTCTATCGAGTTCAGATAGACTTCCATGATACGCTGTTTGGACCACATCAATTCTATCAATACCGTAAAATAGACCTCAAAGCCCTTGCGTACCCATGAACGACCAGGCCACAGGAAAACATTCTTGGCTGTCTGCTGACTGATGGTCGAAGCTCCTAATTTACGTTTCTCGGGATGTTTTATATTTCGGATAGCAGCATGCTCTATGGCTTGATAATCAAAACCGTGATGTTCCAGGAAACGTGCATCTTCACTGCCCATGACAGCAAGGGAGAGTGAAGGAGATATCTCCTCGTAAGGCACCCAGTGATGATGAAGCGTCAGTTCCCTACCCTCTGATATCTGTTCCCCCAAACGGATAAACATCAATGGAGTGAACCATACCGGCACCCAACGCAAGACTATAACAGAAAGGATAGTGGAGGCGAAAAATGCCACCACTATCCACAAAAGAAATCTCTTAATCTTATGCAGTAACGCTTTCATTTACTGTAATGTACCAGCTTCAGCTTTCTGGATCATCTCCTTGCTGGCATACATGTAAACCTCTACACGACGGTTCTGCTGACGTCCGGCAGCTGTTGAGTTGTCGGCAACAGGATTGGTAGAACCCTGACCCTCTACACTCTTAATCTGCTTGCCCTGAACACCGCAAGAACGGAGATAGCTGCTCACACTGTTAGCACGGTTTACTGACAGAGGCTGGTTGATAGCATCGCTACCAGTATTGTCAGTATGACCGATAATAGCTACGTCACAATCCTGGTTAGAATTAAGTACGCGAGCAAACTCAGCCAGAGAATTCTTAGCACTGGTGCTGAGGTCAGCCTTACCAGTAGCAAACAGGATACCAGAATCGAAAGTTACCTTTACGGCATCCAGACCATTGGTGTCCTTCACGGTCTCTACCTGAGCATTCTCTACCTGCTGAGCAGCCTTCTTAGCCTTATCCATCTTCTTACCGATAATAGCACCAGCACCTGCACCTACGGCACCGCCTACTGCTACACCTACAGCGGTGTTACCTGCAATAGCACCGATAATACCACCTAACAAGGCACCGCCACCGGCACCGATACCTGCACCTTTCTGGGTGTTGTTACATGCGAAGAGCATTCCAACGCAGAGTAACAGAGAAATAATTTTTGTCTTCATGTCTATATTTCATTTAAAAAAGATAATAATTTGTGGCAAAGATACAAAATAATTGATAATAATTTCGTAATTTTGCAGCAAATTTTGAAAAATAAAAGATTTTTATGGCAAAAGAACTCAAAGAAATGACTAAAAGAGCTGACAACTATAGTCAGTGGTATAACGATCTTGTGGTAAAGGCCGACCTTGCTGAGCAGTCTGCCGTACGCGGTTGTATGGTCATCAAGCCCTATGGTTATGCTATTTGGGAGAAGATGCAACAGCAACTTGATAAGATGTTTAAGGAAACTGGTGCTCAGAACGCTTATTTCCCTTTGCTGATTCCAAAATCATTCCTCAGCCGTGAGGCCGAACATGTAGAAGGTTTCGCTAAGGAGTGTGCAGTGGTTACTCACTACCGCTTGCGCGCTAAGGAAGACAAGAGTGGCGTAGAAGTTGACCCAACGGCAAAGTTGGAAGAGGAACTCATTGTACGCCCTACTTCTGAAACCATTATCTGGAACACCTATAAAAACTGGATTCACTCTTGGCGCGATCTGCCTTTGATGTGCAATCAATGGTGTAATGTGATGCGTTGGGAAATGCGCACCCGCCCTTTCCTCCGCACCTCCGAGTTCCTTTGGCAGGAGGGTCATACCGCCCATGCTACCAAAGAGGAAGCCGAGGCTGAAGCACAGAAGATGCTTGGCGTCTATGCCAAGTTTGCTGAAGAGTGGATGGCTGTTCCTGTACTGCAGGGTGTGAAGAGTGAGACGGAGCGTTTTGCAGGTGCTCTTGATACCTATACCATCGAAGCCATGATGCAGGACGGTAAGGCGCTGCAGAGTGGTACCTCACACTTCCTCGGACAGAATTTTGCCAAGGCCTTCGAGGTTACCTATTTAAATAAGGAGAATAAACCAGAATACGTTTGGGCTACCTCTTGGGGCGTATCTACCCGACTCATCGGTGCCCTGATTATGACGCACTCGGATGACAACGGTTTGGTATTACCTCCACGCTTGGCTCCTATCCAGGTGGTTATCATCCCTATCGCCAATAAACCCGAACAGCTGGAACAGGTCAATCAGGAAGTTACACCTATTATAAATAAATTGCGCGAAAAGGGCATCAGTGTGAAGTTCGACGATGCCGACAACAAGCGTCCAGGCTTCAAGTTTGCCGATTACGAATTGAAAGGTGTTCCTGTGCGTTTGGTCATCGGAGCTCGCGATTTAGAGAATGGCACCATCGAAGTGATGCGTCGTGATACTTTGGAAAAGGAAACCCGTCCACTGGAGGGTATTGCAGAATATGTAGAACAATTATTAGAGGATATTCAGAAGAACATCTTCGAGAAAGCCCGTAAATTCCGCGACGAGCACGTCTATGAATGCGATAACTACGAAGAGTTCAAGGAGCGTGTAAAGGACGGCGGATTCTTCCTCTGTCACTGGGATGGTACTGCCGAGACCGAGGCACAAATCAAGGAAGAGACACAAGCCACTATCCGTTGCGTGCCTTTTGCCTACGAACAGACTCCTGGTGTTGACATGGTTAGTGGTAAACCCGCTAAACACCGTGTTATTATAGCCCGCAGCTATTAATATTTTGCATAAAATCAATGATTTACGAAAACTTTCGCCCAAAACATTTTGTGATGAGCGAAAGTTTTTGTAATTTTGCAGCCGATTTGCGGATTTATGCCGCAATATAGTTCACATAAAGTCTAACTTTATTAATTTTACAAACAAATTTAAATTATGTCAGAATTAACAAAGAACGTCCAGCCATTGAACGACTTCAATTGGGAAGAGTTTGAAAATGGTATGGTAGCCAACGTCAGCAAGGAAGAACTTGACAAGGCGTATGATGAAACACTGAACAAAGTAAGTGAGCATCAGGTTGTCGATGGTACTGTTATCAGCGTCGACAAGAAAGAGGTAGTCGTAAGCATCGGCTACAAGAGCGATGGTATTATCCCCGCTTCTGAATTCCGTTACAACCCCGACCTGAAGGTTGGTGATACCGTTGAGGTTTATGTAGAGAATGCAGAGGATAAGAAGGGACAACTCGTTCTCTCACACAAGAAGGCTCGTCTCTCTAAGAGCTGGGATCGTGTTAACGCAGCTCTCGACAACGAGGAAATCGTTCAGGGTTACATCAAGTGCCGCACGAAGGGCGGTATGATTGTTGACGTATTTGGCATTGAGGCCTTCTTGCCTGGTAGCCAGATTGACGTTCACCCCATACGCGACTACGACCAGTTCGTAGGCACCACCATGGACTTCAAGATTGTGAAGATCAATCAGGAGTTCCGCAATGTAGTAGTTTCTCACAAGGCTCTTATCGAAGCTGAGTTGGAAGCACAGAAGAAAGAAATCATCGGCAAGCTTGAGAAGGGTCAGATTCTCGAAGGTACCGTTAAGAACATCACTTCTTACGGTGTATTCGTTGACCTCGGCGGTGTTGACGGACTCATCCAT
>OCTX012206949.1_pt1 | contig 13895 bp, 11 predicted proteins | sample 1539691 | NCBI WGS metagenome assembly OCTX01 (sample SAMN02144231, study PRJEB22623) | gut metagenome | biome: sheep rumen | host: Ovis aries | place: New Zealand | reverse complement strand
ACCTGTTGCTGATGTAGCGGTGGCTGAGGTTGACTGCCGCAATGAGGGCGTCGTCCTCGATGCTCACGCGGTGATGGTTCTCGTAGCGCTCCTTCAGGCCCCTGAGGATTGCGATGCTCTCTGCGGGCGAAGGCTCGTCCACCATGACCTTCTGGAAACGGCGCTCCAGAGCCTTGTCCTGCTCGAAGTACTTCTGGTACTCCTCCAGGGTGGTGCTGCCGATGGTGCGGAGCTCGCCCCTTGCGAGAGCGGGCTTGAGGATGTTGCTTGCGTCCATGGCTCCGCTGGTGCGGCCTGCGCCCACGAGGGTGTGAATCTCGTCGATGAACAGGATGATCTCGCCCGCGGAGTCCACCACCTCCTTCACCACGCCCTTGAGGCGCTCCTCGAACTCGCCCTGATATTTGGCGCCTGCGATAAGTGCGCCCATATCAAGGGAATAGACCTTGCGGCTCTTGAGGTTTTCGGGGACCTCGCCGTTGACTATCTTGGTAGCTATACCTTCTGATATCGCGGTCTTGCCCACGCCGGGCTCGCCCACCAGAATCGGGTTGTTCTTGGTCCTGCGGGAAAGAATCTGCAGGACCCGTCGTATCTCGTCATCCCGGCCGATGACCGGGTCGAGCTTACCGGAAGCTGCGGCCGCGTTCAGGTCGACCGCGTACTTGCTTAAGAATTCGTACTTGTTTTCCATAATCAATTCACCGGGCCCCGTCTTGCGGAACCCGGTGAACTGTAGGTCAAAATATGTTCCAGTGACAATTTGTCAGGCCTTACTCGGCGGGAACCTCGGTGGCGGGAGCTTCCTGCTCTACGGGAGCCGTAGGGAAGGCGGGCTGCTCGTCGGAGGCGACGTTCTCGATGCGGTCGGTCACGTCGATTCCGGTGCCGGAGGTGCCGGTGGAGAAGGATGCGATGATGGAAACAACGATGATGAATGCTACGAGGCCCCAGGTGATTTTCTCCAGCAGGTCGGCTGTCTGGCGGACACCGAAGGTCTGGTTGCCGGCGACGAAGTTGCTGGCCATGCCCTGGCCCTTTCCGTTCTGAAGCAGCACGACCACGATGAGAAGGATGGCTGCAAGAACGATGAGCACTGTGAGGATTGTGAATAAGGTGTTCATATCAGTTTTTGTCTAATTTTTCAATAAGGGATGCAAAGTAAACACTTTTTTCCGGATATCGCAAAATAAGTTTCGAATAAATTTGCCTAGCCTCCTCAAAATAACCCTGTTCTGCATATATTTGGGCCAGAGTTTCGGTGCAAAGGTCGAATTCTTCCTCGAGCGGGCCCATAGGGAGGTCGTCCCGTTCCGAAGTGGCGAAAGAGGAGAAAATGTTGTCTCCCTCCCGGCGTGCTTCCTTGTACTGGGCCTGGGAGAAATAGTCCCCGCCCACGACGAAGATGCGGCGTGCGAACTGCTGCGGAGTCTCTGCTGCAGGAGGCTCCGGGGCCTCTTCCTGCTGCGGCGCTTCAGCCTGCATCACGTCTCGAAGCATGGTACTGACGGAAGCGTCGGAGTAATCGGCGTTCCGGTTGCGCCTTACCAGCGCGGACAGTACCCGTCGCGAGCTCACGTACAGGGCGGCCTGCGAAAGCTCCCCCTGGCTCAGCGTCCCGGCCTCGGCGGAGCGCCTGCACAGCTCGAAGCGGGCTCCGGCGTACCAGGGATATATGCTGACCACGCCCAGCAGTTCCTCCATGTTGAGGCGGTGTATGTCTATGGACCCTCCTACCATTGTGCTACGGATGCGTTGAAGATGTCTTCCACCAGCTTTTCAACGATTTCGGCACAGAGGCTGCTCTCCACGGCGTCGAGAGTGCTCGTGGAGTCGTATTCAGAGTATGCCGAGAAGCTCTTGTCGAAGTCCTCTTCCGGATGCTTCTTGTCGCTGAACTGAATCTTTACGGTGACCGTGAGCTTGTTGCGGGCGGCGACTTCGTTGGCGGTAACGGCTGCCGCGGACACGTCGTACCCCGTTATCTGGCCGCTGATTTCCATGTCACCGTCGGTCTCGACCTGCTCAAGGCGCGTCATGCGGCGGAACTGGTTGCGTATGGCCTCGGTGAGGTCATTGCTCAGCGAGGGGTTGACCCTCGGCGCACGGTATTCTATGAAATTGATGGTGATGGTCTCCACGTCGGCCTGAATGGACGTACCCGAGAAGGAATACGACACCTTGCACGACTGCATGAGCAGCAGCGCGGCGGCCATAATCATGAGGAAGCGGACTTTCATTTGTTCTTCTTTGCTGCGAGTTTGCGGTAGATGGTGCGCTCCGAGATGCCGAGCTCCTTGGCTGCAGGGCCGACCTTGCCGCCGTGGCGGGCGAGTGCCCGTTCGATGGCTTCGTCGCCCAGCTGCTTCATGCTCACCTCGTGCTCCACGGGCGATTCTTCGAAGACCTGCTCCTCGGGCTCGTCGATGTGCTGCGGGATGACCTCCCGGGGCTGCCGGGCAGGGGCGGGAGCGCCGGAATTCACGAGTGCGCGGAGAGAGTCGACTTCTCCCTTGAGGTCGAGCAGCGCCTTGATTATCATCTGCTTGTCCTGATCGGACATACCCCCTCCGGAGGCTCCCGGAGCGGCCTGGGCGGGCAGCAGGCTGTCCTGCTCGTCGGGCAGATACTTGGAAAGCGCGGCGGCGCCGATTTCGACCTTGTCCTCGCCGGCCCTTGCAGGGCGGCTTTCGAGGGCCGTCACCGTTTCGGCCACATTCTTAAGCTGACGGACGTTGCCGGGCCAGCGGTACGACGACAGGGCCGAAATGGCCTCGAGGTCGAGGGCCACGCGGCAGCTGCCGTACTTGGCGGCGAAGTCGGAGGAGAATTTGCGGAACAGCAGATAGATGTCGCTCTTGCGTTCGCGCAGCGGGGGCATCTTTATCTGAATGGAATTGATGCGGTAGTACAGGTCCTGGCGGAACTTGCCCGTCGCGACGGCGTAGGAAAGGTTGACGTTGGTGGCGCAGATGACGCGCACGTCGGTCTTCTCCACCTTGGACGAGCCCACTTTGATGAATTCGCCGTTCTGCAGCACGCGGAGCAGCATGGCCTGCGTCTCCTTGGGGAGTTCGCCTATTTCGTCCAGGAACAGCGTGCCTCCGTCGGCCTCCTCGAAGTAGCCCTTGCGTTCGCCGACTGCGCCGGTGAAGGCTCCCTTCTCATGGCCGAAGAGTTCTGCGTTGATGGTGCCCTCGGGCAGGGCTCCGCAGTTTACGGCAAGATATTTGCCGTTCTTGCGGCGGCTGTGCTGATGGATTATACGGGGTATGTTTTCCTTGCCGGTGCCGCTCTCGCCCTCTATGAGGACGGTCAGGTCGGTGGGAGCTATTGCGACGGCCGTCTCCAGCGCACGTGCGAGCGCCGGGTCGTTGCCTATGATGTCGTAACGGTTTTTTAACAGTTGAAGCTCTTGTGAGTCCATAACAGCGCAAAGTTATGAAAAAAACTTATCTTTGCATTCATTATGAAAAGAATCATCTCGCTTGCAGCGCTCAGTGCGCTCCTTCTGCTCGGCACATCCTGTGCCAAATCCAGAATCGAGCAAATGCAGATGGCCAAGGACGTTACCATCTCCTGCACCCCCGAAATCCTGGAAATCAAGACCGGAAAAATTCCCGCAACAATCAGCGTGAACGTGCCCAAGGGTTACTTCCATCCGCAGGCTTTCGTAGACGTTACGCCCGTGCTCGTGTACGAGGGCGGTGAGCAGGCCGGACGCTTGCTCCAGTACCAGGGCGACAAGGTCAAAGACAATTACAAGCCCGTGTCTTCCAAGGGGCAGACCGTTACGGAACGTCTTGAGTTCAAATATGTTCCCGGCTGCGAGAAGGCGCATCTGGAGCTTCGCGCCACCGTGCGCTACAAAGACAAGACCTACCCTGTCGACCCGGTCAAGGTAGCCGACGGATGCCTGGCCACCTACCAGCTGGCCGACCTGGGCGGCGTCTACAGCGTCAAGCCTGACGGCTATCAGCCCATACTCTACCGCACCACCGAGGGCCGCATCCTCTACGACGTCGGCTCCGACCGCGTGGACAAGGAGCAGTTCGAAACCAACTCCATGGTCAACTACAAGAACTCCCTGGAGTACCTTCAGACCGACGAGCGCACCACCATCAAGGATACAAAAATCGTCGCCTACGCTTCCCCCGAAGGCGGCAAGCAGTACAATGACGAGCTGTCCGGCAAGCGCGCAGGCACCGCCCAGAAGGCCTGGGACAAGGTTGCCGGCGGCCTGGAGCTCTCCGGCGTAGAGACCGAGAGCGTCGGCCAGGACTGGGACGGATTCCGCGAGGCCGTGCAGAAGTCCAGCATCCGCGACAAGGACCTGATTCTCCGCGTACTCAGCATGTACAGCGACCCCGCGGTCCGCGAGAGCGAAATCCGCAACCTCTCCCAGATTTACGAAGAAATCAACAAGAGGGTGTTCCCCGAACTGCGCCGCGCCCGCCTCGTAACCGACTTGGAATGGCGTAATTACGACGACGACGAGCTGGTCGAAAGGGCCGGGAAACTCGGGCTCGACCGCTTCGACGAACCTTCCATCCTGCACCTCGCCACCATTACCGAGTCTACCGAGGGCAAGGAGAGCCTGTACAAGCTCGCAATAGAGAAATTCAATTCCGACGTGGCCCGCTACAACCTCGGCGCCCTCTATCTCGACCAGGGCAGGACCTCGCTCGGAGGCGCCTACATCGGCAAAATCAAGGAACCCGACGCCGACGCGCTCAACGCCACCGGCGTGGTAGCCATGAGAAACGAAGACTGGCAGGCTGCCGACCTTTGCTTCTGGAAGGCCGACAACGAGGACTCCAGGCAGAACCGCGTTGCGATGGACATCCTCAAGGGTGACTACGAGACGGCCGTGAAGGATGCCGCGGGCCTCAAGGGGGCCAACGCCGCCGTGGCGTATCTCCTGAACGGAGACCTCGGCGGGGCCACCTCCGCGCTTGAGGGGCAGACCGGGGCCAAGGCCGACTACCTGCGGGCTGTCATCGCAGCGCGCAAAGGCCAGAGCGGCGAAGCCCGCAGCCTCCTTGCTGCCGCGACCAGCGCCGACGAGGCACTGAAGAAGCGCGCACAGAACGACATCGAGTTCGCTTCGCTCGGACTCTGACCTTCAAATATTTAACGGCAATCCCGGCCTCAGTGAACATTGAGACCGGGATTTTCGTTTAACGGTGGCTGCTGATTGCAGGCTAAGGCCGTTTGTAAATCTTGAAACGCCAGGTTACGCCGACGTCGAAGTTGTGAACCCGGTCGTGGTTGTCGCCGAAGTATGCGACGTGGATGCGCAGGTTGTCGTTCCCGAGCGGGAAGTATTCGAAACCGAATCCGCCGTAGAAGTAGTTGTGCCCGGCGGGGAGCACGAGGTCGTAGGAGCCGCGGTGGCTTTCGCTCACCAGGCCGTCCCACTCAGGCTTCCAGTCGGGGTCGATATTGGCGGCATCGTTGCGCTCGTAGCCTATCTTGGTGCATAAATTCCACTTGCCCAGCGTGAGGATGGCCTTCCCTATGAGCGTCCAGTCCGAAAAGGGATTCTTCTGCCCGAAGGCGATACGGTCGATGAAGTCGAGGTCGGCGGCGAGCTTTCCTATGTAGAAACGGTTACCCAGGGCAATCCAGTTCATCTTGCGGTGAAGTTCGTCCTCGACGAGGTTGTAGCTCCATATCGTGTCCCACCATTTGCTGAAACTGCCGTTCCAATACAGGTTGTATGAGTAGGCGTTCTGGGTCACTGGCGAAATCGGAGACGGTATGAACTGCAGCGAAATCGTCTGTCCTTCAGCAGGATGGAAGCTGGCGCTCGCACCGAAGGCGTAGTACTGGTAGAGGTTGTTGCTGAACGCTCCGTAGTAATACACGTCGATGGGAACCGCGTCGATTTCGTAGCCGCCCACGAGTATCGGCTGCTTGCCGAAGGTAAAGGACCACTTCTGCGCCGGCTTCCAGGTGAGCCAGAGGAAGTCCGTGGCGTTGAACGGGTTGGTGTCTTCCACCTTCTTGTTGAGGCGCTGCCGTATCCGGAAACTCAGATTGTCCGTCAGCTGGCCGATGATGTGCAGGTTGAGGTATTCTCCCTGGAAATGAGAGTCATACACTCCGTTGGTGGTCTGCTGGTGGAACGAAGCCCTGGTGTCGATGGAAACCTCGTCCACGTGAGTCTGCTGGGCAAAAGCGCAGACCGCCCCCGTCAGAGTGGCGAGGGCGGTTATAAATATTCGTCTCACAGCTTCTTACTCCCCAAATATCTCTGCGAGTTTGTCTCCGAGCGCTTCGCCGCGAAGGTCGCGGGCCACTATGACGCCCTGAGGGTCGATGAGGAGGCTTGCAGGAATGGCGCGTATGCCATAGACTCCGGCGGCAACGCTCTGCCAGCCCTTGAGGTCGGAAAGATGATGCCAGGGCATTCCGAGCTCTTCGATCGCCTCGATCCAGGCATCCTTGTCGTTGTCGAAGGAGAGGCCGACGATGTCGAAGCCCTTGTCGTGATACTTGTCGTATGCTAAGACCACGTTGGGCATCTCCCTGCGGCAGGGGCCGCACCAGGAAGCCCAGAAGTCAACCAGCACCCATTTGCCCTTGCCCACGTATTCGCTGAGCTTGTGGGACACGCCGTCCGTGTCGGGCTCCTCGAGGTCGGTGAAGGGAGTTCCGATTATCTTCTGCGCCTCAGCCTCCGCTGCTGCCTGGGCCTCTTTCTGCTCGTCGAGCATCTTCAGGAACTTCTGGGTGTAGGGATGGTTGGTGTAAGCGTACTCAGGCTTGAGTTCAGCCTCGATTTCCTCTTCCTCAAGGTAGGAGAAGATGGCGGGCATGAACGCGGCGGGCGCGATGTTGTCGTGATTCTCGGCGAGGAAGGTCTTGTAGCTTTCCATGAAGGCCTGGATGTCGGACTGCACGGCGGCGGTCCTGACAAGCTGCTCGGCAGGGTCTTCGACGTCTTCAAGGTCCTCGATGGCCTCGTTGATGGCGTCCATGGCCTTGGAGGACTTGAGGTCGAAGTCGTTCACCTTGGTGTTGAGGGGGGAACCGGTGAAAGTGTGGTCGTCCACGTCGACGGTGACGTCAACTCCGTCGTTGAAGAACATGGTCTGCCAGCTGTCGCCCTCTTTCTGGACTGCCAGGAGGGCGTTTTTGGCGGCCTTGCCGTTGACGATTATCTCGTCTCCCGTTCCGGATGCGAGAGTCTCGCCGGACAGCAGGTCGATTACGTTGACCGTTGCGCCGTCGGCGTCGGTGGCCTTGACGCTGAATGCTGTCTGGGAGGTGCAGGCGGCAAGGACCAGGCTTGCGGCTGCTGTGAGGATGTACTTGATTTTCATTATCGTATTCGTTTATTGATTTCCAACATGCAAATATAATAAAATTAGCGGGCCTTCAGTACGTCGCCTGCGTCGCGCACCACGGCGGCCTTCCAGCGGTCGGTGTAGCCCGGCTGGGTGAGGCCCTCGGGAATGCCCTCCGAGTACTGCGAATGCAGGAATGTGCCGTCGGCGGCCTGTGCCTTGACGTTGCCGTCGATGAACTTGACCGTCAGCATTTCTTCCAGCTCCGACCAGTGGCGGAACTGCTCCTGCGCGTTGTCGACAGTGAAACGGGTGAGATTCCGCACCACCTTCCGGACGGCGCCCGGTCTGCCGGGACGGCTGCCGTTGCCGTTGTACAGGGCAAGCATCCGCGAATCGAACTCGGTGACGCTGGTCATCATGCGGTTTTCGTAAGCGTCCACCTCGGCGCGCACCACCGGCTCCATGCGGTTGTACATGCGATAGCAGGCGTTCGTCACCCTGTTGTTTATCCAAAACTGGGACGTGGCGCTGTAGTGCAGAAGGTCGCCGTTGCCTTCACGGAGGCAGTCAGGCACCTCCTTGGTACTCACATAAACAGGTGTAAGATAAGACGTTGCGGCATCGTCGCAGCCAAACCAAAGCAGGGCGCCGATTTCGTCGGGCAGCCAGCCGCGGGCCTGACCGACGAACCAGAATCCTGTCTGCTGGGTGGCGATGGCCCTTTCGTTGACGTACCTCTCGCCCTCCCACTCGAAGTCCATGGGACGCCAGCGGTAGGGGCAGGCATTGCCTCCGGCACCTATGTCGACGCGCATGTCCATCGGCGTGCCTTCGTAGTGGTCGCGCATCACGTCGGCTATGTCCTTCATGCTGAGCTTGCGCGACGGCTTCACGAACAGGGGCATTTCCCCGTCAAGTTCGTATCCCATCGCATACTGGAGCCAGTCGGCGGCCGGACGCACCTTGAGTTCTCCGTTTTCCTCATAGGCAAACACGCCGTCGCATAGGATGTTGAATGCCGACCAGGCACGTGCGTCGCAGCCGCGGGCGGCTCCGAAATCGAGCGGGTTGTAGGAGTCGCGGAAGCTGAAGTCCTCGTCGGAACCGCTGTACCAGCCCTTGCTGCGGGCGTACTCGGCCACGTCGGGTGAATACATGCAGTTTTCGGGGTCGTTCCAGGGGAAACGGGTGATGCGGCACTGGTTGGCGTGTGCGCAGATGTAACCGTCGGGTATGCGGCGGGCCACCCATACAATCCCCTTCTCGTCGGAACCTTTGCCCACGAGGTCCATTATCCAGGCCTCCTTCGGGTCGGCGATGCTGAAGGTCTCGCCCTCGGAAGGGTAGCCGTATTCATTCGCCAGCTCCACTATGGTCTGGATCGCCTCCCGGGCGGTGCGGGCCCGTTGGAGAGTCACGTAAATCAGTGAACCGTAGTCCATTATGCCTCCGGGATTGATCTGCTCCTCGCGGCCGCCCCACGTGGTCTCGCCGATTATCAGCTGGTGGACGTTCATGTTGCCCACTGTCTGCCAGGTCTGCGCGGCCTGGGCGATGTCGCCGAGGGGCTTTGCGGTGTCCCATTCGACTATCGGAAGCCGTGAGCCGGCCTTCCAGGAGCCACCGGGACGGAAGTACAGTTCCCCGAAGAGCCAGTGGGAATCGGCGGCGTACGAAACCATGGACGAACCGTCCGCGGATGCGCCGGGGGTTACGATTATGTTGGTGCAGGCGTCCGCCCTGGGGGAAAGCGCAAGGGCTGCGGCCGCAAGCGCTATGGTGAGTCGGAGTGTTTTCATAAGTGCAAACTTACGTAAAATTTGTTAACTTTGCAGATTGTATGAAAAAGATTAGCGTCATACTCATGCTGTGCCTGCTTCCGGCGCTTTCCTTCGCGCAGGAAAAGAAGACTCCCGAGCAACGGGAGAAGGAATTCTACGAGGCGGTGGAAAAGCAGATAGAGAGGCTCACGTCCCTTCTCGAGCTCGACGACAGCCAGATTTTCTACGTGGACAGCATCCTCACTCACGACTACAAGGCCATGCAGGAAGAGCTCAGCGCCCTGTCGCAGGCCAAGGTGGCAAATACCGACATCTACTACGACGTGCAGGACAAATGGTCGGAACAGATATACAATTCCCTGCAGGGGGTCTTCGACGAGTCCCAGTGGAACAAGTATCTCAAGGCCGGCGCCGCACGCGACAAGAAGGCACGCGACAAGCGGGCTGCAAAAAAGAAATAATATGAGAAGAGAAGATATAGACCGCATCGCCGCGTCGCTCGGTGAACTTAAGGCAAAGACAGAGAAAGAGGCGGAGGAAATCCGCATCAAGCTCCTCGGCAAGAAGGGCGAGATAACCGCCCTGTTCGACGAATTCCGCACCGTCGACAAATCGCAGAAAGCCGAATTCGGCAAGGCGCTCAACGAGCTCAAGCAGAAGGCACAGGCCTACATCGAGGACCTCAAGGCTTCGCTGGCCAGCCAGAGTTCCGCCGCCGGCTCCGGGAGCACCGACCTCAGCATGCCCGGCGATCCCCTGCCCATAGGTTCCAGGCACCCCGTAAGCATTGTCCGCGCCGAGATTGTGGACATTTTCCGCAAATTCGGGTACGATGTGGCCGAGGGGCCGGAAATCGAGGACGACTACCACGTCTTCGAGGCCCTCAACTTCCCTCCCAACCACCCTGCCCGCGACATGCAGGACACCTTCTTCGTGTCCACAGGTCACCTCAACCCCATCCTTCTCCGCACCCATACGTCCAGCGTTCAGGTGCGTACCATGGAAAAGATGCCCGTGCCCATAAGGGTGATATGCCCCGGGCGCGTCTTCCGCAACGAGGCCATCAGCGCACGTGCGCACTGTATCTTCCATCAGGTCGAAGGTCTGTACATCGACGAGGACGTCACTTTCGCCGACCTCAAGCAGGCCATACTGCTGTTCGCCCGCGAGATGTTCGGTCCCGACACCCAGATCCGCATGAGGCCGTCGTATTTCCCGTTCACCGAGCCTTCCGCAGAGGTGGACGTCAGCTGCAACATCTGCCACGGCAAGGGCTGCAACATCTGCAAGGGCACCGGCTGGCTGGAGATTCTGGGCTGCGGCATGGTAGACCCCAACGTGCTGGAAGCAAGCGGCATAGATTCGAAGAAGTACAGCGGATTCGCCTTCGGCATGGGCCTGGAGCGCATCGCGATGCTCAAGTGGAGGGTCAACGACCTGCGCCACTACTTCGAGAACGACATGCGTTTCCTGCACGAATTCGAATCGGCTCCCGAGGTTTAGAAGCTGTTTTTTATGAGAATAATCGTTGAAGCCGGCGCCACCAAAAGCGACTGGCGCATACTTGGTTCCGACGGCGAGCGGCGCTTGCTGCTGCCTGGCATGAACGTCTCCACCATCGCAATGGAGAACAACATCCGCACCCTTTTCACAGGTCTTGACCAGGCCGGAGCCCGGGAGCTTGACGGATTCTACCTCTACACCGCGGGCATCGTCACACCGGAGGTCCGCAGGCAGCTGACCGACTGCGTACGCTCGATGGTGCAGGTTCCGGAAGTGGAGGTGCAGGACGACCTGGTCGCCGCCGCCAGGGCCGCATGCGGCCACTCCAAGGGCATCGTCGCCATACTTGGCACCGGGTCCAACGCCTGCTTCTGGGACGGAGTGAGCGTGAGCTTCAAGGTGCGCTCCGGGGGCTACATCATCGGGGACGAAGGCGGCGGTGCCTGCCTCGGCAAGCTTTTCCTGGGCGACCTCATAAAGGGCATCGTGCCCGCTCCGGTGGCCGAAGATTTCGCATCTTCGCACGACGCCTCGTACGAGGGAATCGTGGCTCTGGTCTATCGCAGCGAGGCTCCTGCCGGGGCGCTCGGAAGCCTTGCGCCGTGGCTGCTTGAGCGCTATGACACAAGCTCTTACGTCCGGGAGCTCATCGACGGCAATTTCCGCTCATTCATCCGCCGTTCCCTGCTGCACTACGACATCCAGCACTATCCGGTAGGCGTCGTGGGCGGCTGGGGCAACGCCTGCCGCGACATCTTCACCCGCCTGTGCGCCGAGTCGGGAGTCCGCGTGCGGGGCTTCGTTTCCGAGCCCATCGAGGGGCTGGTTGCCTATCACTCAGCATAGGTGGTCGTGATGGCGGCGGCACCATCCGCGGGATCACTTTCGTCTCTTTTTGATCCCGAACGACCTTTTTGCACCCTCTGCGGGATCATTTTGCCATTCAAGTGATCCCATACGACCTCGTTGAGCCCTCCGCGGGATCACTTTCGCCTCTTTTTGATCCCGAATGTAACTAAAGGGCAATAAAAAAGCGGCCCCGGAAGAGACCGCCAATATTGATCTCAGAATTTTATTTCCTTCTTTGATATGTATTTGTAATCTCTTTGGTGAGAAGACCGCCAATAAGATAATTGTCCTTGAGAGCCATCTCGTTACGGGCCAGTTTGACCAGTTCGTAACGGCTGCTGCCAACGGGTCATTTTTCGGCACGTTAGCAGCGAAAAGGGGCTAAAATGCCGCCAACGGGACAATTACCGGCACGTTGGCAGCAGTGATTCACCTGTCTCCGATTGAGGTCGCGGGTCAGGCAACCGGATACAAATAACAAACGGCCTCTTTTCAGAGACCGTCTGCCGTGAGCGGAAAACGGGATTCGGACCCGCGACCTCAACCTTGGCAAGGTTGCGCTCTACCAACTGAGCTATTTCCGCAATTCAATGCCGTTTCTTTCGAACGGGACTGCAAATATACAACGTTTTTTCTTTTCTCCAAAATTTTTTGCGTCTTTAGCATCAAATTTCCTCAATAAACGGCAACGTCGAAGCCGCGACAGTGCCGCCAACGGTACAAATATACGCACGTTGGCAGCATTTCCGGCCTTATTCGCTCCCAACGGTACAATTCCCGGCACGTTGGCGGCACCATAGCCGCACCGCACGGATTTCATTGTACGAAACAGCACCGCCGAAGAAATCATAACAGGGCGTGAGGCTGGTTTCGCCGGGGTGGGACTCGAAGTAACTGCAGACCTGCTGCTGCACGTCCCCGGACACCAGGTCGCAGATATCTACCTCTCCAGTAGCAAGATACGTCAGCAGGTGCCTCCAGACGGTCTCTTCGGTCAGTTCCCGCCGGGCGGCGATTCCGGAAATGTCCAGCCCCTCCTGGTACAACTCCAGCGAGACCCTGCGCGACTCGCTCTTTTCGGAAGCCTTCTCCTTTTCGGGTTCCGCCTGAAAGCCTCCGGCCAGCACCTCGAGCAACTCCTCTCCGAACTTCTCCCACATGCGCGGGCCGAATCCATGGACCTCCAGCATTCCTTCCCGGTCGGAGGGAGCCGCATCGGCTATCCCGAGCAGCGTGCGCTGATGCATGACCTGATACGCCTGCACCCCCATCTGCTGCGCCTTCTTCCGCCGCCACGCCGACAGCTCCGCCGCCAACTCCGGATGGCGGTTGTCCTTGTAGATATCACGTTCGGCTGCAGGTTCTTCAGCGGCCGCCTTGCTGCCGGAAGGTTTCCGACTCGGACGTACGGAGCGCCCGTCTTCCAGCAGGGCCCCGGTCCGCAACTGCCTGAACCTCAGCGGGTCGAACCCGTCTTCCAGAACCCCTCGGAGCGTACGGAGATGGACTTTCCAAAGAGGCAGAATGTCGGCCGAGAGGTTCCGAAGCCGCCCGCGCACCTCGGAATTGTCGACCTCGACCCCCAGCAGGCTGTCGAGCCCGAGCCCCTCAAGACGCGGCAGGAAATACTCGCAGGCCTTCGAGATGCGTTCGGCCGTCATTGCGGCGTCGGACTGCAGCGTCTCCAGCTGACGGCGGAACCGTCCGGCAACATCTTCAGCGTCCGCCAAAACTCTTACGGCGTCTTCAAGTTCCTGCGTCTGAGTGGGATACAGGGACGAAAGGGAGTCCCGCCAAAGCTTTCGCAGGGAATACAGGCCCCGCAGCAGGCCGTCGAATCGGAAGCATTCGCACATCAGTTCGAGCCGCGCTGCGGCCACATGCCCGCCGAGGGCGCTTTCCACCTCCTTAGAATCCGGAAACGAACGGTTGAATGCGGACACGTCGGCGTCGGCATACAACAGGGAGGCGCTGATGGGGCTTTCCAGCGAAATGCCTTCCAGGCTGCGGCATCTCGAAAGCGCCACGTAAACCTGTCCGAAGGCGAACGCAGCTCCGGCGTCGATGATTACGTGGTCGAACGTAAGTCCCTGACTCTTATGGATTGTGATGGCCCATGCCGGCCGCAGCGGAAACTGGCGGAAGGTACCCTTGACCTCCTGGACAATCTCGCCGGTGGCGTCGTCGAGAGTGTACTGCAGGTTCTCCCATTCCGCCGGGACAGCGACAATAGATTCGCCGTCATCGGTCTGAAGTTCAATGGTTTGAGGGGTGGTTGCAGTGACGGTCCCCAATTTTCCGTTATAGAAACGGCCGTCGGGGTCGTTCCGTATGAACATCATGCGCGCCCCGGGCTTGACGGAAAGACTCTCCGCGGCCGGATAAAGGCTTTCGGGATAATCTCCGTCGACCCATGCGTCGTATACCTCCGGCTCTCCCGGAAGGGCATCCATCGCATTGATCT
>OCTX012159958.1_pt1 | contig 13897 bp, 10 predicted proteins | sample 1539691 | NCBI WGS metagenome assembly OCTX01 (sample SAMN02144231, study PRJEB22623) | gut metagenome | biome: sheep rumen | host: Ovis aries | place: New Zealand | reverse complement strand
AGCGCCCGCCTGCTCCATAAAGCGGTTGTTCATCTCATCGATGATCGCGTCGAATATCGCCTGCTTATTCTTATAGTGCTTGTAAAGTGAAGGCGCCTTTATGCCGACACGCTCTGCGATGTCGTTGACGTAAACGTTGGCATAACCCTTTTCCGAAAAGAGTGTAAGTGCTTCATCTAGAATTCTGTGTTTGGTATCCATGCTTAACACGCTCCGGCTAATCTCGATTAGCCAGATTATAGGCTAATTCGGATTAGCCGTCAAGCGGCCAGCATACAAACTTAATACAAATAACTTACAGGACTTCCCTAAGGCCTTCCTTGAGAGTTACGTTCTTAATATCTGAGATACCGTAGTTCATGCCCTTGTAGTTCCAAAGAGCACTGCCGATACCGTACTTATGGAATGTCGCGTGGATATCGCGGATCCAGCGCAGAGCATCTTCCCTATCCGCAAGGTCGATAACTCCGTGCTCGCCGCAATACAGCGGGATATCATTCTCCTGTGCCTTATTAATCGCAGGCGTGAAGATATCCTCAAAAAACTTGGGGCCGATCTCACTGATGCCTTCTTCGAAGATTGCTCCTGCAAGATCCTTTGAAAGCTCATCGGAGGCATTTTGATACTCTTTCAAGGTCTTAGGATAACCAATCCTGAAGTCGAGCGGCATGCAGTCAACCCAGTGTGCGCCCTGGTGTGTGAAGACCATGGGCTCATAACAGTGAAAGTTATATACGATGTGATCGTCGAGAGGGAAATCGAGGAGCTTGATAGTTCCTACGCTGTTGTAGCAAACGCCGCCGATAACAAGATATGTATCAGGTGCGATCGCACGCATGCGCGCTACATATTTGGCAAGAAGAGCATTCCATGCGTCAGCAACTTCGAACATGACAACTTCGTTCAAAGGCTCGAAAGCAACACTGTCGGAGTACTTTGCAAATCTGTTCGCGATCTGCTCCCACAGTTTTAAAAATCTCTCCTGATCGTCGGGGTTATAGAAGAACTGCTTCTTATCGTCCTTCTTCATGGGATCGAAGGAATAACCGTAGCACTCGTGGAGGTCGATGATCATGTTAAGACCATACTTCTCACACCACTTGCGGCAGTTCTCAAGATAAGCGAAGCCGTCTTCCTTGTAGTTGCCTTCCTCATCCTCGAGAACGATATAGTCAACGGGACAACGTACGTGATCGAAGCCGAATTCCTTGATGTTCTTTATATCTTCTTCAGTGATATAGGAATCGAAGTGAGCCTTGTCGTATTTGCTGAACTGTGAGATCCAACCGCCAAGATTTACACCCTTCTGGAAACCTTCGAATCTGCGCATATGTTATCCTCCTTTTTGTCGGCGATTTAAGATAACATAACGCGCGCGTATATATAATTAACGAGAGTAACAAAACTACGGAGCATATTCGAGACACAGCATAGTCAAATCGTCAAACGGCTCCTGCAATCCGACAAATTCCTTTACTGAATCTCTAATTTTGTTTATTAGGATTATACAGTATCAGCTCACTTCATGCCTTTTCTGATCTTGTCTGCCATATCAAGGAAGCCGCTGCTCTTCATTATCGCGATGCCCGTACCCTCGTCTCCGAGCACTACTAAGCTGTCGCCGGGCTTGATATCAAAGATCTTACGTGCCTTGGCGGGGATCACGATCTGCCCTTTGTCCCCTACTGTCACCACGCCGAAAAGGTGCTTACCCTTAGGTGCCACCTCGAGCCCTAAGTTCTCCGAGGACTCGAAGTTCGCGAGGTCATCCAAAGACACGTCGAAGATCTCCGCTAAAGTTCTGCACTTATCGAGGTCAGGAACGGTCTCGCCGGATTCCCATTTCGAGAGGGCCTGGCGTGAGACGCCAACCTTGTCTGCGAGCTCCTCCTGGCTCATGCCGTGAAGCTTACGTAAAGATGTGATGTTATCCTTGAACATTTGCCGCCTCCTTTTTACGATTCTTTTTTATGCCGAGTACTGCCCATCTTATGAACGGTATCCTCGAGAAGATCTCATTGATGAGGAGCGCACCGCCGAAGCCTGAGACTGTGCTTATGATGTATATGAGCCACGCGGGAAGGATGCCCTTCGATGCGATGAACAAAGCTACTGCCGAGATGCCAAGATAATGGAAGACATAAAGGCCGAAGCTTCTCTTGCCCATCCATGCCGTGAAGCCGTTTCTAAAGTCTAAGAACTTAGCGCCCAATGCTAGTACTGCGACGCTCATGAAGTAAGAGCAGAAGCAGAAGCTCCATGTCCTGTTGACGGGAGCATCAGGGTATTCTTCGCCGAAGTGAAGTACTACGAAAGCCACAACGGAAGCGACGCCCAATGCAGTGAACAGCCACCAGAATCTCTTAAGCTTATCGATGATCTCATCGTGCGAGAAGATGAAGTAGCCTAAGAAGAATGCGATGCCATAAAGACCGAATCTGTAAACTACGACTATAGGTGTGTTAAGTATCTGAGCTGCACCCCAGACAGGAAGTGCCAATCCCAAGAGCACGATGATATTTGTCTTGCCTCCGAGCTTTCTTAAGCGGCCCTTCTCCAACGCACGAACAGGGATAAGAACGAGTGACAATACCCACAGAACCTGAAGGAACCACAGGACTCCCGTTCCGCTTAAGCACTGAATGAGGTAAAGTATCGGTGCAGGCACTGTGCTTGTATCCATGTCCGCGCCGGAAAGCTGCATGCTGATGTAGCCCTGTACCCAGCCGAATACAAGAAGTCCGATCGTTGAAGGAACGAGAAGTCTTGTTGTTCTGGACTTCATGAATTCCTTGGAAGTGTGATTATCAAGATAGAGCTTGGAGCTTATGCCTGCGACGATGAACAGCGCCGTCATGAACCATGGAAAGACTGAATACTGGAATATCTCTCCCGGGATGAAAGGTGTGCTTGTGATCATGCCTAATGTACCGGGATAGTGCTTCGCTCCGTAAATGTAGAACAAGTGGTAAATAACAACCAGAACCTGAATCATCCATCTGATGTTGTCAATGTAGTGCTTTCTCATATTTATCCCACCTTTGCAACTAATCTTAACACAATGATAGACTCCGATAAATCAACGGTCTACCAAGTTAAGCGTACAAAAGAAGCGGTTTTTGTTATGTTAAGTTGCGTTTTGCTGCAAATGATAAGACCCGCAATGGCGGGGGGCTTTGCGGGTCTTTATCGGGGGGTTAAATATGAGAAGTATTACTCTGTGATATCCTCATACCTTACGTTGGTAATGTGGATAGTCGAAGTGTAACCGTGGTTACCCATGTTGAACTCAAGTCTTCCGTAGTTGTCGTCTCTCTCGTTCGATGTGAACTCGTAAGTGAATGTCTGCCACTCAGGTCCGATATCGATCGTTGTATCAGGCAGGTATCTGATCCAGCCTGCTCTAGGAGCGGATACACAAACTACGCAGTCTCTTGCTTCTTCAGCCATGATGTCGAACGTAACTCTGTATGTGTGTCCGTTAACTACAGGAAGATCCGGCTGAACGAGCTGAATGGAATACTCTTCTGTACCGTCATTCTCTGTCTCGATGATGATCTGATTATCCTCGATACGAGCGGAACCAACACCCTCGTTAAGCTGGAGGAAGAACCAGTCCTCTTCATCGTTAAGGTTCTCTGCATCATCTGCAAAATCACCGTTATAGATGAAGTTGCCGTCCTCGAGGGGCTCACGGAAGACCATGGGAGGTCTTTCTACATTCATGTCGTACTCGTCTCTTTGGTAAACACGAACGTAATCGATCTCGAATCTTGCATTCTCGAAGTCTGTGGAATCGTTAGGATTGCCGGGCCAGTCTCCGCCTACAGCAAGGTTAAGCTGTACGAAGAAAGGCTGGTTGAAAGGTGCGGGATAAGGCTGCTCCTCACCGCCGTTAGCAGAGAACCAGTCATTAACTGTAAGAACAAGCTGATCATCTGTATAGAATCTCATCTCGCCGGGTTCCCACTCGACTGCCCATACATGGAAGTCGGAAGAGAAGCTGCCGCTGTCGAGATAGAAGATACCCTGCTGCTCAGCATGAGGCTCACCGTAGTGGATCGTGGAATATGAAGTTGTTGTGTCGTTGCAAAGAACTTCCATGATGTCGATCTCACCGCACTTAGGCCACTGACCGTAGTAGCTCTCATCCTGGGGCATCATCCAGATGGCCGGCCAGAGTCCCTGTCCTTCCGGGACTCTCGCTCTGACCTCTACACGTCCATACTGGAACTGTGCATTGTTCTGAGAATTAACTTTGCCCGAAGTATAATACGGGGTGCCGTCTCTGTCTTCACGCAGAGCACGAAGGACAAGACACCCGTTCTCAACATAGATATTCTCTTCAGAATCTGTGTACTCCTGAAGCTCATTATTAGTCCATCCCGGCTCGCGAAGCTCGCGGTTCCAGATAGACTCATTTAATGTATCACCATCGAATTCATCAGCCCAAAGAAGGTTGTAACCCTCGAGTTCAGGGGTGACTGTAGCAGGTGCTGTTGTCTCTGTTGCAGTTGTCTCTTCCATTGCCGTAACCTCCGAAGACTCTGAAGGAGCCTGTGTACATGAGCATAACATAGAAAGGCTTAAACCTGTAACTATTGTCGCCTTGAGCAACTTGTTATCGTGCATCCGACAAACCTCTGCTTTCGAGTATTTGATGCTTTTAAGATAGCATTATGGCTTTGACAACTTTGTTCTTTTGATGCGATTTTTTATTCTTTGGTGCTATAATCTTTTCTTGAGGAATTGCATATGCCGAACAAGAAAAACAAAGAGATTTCAATCGTTAAATACCTGCCGCGCCAGCCCGAGACCATACACGCGCCTTACATACCCGAGATGGACTTCTATACTGCGGTCAAATCCGGAAACGTGCGTAAGGTAAAGCAGCTGTGTGAAGAACCTTTTCGCACAAAGGAAGGCCTCGGAGTGTTGTCGGAGAACGCTCTGCGTAACCTCAAGTACCACTTCGTTATATCGGCGGCACTCATCGCGCGCATGTGCATAGAAGGCGGAATGCCGCTGTCCGAGTCCTACGGCATGAGCGACTACTACATCCGCCTCGCAGACAGCGAGACAGACATGAATAAGATATCGGAGCTTCACGACGAGATGAGCCTCGAGTACGCGACCCGCATGCGTAAGATCTCCTCAGGTAAGGTCTTCTCCAAGCCCGTGGCCTCTTGCATAGACTACATCCTCGAGCACCTCGACACGCGCATCAAGATGAGCGACCTGTGCAAACTCACGGGGCTGTCGAGCTCGTACCTGTCGCGCATCTTCAAGGAGGAAACTGGCATCACCGTCACGTCCTACATACTGGGCAAGAAACTCGAGACCGCGCGCAACATGCTCGACTACAGCGAGTACCCGGTCTCATGGATTACGAACACTCTCGCTTTCCCTTCCGAAAGCTACTTCTGCAAGGTCTTCAAGGAAGCTTACGGGACACCCCCCGCCAAGTACAGAAAGGATTTGAAAAGAAGCGAATTCCGCTCATAAAGAAGGGGACGATACGCGCCCCCTTATATTTACTTATCGTACTGCTTGGTGACGAGTCTCGCCTCGAATTCCTCCTTCGGAAGAGGCTTATCGTAGTAGTAACCCTGCGCGATGTCGCAGCCGTTCTCACGCATGACATTAACCTGATACTCAGTCTCAACGCCCTCGGCGATACACTTGAAGCCGAGCGCCTTAGACATGGCGACAACGCCCTTAAACAAAATGAACTTCTCAGAGTCCGGAGCATCGCCTTCTTCAGGCAGGAATCCCTTATCGATCTTAACGGTATTCCACGGGATGCCCTTCAGGATATTAAGCGACGAGAATCCCATGCCGAAGTCATCGATGGAAGAGCTGATCCCCTTCTCGTGAAGGCTTGTAACTATCCTTCTTAAGTCGCTGAACTCAACGTCACTCGTGGTCTCAGTAAACTCAACCTCGATGGCGTAATGAGGAATCCTGTACTTATCCATGATGCCCTCGATGATCTCGGGAAGTTCCATGTTTATTATGTGCTTACGCGAGAAATTGATCGACATCGGTACGAGTGTTCTTCCCTCGCCGCCGTCAAGCCAGGCGCGCTGGCTCTGACAAACAGTCTCGAACATATAGAGGTCAAGCTTGCAGATATCGTTGGTTCTCTCAAGTGCCGGGATGAAGTCGATTGGAGGAATCATCTTGCCGTCGTGGAACCATCTGCACAGCGCCTCGCCTCCGATGAGCTTGCCGGTATTGACATCAACCTTGGGCTGATAGTAAGGCACAAACTCACCTGCCGCGAGTGCTTCCATAAAAGCCTGCTGGACGCGCATCTCTTTCTCTTTGCCCATCATGAGTGAATTATCGTACATGATGATGTGATCCTTGCCGCCGTTCTGAGCAAACAGGAATGTGCTCATAAGCTTAGCCATAAGGTCGCCGGGATCAATAGGATTAAAGTCTTTACCCGCCTCATACAAGCCGGCACTGCACTTGACCATAACGCTGTTGGTATCATCAACCTTTATGCTGGTATCCGTAAGATAGTCGATAACCGCCGGCAGCTGGGCCTTATCGCAGTAACCGATGTAGTTGTCACCGCCCAAGCGACCCAGGAAACCGCCTTCACTGACAATGCCCTCGAGGCCCTTGAAGTGCGACATCATTACGCGGTCGCCGACAAACCTTCCGTACTCCCTGTTAACCAGCGCGAAGTGTCTTAAGTTATATCTGAAGAACACCTTTGACGTGATCGCAGGCGTATGAAGGATCTCCACCATAGACTTGTTCCAGAAGCGAAGATTCGGGTAGCCAAACTCGTCGTAATATGCGAGCTCATAAACGATATCCTTAAGTCTGTTACGGGTGATAAAGCTCAAGACAGTCCTTACAACGAGTTCCACCTTTGACATCTCCTCGGGGCTTAACGGGACCTCGTCGGGAGACATATAGATCTTCATCTCTGCGCTCGACATAACGCTCGTAACAACACGGATTGAGAGAATCTCATCACCTTCAATATGCCTGTCAAAGCAACTTAAAACCTCGCCCTTACCTTCACGCTCTTCCTGAGGATTCGAATAAACGTGCGTGATGCCCTTGCTCAGTCTGAACATGGTGCAGATCCTGATAAGCAGATCCTCGATCTTCGGCACATTCGGCGTCTCGAAAGTTACCATCTCGGTCAAAAGCTGCTCGTATAGCTCGTAGAATCTTACGAAAGAATAGTTCTCATCATCAGGCGCCTCATCCTCGAAGTCGATTCCTCCCTTGAACCTTCTTTTGTTCTCGTACATGAGATTATCCGCACGCTCGAAAACATCCTGCACCCTAAGGTCACTCTCGGGAGCGAACTCGGACATGCCGTAAGCGAAGGTTACCTTGCCGTTATCGGAGTTGATGCGCTGTTCCGCTGCAATCCTCTTAAAAAGCTCGTGACGCAGCTTATAGTCAGTGCCTCTTAAGACGATGACGAACTCGTCTCCGCCGTATCTGAATACCGGGCTGTGATCGAATATCTCGCATATGATCGAGCAAGCTTCCTTGATGTAATCGTCACCTGCAATGTGGCCCTGCTCATCGTTAACCTTTTTTAAGCCGTTGATATCGCATACCGCGATCGCGAACTCGACATCTTCACCGCTGCTTATCTCATTATCCAGTGCGGCCTCAAGGCTTACATATGCGTGCTTATTCTTAACACCCGTAAGAGCATCTTTGTTAGCCATGTCGATGGCAGTACCGATGGCAGCCTCAAACTCCATCTCACGTCTCTTGGCCTCATCGATATTTTCCAAAGCCACGATTATATGCTCAGAATCTTCCTGGGGACGTATGATGACGAGGTTTACATACTGTGGTCTGCCGTCGAGAAGAAGCCTGTAATTCAGGAACACCTTGCCGATGGCTGACAGCCTTCTAAGCAGATTCTCCTTGTCCATGGCACTGGCCATCATGGGATAGTCTTCCTGATAGATGTCACGCTTCATGTTACGCTGGGTATCCGCGAAGAAGTCATCTCCCCTGTTGCCTATCTCAAGCTGAGTATACTCAGGACTCGCACTGTATTCGTAATACTCGTTGGTATTTACATTAACGCGGTAGATGACCTCATAGCGGCTCGCAAGCGACAACGCCACCTCATTAAAGATCTCGTTCTTAGCAAGCATCTCCTGCTCACGCTTCATCTGGGCATCGATGTTCGACACGCCCATTACGATGTGATCGGGATCATTCTTAGGACGTACGATGGAAGAAGTTACATACTTGGTACCGTCACCCAACTGCTGCCTGTAAGTAAGCGTGACATTACCGGTCTGCTCAAGGTGACGCAGAAGATTATCTTTCTGAAGCTCTGATATAACGAATTCGACGTCTTCCTTGTAGATATACGCCCTGACATCGGACTCCATGTCAGCGAAGAAATCAGGTCCCTCCTTCGCAGTTCCGAGTCTCGCATACTCATCAGATGTGCTGTACGCAGTATAAGCATCTGTGTTGATATTTATGTAGTAGATCGCCTCATAGCGGCTCGCCAGGGCTCCCGCGATGTGCTGATATGTTATTCGCTCAAGGTCCGCTGCGCGCTGACGCTTTACCTGCTCATCGACATTCTGAACACCGATGATTACCTTCTGATCAGAACCCTTGATTGTCTTAAGAAAGTAGTAATAAGGCTTACCTTCGATCAACAGTCGGTAGTTAATGGTGAATGACTTTCCTGTCCTTAATATCTCGGTGATATTCTCTTTCTTAAAAGACTCGATGAATCTGTCCTGATCGTCAGGATAGACCTGCTCACGCGCATCGTGGATAACATCCTTGTAGAAATCGTCACCGGAAGCTCTTCTTACAAGCTCCTTATTATCACCCTCCGCGAGGTATTCGACATAGCTGTCATCTTCGGAGTCAATAATAAAAATGCTGTCGTAATCGTTCGCCAGCGCCAGTGCGATCTCACTGAAAGTTATAGTCTTCTTGTTCTGGTCTTCGCCGGGCACAGTACACCTCTTTATAAGAGTAGATACTGCTATTCTACTAGGGTGCTGTTTGTGATGAGTTAATCAATTGTTAAAATTCTTTAAAGTTTAGCCCTCGAACCTGAAGATCATGCGCTGAATGTCAGGATCGTACATATTGGCTTCAGAGACATATGTTGTTGTCGTGTCTATGTGGTCTGACTGGAGCGGCAATCCGTTTATGAGTCTGTATGCAGTCTCGACTCCGAGGTAACCCATAGCATACGGATTCTGGACAACGAGGCCCTCGATCTCACCCGACTCGAGCATACCGACTGAGACAACATTACTGTCGAATGCGTATATATCGACTGAATCGGCGAGCCCCATATCTCTTACCGCATAACCGGATCCCAGACTCATGAGCTCGTTTAATGCAGCGAGCGTATTGATCTCAGGATGCTCTATGAGAAGCGCCGTTGTCTCGTCGTAAGCAGACTGTTCTGTAGAGATGCAGTTGACCGTATAGATGTTCGCGGCTCTTCCTGATTCATTTACAACGTCGCAGAATCCTCTCTCTCTCGCCTGACCGTTCGCCGAATTGATATCGTAGTTTATGATGCCGACAGTAAGCTCACCTTCGTTATTACGAAGAGCCTGCTCACCTGCCATTCGTCCTGCAAGATAGTTGTTGGTCATGATCCTGCAAGCGACGCCTTCTGAGTTAACATCACTGTCGATGACGACGACCGGTATGCCCGCAGCTATCGCTTCGTTAACAGCTTCAGCGTTCGCATTATAGTCGATCGCCGATACGATGATCGCTCTTGCCTGACCCATTATCGCAGCTCTGATCATGGTGTTCTGTTCTTCGTAATTCTCTTCGTTAACAGGAGCTACGAAGTTCATGTCGAGGTTATACTCAACAGCCGCCGCATGTGCGCCCGATTCGACGCTCTGCCAGAACGCAGACGTGTCAGACTTGCCGACAACTACGATAAACGACTTTCTGTCCGTACCGCGAAGGAGCGGATTCGGAGCCTGGCGCTTTCCGAATATCATGAAAGATGCGATCATCGACAGCACAAGCAAAATTATGGAAAGGATCACATTAAGAGGAGATACACGTTTCCTACTTCTCATACTTTCTCTCCTCCGTGATCTTGGGAACTCTTATGGTCACGCATGTGCCTTCATCAAGCTCGGATCTTACTGAGATGCCGTACTTGTCGCCGAAGTAAATCTTGATCCTGTCGTTAACATTCTTAACGCCGATACCGTGCTGATCAGTGCCGTCATTAACAAACAGCTCAGCTATCTGCTCCTCGGTCATGCCGCTCCCGTTATCCTCTACCTCCATAATGACATCTTCACCGTCCTCGAAGATACGGATCTCGATATAACCTTCATCGATCATGTTAAGGCCATGATAAAGCGCATTCTCGATCAACGGCTGCAGTGTGATCTTGTTACACATATAATCCTTGCAGGATTCTTCAACCTTGAACTTATAGTCGAACTGATTCGTATAACGGAACTTCTGGATCTGTAGATAGCATTCGGCATGCTGCACTTCCTTCTCGATCGGGATGATCTCCTTACCGCGGCTGATACTGATCCTGAACAGCTTGGCAAGCGCATTAACCATAAGGATGGCATCGTCAGTCTTGCCTTCCTCACACATCCAGGAGATGGAGTCCAAAGTGTTATACAGGAAGTGCGGATTGATCTGCGCCTGCAGTGCCTTAAGCTCTGTCTTACGAAGCGTAGTCTCCTCTTCCTTAACCTCTTCCATCAGCTGCTGGATACGAATAACCAGATGCTCGAACGAGTCTGACAGATTATTAACCTCGACCGATCCCTCGATCGGCTCGAATACGAATCCTGAAGCATTATCCTCGAAGTCCTTCATGGCGTGTGCAAGCTTGGTAGCAGGCTTCGTAAACATATATGAGAACAGGCTTCCAGACAGGAAGGTCATAACGACAACGATGATGAAGATAAGACCTGAAGCAAGAGCCATCGCTCTTACTCTGTCGTTAACCGTATCGTCGAGATAAGTAACACCTATGATCTTCCAGTCGCTGTTCTCGAGCGTCTTAACGGTATAGATGACACCGTCGATCAGGTGCGAACCGTCAGTCAGCGCAAGAAGGTCAGAAGAATTCTCATACTTAAGCCCCGTGTAGATCAGCTGCTGCTGAGGGTGATAGATGATGTTGCCTGCGCTGTCCATGATGAAGCAGTAACCGTGCTGTCCGATACCTACTTCATCGATATATCTTGCTATGGTCGAGAACCTTACATCCATCGCGATCTTTGCCGCATTGGAGAACGTCTCATCCGCACTCTTCGTGATCGTAACTACCCACGGATAGTAATTCTCAAGGACAGTTACAACGTGAGGTGCCGAGATAGAGATACCACCATTCGCCTCAGCCGAGACCGGATACAGCGACAGATTGGTATAGATCAGGTCTTTGGTCGGATAGTTGGTCCATATTCCCGTGTTGTTGTTATGCACATCATAGGTCGCGACCATGACAACATCATTCCTGATGTTGATAAGATTCTGGAACAATTCCTCCTGAGACGAAGGATCTTCGATACTGTTCGTATAGAGCTTATCCATGATCTCGATCATGTCGTCGGTGTAGTTATTGATGGTTACCGCGACCTGATCGACGGACTGTCCCGCACTCGTCATCGCCGCCTGCTCGAGCGAGTCACGGAACACGGCATTGAAGACTACGAGCGCAATGATAACTGCAGTAAAAACCATGATGACGACTACGATCGTCATGGTCTTCGAAAGCGAGAAACCTACTTTGTTCTGATGATCAGACACGACCCCAATTAACCTTCTTCATCCGAGGGAGAGTTTTGCTTCTTGAACTGGATTGGCGACATGCCCGTCTCCTTCTTGAAGCTGTAGCTGAAGTAATGCTGGTCAGTATAGCCGCACTTGATGGCTACGTCCTTTACCTTCAGCGCAGGATACAGAAGAAGCTGCTGTGCCTCTTCCATTCTCCTTCTCGTCAGAAGCTCGATAAACGTACTGCCCGTCTCTTTTCTTACAAGAGCACTTAAGTAGTTCGGGCTTACTGCAATCTCGCGGCTGATACTTACAAGTGAGATATCAGGGTCCGCGAATTCTTTATTGATGAGATCGAGCGCAAGCTCACAGTGACGTGAACCCGACTTCTGGCACTGGTCTGTAACCAGCTCTGCCGCGAGCACGCACAGTTTCTTACAGTACGCTCTTATGTTGTCGATATTGCCGTTAAGATCCGTCATCTGCAGTGGGCACTGCTCCTGCAGCTTATCCGCATGCTCTTTGTCGACGACTGAGTACAGGATCTTGTACACGGAGCTCGTGAGGTTAGGCACGATGAAGTTTGCAGAGAGCTTGTACTTGCTTACATTGCCCATAGCGTCGAAAAGCTTATCACACGCTTCTCCTGCCTCCTGAGCCTGTCCGCCTCTTACATAGCGTTCTTCCTCTGCAACGAAATTCTCGAACATCTCGATATCGGAGAAGTAATCGTTCTCCACGTCAGAGATGTAACGTATGCTTCCGGATGTGTCCGAAGTGTATGAGAGTGCATTCATGGCCTCCACATAAAGCTCGTGAAGGTTAAGAATGTCATCACCAATTCTGCTTATTCCGATGGAGCTTACGCAGTTCATGATTCTGTCTACGCTCTGCGCGATGTCCTCAACGGCGATGTGCAGATACTTTTCGAGAGTGCGGCGCGTACCGTGTATAAGCGTAACGACGCGGCCGTTTATGTAGAAGCTTATATGCTGAACGTACTTGTCCAGGATGAGATTAAACGAGTTGATGGTCGCCTTCGAGGTCACGTTGATGCCGGACTTGTCGGCGACGGATGTGACGAGCACGCAGTAGGATGTATCGGCGCCCGGGATGATGAGTCCCTGCTTGTCAGCTTCGCTTATGATGCTGCCTCGGTCCTGTCTCGAGTCGGCATGTGAGTAACCGTCGAGAAGAAGCGGCATGACGAATGACAATGTGTCGAGGTGCTCCTTGGCCTGCTCGGAAGATCTGAACTGCTCGAACTTCTTGTCAATGAGCTTTCTGATCTTAACAAGCTCGACTCCCATCTCCTCAGATGAGATTGGCTTTAAGATGTAGCTTATGATGTTGTACTGGATCGCCTTCTTGGCGTACTCGAATACTTCGTATCCCGTAAGGAAAGCTATCTGCGTGGAAGGTCTTACTTCTCTGACCTGACGCGCAAGCTCTATGCCTCCGATGAAGGGCATCATTATATCCGTAAGAAGAAGGTCGGGGCCTAACTTCTCGACCAATTCCAAAGCTTCGGCACCGTTGCTCGCTTCACCGACGAGCTCGAAGCCGAGGCTGTTCCAATCCATTTTCTTAACCAGCGCTCTTCTGATCTCTTCTTCGTCGTCCGCGACTATAACGGTATACATGACTTCCCTCCTGCACAATGTGCAACGCACTTAACTTTATTATTATAAATACCAAAACTGCCGCATGCAAAACTGCATGCGACAATCTTGATGTTGGGGAGGTTATTTCTTGAAAACAAGAGTTTATTTTTTTCTGGACTTAACATCAAATGCAACCGCAATGATGAAGATGATTCCCTTAACGATGTACTGGTAAGAGATGTCGATACTCATAAGGTTCATACCGTTTGTCAGTGACATGATAACGAATGTACCGATGATAGCGTTTGTTACCTTACCGACACCGCCGCTTACTGCTGTACCGCCAATGTAAGAAGAAGCGATAGCGTCCATCTCGAATGCGAGACCTGCAGTAGGTGTAGCGGAGGACAGTCTTGATGTGTACAGGAAACCTGCAACTGCAGCGAGGACTGACATGGAGCAGAATGCGAAGAGTGTAACCTTCTTAACGTCTACGCCGGAGAGCTCAGCTGCCTGGTCGTTACCGCCGATACCGT
>OCTX011734758.1_pt1 | contig 13901 bp, 34 predicted proteins | sample 1539691 | NCBI WGS metagenome assembly OCTX01 (sample SAMN02144231, study PRJEB22623) | gut metagenome | biome: sheep rumen | host: Ovis aries | place: New Zealand | reverse complement strand
TAATCCGCCCGGGCAACCCGAACAAACGTTCGGACTGGCCGTAATTGGCGCACTTTTGGTCACTTTTTTGGTGGTCTGTGCTTCGTAAGCGTAATAGAATAGTCATTTTCACCAACTAAAAGTGAAATTTCACGCTCATTTTTGATAATTTCCACATCAAAACCATCAATTTCTGACAAAAAACCGGCAATTTTTGCGATAATTTCCTGTTTTTCATCATCGGGCTTACGTTCACGCTTCACCGGACCGTTTTTCTTGTGCGTGTCCATGGCGGTCATCTTTTTCGCCGTTTTTTTCTGCTCAGCGGTTAATTCAAAAAGCTTAGCGCCGTGGTCTATTGCTTCATCATCAGCGATAACCTGAATTGCTTCTTCTCTTGTGCAATTCAACGACTGCATGAGCTGTTTAATTCTTTTTTCGTCCATGCTTGATACCTCCTTACAGTATTTATTATAGCACATTATCAGAAAATGTCAAGTCTAACTTTTCATTAATTTGCATTAAATTGTCTGACAATTCGCCCGGGCGCGCCCGAACGCCTGTTCGGCGCTCGTTTGCGCTTGAGAGAGGAGACGAAAATTTTAGAAGTCGAGTGGACAAGACGGGAGTTGAACCCGTAACGCTCCATGTTGGTTATTTTGGCGCTCAGCGACCGTTTCGGCCTTGTCCATGTGCGGTTTTAAGGGATGACCGCAAACCCTAAGAGAGTGTCACGCAAGCTTGAAGTAAGCCTTACGCTTCACCATTTCACGCACCACCTGCTCAGACTTCATGAGCGGAGTCAGGAGAGCGGAAACACGCTGAGAAGTTGCGTCATGGAGTGCCGGAACGGCTTCCATGATTTCGGAGATAGTGCGAGCCTGACCATCAGACAGGACGGCAAGGATTTCCTGACGCACAGCGTCATTCTCAACCTGAGTCTTGGTCGGCTTTCTATCAGCAGAGTTCTTCTTGACGATAGAAGCCATGAGAGCTTCCAGACGCTCCTTTACCTCTGCATTGTCAACTGAAGCGATAGCGATTTCGAGTGCCTGTGCGTAAGTCATGTTCTTCATATTTTTTTTCTCCTTTTCTTTTGTTGTGCCTTTATTATAGCACATCTTATTGAGTTTGTCAAGAGTTTTTTTCTAAATTTTTTTGAGCGACGGTTATTTTTGTTATCCCGGAAAACCGATTACTAAAAACCGGGATAGTAGGACGGTGGTGTCAGCATTTTCGCTTGTCTCCTTTCCTTTTCTGTACCTTTATTATAGCACAGTCGCTTGAGTTTGTCAAGCACTTTTTTTATTTTTTTTGGGAGGTTTTTGTTTTTCCTTCCCTCATCCTTACATTATATATTTTACCAAAAATTTTCCAAAATGTCAAGTGGAACTTTTTGCCGATTTTGAGCGAATTGTGTACACAATTTGTCCGTGTAGTTTTTGGGCAAATTGCACAATAGCAAATTACACAACAAATTGGTTGAAAAATTGTGCAAAGTTACTCTTGACGAAAATACCGGCCGTGCGCTATGGGCCACCATCGCGCACGGCCGGGCCAATTAAAAAAACTGAGCGGGTCACGCTCAGTTAAACGCCGGGTGCGAATGCAAAAAAGCCCGCATTTTATTTAGTTTTTCCATCGGGATTTTCCCCGGTGTTGTTTTTAAATACCGGAATTCTTGCGGATACTCTGCGGCAAGGTCGTTCTCAAAATCTGCTGAGAGCCAAAGTGCTTGATACAGTTCCATTAATGCACATACTTTAGTCATTGTCTAACCCCCTTGAAATTTCATAGAGACCGCACGCCCATTTGGCGAGCGCATAAGCGTGATAAGGCCAACTCATCTTACTGGCGCATTCCATAATCCACGGCACAATCTGGTCAACCGGAAGGAACCAGTCACACAACTGAAAATTAGAAAAGTAAAATACTGAATCAGGATGTTTGGTTGATGCACCCCATAACTCAAGGATGGTTTCATGGTCGCTTAATCTTGAATATAACTTGTACATTTTGTTTCCTCTTTCTTTTGCTGTGATTATATTCTATCACAAAGTGCCGGGTTTGTCAAGAGCTTTTTCAGAAAAATTTTATTTTTTCTTCTTGCTTTTCTCTTGAATCGCGCTTCCCATTCCTGCCGATTCTTTTTATGTACTACATGCGGGCAATTCAAATCCCATGCTGTATAATCAACAGAAGTCTCTCTCTTAATAGCGTCCATGTCGTTACCCCCTTGCTTTGATGATGTAATTATATCACAGGGCCGGAGACTTGTCAAGTCTTTTTACAAAATTTTGTAGCTTGTCTTTTTCATCAGCATACTTGCCGAACATGCAATATTCTACCATGTCTACTTGATACCACAATTTGCAGTTGGGATATTTTTCTTTCATGTAGTTAAACCATGCTTTTAATTCTTCTTCTGTATACGTCATAGTGTTTTCCTCCTATCTTTTGATGATTTAATTATATCATAGAATGAAAGACTTGTCAAGTGCTTTTTTAAACTAATCCAATACAGCTGCCGATAATCATAACAATAGGGGTAAGTATAAACATTAAAATAACTCCACGCGCCGGCTTGCCATCATCTAAATCTTTCATAGTCCAGTACATCCCAAAAGGAGTCGCCATAAAAAAATCAAAACAAACAACAGCAAAGAAAATAATAGTAAAAAAAGTTTTCATCTCTTTCCCCTCTCTTTATTGTAATGCTATTATAACACATATCCGTCGGTTTGTCAAGTTCTTTTTAAAAAATCTTCTGCGATATCTAAAAGCTCATTGACTTTGCAAGATGGAATCCAGAAAAAAGCCTGGTCATTTATTGACTTGCGCCAGCCGAAGAACATGCGCCACAGGGCGGAGCGCCCCTCGCAATAGGCGAACAGAAGAGCTTGCATTTTTATATCACATGTCCAAAGGTACGTATAACCGAAGCGTTCTTTACAGTTATAAATCATTGTTTTTTCTCCTCTCTTGTGATGATTTAATTATAGCAGATTGTAAGAGATTTGTCAAGCACTTTTTTATCGAACATTCGTTCGATTTTGCCCGGGCGAGTTAGAGGAGACTTACTCCTCATCCTCTGTTATGCCGTCAATAATAAATTCATCAAAGCTAAAGGACTTTGTAGAAACCTGCTTATTCTGCCAAGCTAAAAACTTTTCTTTCGCTTCTCTTGCATTTTTAGCAGTAATAGTACAGGTACCGAGATAATCAATCATAAATTTTTTAGCCATGTTACACCTCCTTAGCAGTCAAAGTCGTAAGCACCCATGTAGGGATTATAGCCGGTCTCATCGAAGTCATAGACATCGCAGTCCTCAGGCTCCTCGTCCTCATCATCATCCCCAAAGGTGGCATCCCAGCAATCGGGGCAAATACCACTGATAAGCATCTCACGCTCATCAGGAGAAAGATAAGGGAAAGCGTCCTGCGCATTGGCGCCATCATTCCAGTCCCAAAAATCTGACTCGTTTACAGCAACATCATGCACATGATGGCAGAAGGGGCAAATTGTTTGAATGATATACTCTTTCTTATTTTCTCTCATTGTAATTCTCCTTTTCTGTGGCTCTCTCTTGTTCCTTACATTATGTATTATAGCATGGTTACAAGAGTTTGTCAATAAGTTTTTGAAAAAATTATTTTAAAATTTGAGTTAGCCCGGACTAACTTGCCCGGGCACGGTTAGGGGAGACTAACTGTCTCCCCCTGGGTTTACAGATAGGCAAGGATAGCTTTGCGCGTCGCCCTGACCAAAGTCCGGTACATCCGGTAAGCATGAAACGATTCATCATCTGGACCATTGAAAGATTCTACCATCATTCTGTAATAATAGTCATACAGTTTCATTAAATCACTCATATTTTTTACCTCACCTTTTGATTTGATTATTCGAACGGCAGTTCGCCGCAGGTAGCAAAACCATTATATCTGGCAACCATGATTTCATCGTCTTTAATTTCCGGGGTGTAATGGTCAAACATTATCAGGCTGGCGCAATCGCCCACGCTCCAATCTTCCACGCCTTCAAGTTGCCACAGTTCATGGTTACTGTCTACAAAAGTAACCACATCATGAATGGTATCAACCTGATACACATACATTGTTTGCGGGTAATAGTTCGTGCGATAATGTTTCTTTACCAGTATTCCAGTAGTGAAAAATACTATACAACAGACAACAAACAGGAGACCAAGTACCGGGACGACGATTTCTGATTTTGCTCTTTTCATTTTTCTGTTCCTTTCTCTCTTCCTTTATCTTACATAAATATTTTACCAAATTTTTTACAAATTGTCAAGTGCTTTTTTAAAGTTTTTCGCAAAAAATACCATCAGTTCGTAAAATGAAATCGTCAAAGTCACCGTGCCTTGCTTCATCATAATACAAGTAAACAACTTCATCATTCCATTGCAACTTATTAACTATTTGAGTTAATAAGTTGAAAGCTTTAATAGCTTTTTCTTTTCCCTCTACTGTATAATAAAGATTTTCACCAAACAGGTCTGCCCATAATTTGTACATTATTTTTACTCCTTTCTTTTGATAAGTCTATTATAATAGATAACAGATGATTTGTCAAGGGTTTTTAAAAAATAATTGTAAATCTTTTCTGCAAATTATCATACAATTGGCCCGGGCGGTTAGTCTTAACTAACTGCGGTTAGTTGAGGCGGGGGGATTACTCCCCCTTCCCCTTGCGGTGCTTTATCAGCTTGACCGTGTAGCTTTCACCCTGAAAAATGAAGTGCATTTCTGCCTCTGTCGTTAGGGGTTCAACGACCGCACCCAGACCTTCAAGCACTACCCGGTAGTCATTGATGAGACGCTTTTTAGTTTCATCAACTTTGCGCTCTCGCTTGACATCTGTGCGCTTGCGTGTGCCAGTACCGCTCACAGCTTTTGCGGCTTTCTTCTGCTCAGGGGACAGCTCAAAGAGCTTTTCCCCTTTATCAATGGCTTCATCTTCCATGATAACCTGAATGGCTTCCTCACGGGTACACTGTAAAGACTTCATCAGCTTTGCAATTCTTTTTTCATCCATGCTTCTGTACCTCTCTTTCTGTAATTATTATAGCACAGGTCGGCAGGCTTGTCAAGCATTTTTTTAATCATTTTCGAGAGTCGCTAAAACCTCGCCGGTGTCGCTGTCAGTAATAACAGCACAGGTGAAACCATACTCACCCATTGCCCAACGGGCTTTATTTACGCCATTATCTAATGACCCAGCGCCGTATTCAATCCGGAACTCATCATCTAAAATAATAGTCATGCGAGTGGTATAATCATAAGTAATTTTCATCATGATTTTTATTCCTTTCTTTTGGGCTTGTTTGTTTCTTACATTATGAATTATAGCATAGGAGCAGAAAATTGTCAAGCCTTTTTTAAAAATAATTTGTAGAACTATTTGGTGAGTTGTCAGACAATTCGCCCGGGCGGCGCTTTAGCGCACTAAAGCGCTAAAGCGGTCGCGCCCTTGAGAGGAGATCGCGGTTTTAAGGGGTCACCGCAAACCCTTGTTCTGGTCAAGCCAGCTTGAAGTAAGCCTTTCTCTTGACCATCTCGCGGACGATGGTTTCATCCTTGAGCATGGGAGTCAGCAGAGCCGACACACGCTGAGAAGTCGCACCGTTCAGAGCCGGGATAGCTTCTGCGATTTCGGAAATGGTTCTTGCCGTACCATCGGACAGCAGCGCCAGAATGTCGGTACGAATACCGCCGTTCTCAACCTGAGTTTTGGTAGGCTTGCGGTCGACAGAGTTCTTCTTCTCAATCTGCGCCTTGAGGGCGGTCAGACGCTCGACAGCTTCCGCATTGTCGGTGATGGAGTTGATAGCGATTTCAAGAGCAGTTGCGTAAGTCATGTTCTTCATAATATTTGTTTCCTTTCTTTGTGAAGTGGTTTTCTTTTGTGCTTTTATTATAGCACATTCAGAAGCGTTTGTCAAGGGGTTTTTTATTTTTTTATTTCTTTTGAAGCGATTCCATTTCCTCTCGCTCCCCTTGACATTATTAAGTATAGCACACTTGAAGCATTTTGTCAAGGGCTTTTTAAAACTTTTTTGAAAAAGTTTTTACTCAGTCATTGACTCGGTCAGCCCTTCAGCGACGCCTTCAGCGAAAGCCTGAACAACTTCTTCCTCAGTCAGTCCGAACGCATCACACAGTCCTTCAAAAGTAACCGAACCGTCATTTTCAATACCTAACTGTGCCAGAACTAAAGCAACAATAACTCTTTTAGCGCTTTCTCTTACCATTTTAAGCACCTCTCTCTTTCTTTTGATAAGTCTATTATACAGGGTAAACTGCATTTTGTCAAGCGTTTTTTGAAAAAATTATTGTTAGACTTTTGCACGAATTATCTGACAATTTGCCCGGGCCCGGTTAGTCAAGACTAACTGCTTAGGTGAAAAGTTGGGGGCGGTTATACCGTCCCCATGATTTCCTTATGTTTCTGCTGTACCCTCATCCAACAGGCGGAATAGGGGCGAGTGTCCATCTTCTTATGCTGCGCAAAACATTTCAGCAATATTTCCGCTTCGATGGTCACATCCTCAAGCCCTCTGTGTTCTTCGATGAAGTCTACATTTTTAGTAATGTAGCGGTAGCAGCACTCAGCATTAGTAAGAATGTTGCCCTTTGTAGACACAAAGCCATTAGCAAGAGCAAACTTGATATAAGATGGACGGGAAAGTAAAACCTGGCAAGCCATATTCCAGATACAACGGAACTCTGTATTTTCCGGGAAGAAAATGGAATACTTTTTTGTTACGAACTGCTGAACATTGTTCAGTGCGCGCTTGTCAAAGTTCATGTTGTAAGCGTAAACTGTGGTAGTTTTGAACGCTTCCATATCCGCTAAAATCTGCTTGCGGATAGTGGAGAGTCTGGCAAGTCTGCGCTTTCCGGTTCTCAGGTCGTCCGCATACTGCGGGAGTTTTTCCGCATAATAAGCGGTATTCATCATGTCCGGTTCATCACAGTAAATCTCAGCGACAACAAACGAACGTGAAGCGAGAACTTCGCCCTTGCGGTTCATAACCACATAGCCGCAATCATAGGGCAGAGGATAGTTCACAGAACCTGCGGTCTCAGTGTCGATTACAATAAAGTTTTCATTCTTTCTCATTTGCGTTTTCCTCTCTCTCATTTGATGGCTTAATTATACCACCTTTTGGCTTGTTTGTCAAGGGCTTTTTTAAAATTCATTTGAATTTTTTTTTCAGGACGTTTCTGCTTCGCTCTTGCTTACATTGTCTATTATACTATTAGGGCGGTGTTTTGTCAAGTATTTTTTGTGAAAAGAATTGTTAGACTTTTTTGTAAATCGTCCGACAATTCGCCCGGGCCGGTTAGTCACAACTAACTGACAGGGCAGAGGGGTTTTCAACTAAAAAAATAGGGGCTTATTTCAGCCCCTTTAAGATTTCAATAATGTTGTTAACATCAAACGCTTTTCCGTTCCATTCTTTTCTATTGCGCTCTTCATCATCAAAGAGAACGTCTGTTTCATTGTGCCGGAAAGTGTCTTTACAAGTTCCGTATGAAACAATGTTGATTTTGTCGAAGGAAACACTTGCTAAATGAGTTGAAAGCCAAGCAAGTTTTGCAAGGGTCACAGCCTTGTCATATTCAGCAGTAGAGGTTTTCGACAGCCAAGAAATAATTTCGATTCGAAAACCTTTTCTTTGCAGATTATTCAGGACTCTTGCCAGTGCCTGAAGGTTTAACAGGGCTTTTGCGTTTGCATAGGGGAACGGGTCGCCGTTCCGCAGATAGTCAAGCCAGTTATCAACGCCGTACAGGTCGGCAATTGTTCCATCCATGTCAAAGAAGATTGTAGTAGTCATTTCGTTTTCCTCTCTTTCCTTATCTCTGAATACATTATAGCAAATTATTTTTAATTTGTCAACTGTTTTTTTACAAAAAATAAAAAAATTTTTGGGAATAATCGGACGGAATCAGGGCGGGAGTTAGGCATGGCTAACTGCGCCCGGGCGAGTTAGTGTCAACTAACTTTCGTCTGAGGATCTCGGGGCGAACAGTTGTTCTGTTCGCCCCGGAACTGGCAGAGGGAGAAGAGTCAAGCGATTTTGAAATACGCCTTTCTCTTGACCATCTCACGGGTGATAGTCTCTTCCTTCAGCAGAGGGGTCAGCAGAGCGGACACTCTCTGAGAGGTGGCGTCATGCAGAGCCGGCACGCTCTCGCTGATTTCGGAAATGGTGCGAGCAACACCGTCGGAAAGCAGGGCGAGAATCTGCTGGCGGATTTCGCCGTTTTCTACCTGAGTTTTGGTAGGCTTGCGGTCGACAGAGTTCTTCTTTTCGATGGACGCGCGCAGAGCGGTCAGTCTGTCGACTACTTCGCCCTCAGAACCGGTAAGTGCGTTGATAGCGATGTCAAGAGCCTGAACATAAGTCATTTTCGTCATAATGTATTCCCTTTCTGGTTTGGTGGGTTTTCCTTCCCTTTGATGATTTTATTATAGCACATTTTGAAGTGTTTGTCAAGAGGTTTCTTTATTTTTTTTACTGACCTCACGGGAGTGCCTTTACAGAGGACTCTTTCCTCTTGACAAGTATAATATAGCACAGATCAGGTAAAAATGCAAGCACTTTTTGATTGAAATAATGCACAAAATGTTATGGTGGAAATGAATTTTTTTTGTGCAAAGTGCCGAAAGGCCCGGGCAAAATTTTCCTTCACCCTCTGCCCTATCCGGCAGAGGGTGGCTGGCATTTATTTACTTGTCAAGTTGTAGCGGTCAGCAACCGGGTGGCGCAAACAGATGAACAGGGCTTTTAATGAAAAGCAAATTTTAACAATATCGACAATTTCCTGTCCTTCGTAGGCAACCAGTGAATGACAGCGCTTTCCCAGATTGCGAGTACCGCAGAGGTACTCATATGAGACCGCTTCACTATCAATATCTCGTCTTGTAATTCTATACAGCATATATATGTCCTCTCTTTTGTTTTTTCAGACAGTGGGGAAGCTTCTGAAGCCCAGATAGTGGTTATGCCAAAGCTGCCCGAACCCCTGCTTCGCTTCCTCTCTCTGTCTGTACCTATATTATATCACCGATCTGCGGGCTTGTCAAGCCCTTTTTTATTTTTTTGGTGGATACTTGCAAGCCTTAGTTCAGGCTTGCAAGCAGGGCTTCACTTGCAAAGGTCGCTTTATCGAACTTAATCTGATAAGCGATACCATCAACAGTAAGGTCGCCGTCCATATCGAAACGAACGTGGTCTTTTGTCCAGTCCTGACCGGCCATTTCAGTCAGCATTTTTTCGAAAATGTCGCCCTTATTGTACTTACTATTGCGCACCTGAGTCAGAAAGAAATCTTCGGAGCAGAGCGCGCGGGCATTTTCCATAAGGAGCATTTTCTGTGCTGTGGTCGGATGGAACTTGAGAACCAGACCGCCGCCATTTTTGGAACTTGCCTTATCCAGTACGGCGATATAAGGCAGGATAGTCTCATCGGCTTCTGCCACATATACAACGTGCTTCAGCACGAAGCCAAACAGATACTTATGCGCATATGCGCGCGCGGTGTAGTCATTGACGAGTTTCTGAAGCATGATTTCGTTCTTCATAGTAGTATCCCCTCTCTTGTAGGCTTGTCTTTCTCTCAACCTTACATGAAGGATTATACCACACGGGCAAGCAGAAATCTATTAGCAAAATGTACAAAATTCAACAACTTTTTTATGCACTTTGTATAGTTCGCTCTTGTGCAATTTGACGGTAAAAAATGCACAAAATCCGTATTCATTTATTATGCAAATTGCACAAGAGGTGAATAGTCTGATAATTTATTGAATAATCTGACAATTCAGAAAATTCAGACAATTCAATAAATAGTCTGACAATTTAGAAAATTCAGATAATTCTGAATTGTCAGATAATAAATCAAATTGTGTATACAATTCAGAATTGTCAGACAATTTGCGGGAATTTTGAAAGCTGTCAGAATTGCGCGACAATTCCAGATTTTTTTCCGAATTGTGTACACAATTTGGCGGCCGACCGCCAACGGCGGCCACAATTGGCGAAATTGTCTGAATTGCGCGACAATTTCGCCAATTGTGCGTGAATTGTCTGACAATTCCGGGAATTGTCAGACAATTCTGAATTGTCAGACAATTGCGCAAAAAATTGCGAATTGTCTGACAATTCAGCAGAACCGGCCGCCAGGCCCGGTGGCGGCCGGCCCATATGAAAAGCCCTCGGGTCATACCGACCTCAGGGGCAACTTCTCAAAGAGGAACTAGAGCAGGCGCGCTCCGTGATGGTTTAAGTATAGCACATTCAATCCAAAAAGTCAAGCACTTTTTTATTTTTTTTGTGGGTATCTTGATTTTCTGGAGGTCATTCCTTCCTGACGATTTTATCTTAACATATTTCGGGCTATTTGTCAAGCCCTTTTTTCTTTTTTCTGACTTCTTTTATTTTGTCGATAATTGCAAACAAAATTATCATGACCGGCGGCTCAAAAATAACAAACAGAAGCAGATAAACAAACGGATTATTATTTTCAAGTGCGCGTGCTATCGTAAACATCTTATTTATCCTCTCTTTCTTTTTCTCTTTCCAGTTTTTCGGATTCAAAATCCTCTTTACTGTAATATATCAGGGGCTGCCCGGTGCGGTATCTTTCTTCATCTTCTTGGAACATAATTTCCGCAAGTCGTTCAATTTTATTCATTTCTTCCCATGCTTTCATTTTGTTATCTCCCTTTCTCTTGATAGTTCTATTTTAACATACTCTCAGAAGCTTGTCAAGAGCTTTTTAAAAACTTGTATTTTTCTTTCCGGGTATAGCTTCCTTTCCCTTTGCGGTTTTGGATCTGTCCGCCTTTCTTCTTAAACTTGAGGTACTCCTGCAATTCCTCAGGAGTCATTTTAAACATCCGCCTTATTTTTGTATTTTTCATTTGAAAAATCTCCTTTCCTCTGATGATTCTATCTTAGCACACTTTTGATCTGTTGTCAAGTGTTTTTTGATGGAAAGATTGAGTTTTTTATAACTCAATCTTTCCGCCTTTAACCTCAAGCCAAATCGCCTTATATCCGGCCTTCTCCCATTGTTTACAATTAGCTTTCTTATCATCGACCAAAATCCCGGCCTCTCTGATATAGTCCACTTTATTGCCATGTCCTACGATTGCAATTATATTTTCAATCGGGATTTCAGGCAACATTTCAGCAAGCCAATCAATTCTTGCTTGTTTAGTTATTTCGTTGGCTACTATTGTGTTTATGTAAACCTGTGCGCCGTGCGCTATCAGATTTTTGACTATCTGGACATTTTCCGTAAACGGCTTCAAATTTCTAATGAAGTTATAGGTTAAGGACTCTGCCCGGTTATCTTTATTGTATACGCTGTGGAAATCTGCGAGAACGCCGTCAACATCAAAGTAGTAAGTCATTTTTTTTATCTCCCTTCTCTCATCTGACAAGTATAGTATATCAAACGCCCGGGCATTTGTCAATAGTTTTTTGAAAGAAAATTAAATTCGCACAATTTGGCAAAAATTTGCCAATTGTATACACAATTTGAAAAACGGCCGAGGTCAATTGTCTGACAATTGACCCCCTTTCTTTTAATTGCGTGTCGATTAGTAGAATTCTTCCTGCTCCTGTGCATAATAGAATCTTTCATCACACAGCGCCGGCATCCCGTTCCACAGCTTTTCTGGCTTCTCCTGATTGATTCTGTTCGCATCTTGCTGGACTTTTGCCAGCGGCGCATTGCTTATATATGCCAGATAAGTTTCGCCAGTTTCAATTTCCTTATAGCACATCGTTCTAATCATTTTAATTGTCTCCCTTCTCTGCAAATTCTTTCTTTGACCGTCCGGCCATTCTCAGCATTGTTTAATACAACATAAGCATGAGTATATTCAGCGCAAGCCCTATTAAATAGCTTTTCGGCTTCTTCTCTTGTTTCTACCTTGAAGCCATATCTCATGAAATTCACAGTAACATAGAACATTTTTTTGCCCACTCCTTTCTTTATAATGTGAAATCATCTATCGGCAGCTTCATAATTGTGATACCCTTATCTTCATCTATATAAGAGTATCCGAAGCTCTCTGCATCTCTCTCCTGCACTTCACTCAGCACTTTTTCATAGTCAATATAATCATCGGTTTCATTATAGATTGCCTGCACCATGCGTGCCGCTTTTTCCGGAGTGCTTGCCAACCAGATACCATCATCATCAAATCCATCATAGCGCACTACCCAAACCATCATCTTCGTATTAGCTTTCTTCATTGTTTTTTTCTCCTTTTCTCTGTTGTGCTTTTATTCTATCATATTTGCCCGGGCTTGTCAAGCCCTTTTTCAATTTTTTTTATAGGTGAGGGGATTTAATCAATCCCCTCGCAGGTAACCTCTACGCAAAGGAAGATAAAGGTCAGCTTCCAAAGCATCCGGGTTGTGAGGTCATAAACGAGGATTGCGCTTTCTGCGACTTCCTTGATTTCCAGACCTAACATCATATCCAGAGCGTCAAGCGCTTCATTCTCAGACATACCGCAGAAGATATCTTCCCAATCAGTTCTTTCAATCATTTTCTTATCTCCTCTCTTGTATTGTGCCTTCATTATAGCACCGATCTGTTGATTTGTCAAGTTTTTTTTAAAAATTTTTTTCGGTCGGGTTTCTTCAGCTCTCGCTGAAGAAAACCCTTTTGACTTCTGCGACTTCTTCCGGCTCTAACAGAGCCTTCAGAATGTCGTCGATAGATGCACCATATCTCAAAGCCTCATTTACACTAAAATCCATTTTCTTATCTCCTCTCTGTTGGGGCTTCTCTCTTACCCCTTACACCTGTATCTTATCACCTTTGCCCGGGCTTGTCAAGCCCTTTTTCAATTTTTTTAAAAATTTTTTTGGCCGTTTGGGCTTGCATTAGCAAGCCCTTACGATTTTCTTGAGCGCCACAAGCTTGAGATTCCAGTCGCAAGCCGTGAACACAAGACCGTATTTTGCAGCGTCCTGTCTGATTTCGTCGGCGCGTCTTGTGGTTTCGTCGTCGCCAAAATCAAAACCGTTACTGTTCAGTCTGTAGAACTCATTAGCATTTTCAGAAGTAAGAATCATCATTTTTTTAATCTCCTCTCTTTTGAGCTTCTCTCTTGCTCTGTGCCTTTATCTTATCACACTTGCCCGGGCTTGTCAAGCACTTTTTCAAATTTTTTTAAAAAATTTTTTTGCCCTGTTTTTGGGCTTGCCTGATTGCCTTGCATCATCATAATAACACAAGCCTTTTTTGCTGTCAACAAAAATTTGCTTTTTTGCCTGTCAAAATATTGTACGGTTTTTGCATGTTTTTTGTGCATTTTTACTAACCTGTTTTTTCACGAAAACGTTTTTGCTCATTTGAGCTTTACGAAAACGTTTTCGTTGATTTATCACAGCGAAAACGTTTTCGTTGACCATGTTTTTACGAAAACGTTTTCGCTACAACAGCGAATTGATGAAAGTTGCTTGTTAAAATTTTAACAATCTTTGCCCTGGAATCCGTCTAAACTTTTAAACGTTTAAGTTTGTAAACAATCGCTTGTTAAATTTTTAACAATCTCGGACAGAGGGTGAACGTATGTTCGGGCAGAATACCAGTTCGGTTAGTTAGTCTTAACTAACTGCCCGCACATTTGTTCGGTGAATGTATGTTCGGTTAGTTAGTCTGAACTAACCGCACACATGTTCGCCCAAACGTTAGTTCGGTTAGTTAGTCTAACCTAAGTTAGTTAGTCGTAACTAACTCACCGCTCCAATCGTCCGATTTATAGTTAGTTTAGATTAACTGAGTTAGTTAGTCGTAACTAACTCGCCCGTGCAAGAATTATTTTTAAATAATTACACAATTTGATGAATTGTCTGACAATT
>OCTX012190338.1_pt1 | contig 13904 bp, 11 predicted proteins | sample 1539691 | NCBI WGS metagenome assembly OCTX01 (sample SAMN02144231, study PRJEB22623) | gut metagenome | biome: sheep rumen | host: Ovis aries | place: New Zealand | reverse complement strand
CCAGTTGCCGTAATGGTCTGATTGAAAGAGGTATGGATATGTCCTGTACGCGGATTAATCAGCTTGGGAAGGGCGTCGATATAGGTGCCGATGAGTTTCTTCAGTCCACGATGCTCCAAGATGTCTGCCACGATTTCGTGCTTGTTCTTGAGCTGTTGCAATACTTCTTCGGAGGTGACATACTGACCTGTCTTTGTCTTCTTGGCCTTCTCAACAATCTTGAGTTTGTCAAAAAGAATCTCACCGACTTGTTTGGGTGAGGCAATATTGAATTGCTCACCAGCAAGTTCGTAGATGCGCTGTTCTATCTCGTTCATACGAGTGGTAAACTGCTTGCTGGTTTCTGCCAGCGACGCGGTGTCGAGACAGACACCATTCATCTCCATCTCTGCCAAGACTGGCATCAGAGGCATCTCTATATCATAGAACAGTCGTTCGCACTCGTGCTGCTTCAACTCTTGTTCCAGTTTATTCTTGAGTTGTAGGGTGATGTCAGCATCCTCACAGGCATATTCGTAGACGAGGGTGGGGGAGAGGTCGCGCATGGAACGCTGGTTCTTTCCTTTCGGACCAATCAACTCGTCGATGTGGATGGTCTTGTAATGCAGATACACCTCAGCCATGTAGTCCATGTTGTGATGCAACTCGGGTTGAATGAGGTAGTGGGCAATCATGGTGTCCCACAGTTGACCCTTCAACTCGACATGATAGTTGCGGAGCACCTCCAGGTCATACTTCAGATTCTGACCAATCTTCAAAATATGCTCGTCTTCATAGAGTGGTTTGAAAATGTCGACCACCTGTTGAGCTTTTTCACGTTCGGAAGGGACAGGGACGTAAAATGCTTCATGTTCCTTCACAGAGAAGCTCAAACCTACCAGTTCAGCATCAATAGCATTGGTAGAAGTGGTCTCTGTATCTAGAACGAGAAATGGTTTTGTCAAGAAATAATCATATAATTTCTTTAAATCTTCCTCATTTTCAACGAGTTTGTATTCGTGAACTACCGTTTTTAACGTCTCAAAACTCGAGAATTCTGGTTCGCTCGACTCACTGGACGTAAATTCTGCAAAGAGATCGAGTTGTTGATTTACAGGTTTTACTACTTTTTCAGACTTTTTAAGAATCTTGCTGGCCAGACTTCTCAGCTCCAACTCTTCGAAGAGTTTGCCTAATTTTTCTTCGTTGGGTTGAGTAACCTTCAATGCATCCATGTCGAGTTCGATGGGGACATCTGTCTTGATGGTGGCCAGGAATTTCGACATGCGGATGTCGTCTACGTGTTCCACAACTTTCTTCTGAAGGGCTCCTTTGATCTCTGATGTTCTGTTGAGCATCTCTTCGATGGAACCAAACTCGTTGATGAGTTTGACAGCTGTCTTCTCGCCAACGCCAGGACAGCCTGGGAAGTTATCTGCTGAATCTCCCATCAGTGCCAGCAAGTCGATGACGGCTTCTGTCGATGGAATGGCATATTTTGCTTTCACTTCCTCAGGACCCATTGTCTCGTAACCGCCACCATGACGGGGACGGAAGATGAAGACATTGTCATTGACTAACTGGCCATAGTCTTTGTCAGGTGTCAGCATATAGGTCTTGATACCTTTTGTACCTGCCTTGGTAGCTAAGGTGCCAATGACATCATCGGCTTCATAGCCGTCGACTTGAAGAATGGGTATGTTCCACGCATCCATCAGTTCTTTGATGATGGGTACTGCGCGTCTGATATCCTCTGGCGTTGCCTCGCGCTGTGCTTTGTAGGCTGGGTAGACGTCAGAACGGAACGTGGGACCATGAGGGTCGAAGGCTACTCCAAGGTGAGTAGGTTGTTCTTTGGTCAGTACCTCGTGGAGGGTATTAAGAAAACCTACGATGGCACTTGTGTTCAAGCCCTTTGAGTTGATACGCGGATTCTTGATGAATGCGTAGTACGAGCGATAGATAAGCGCATAAGCGTCTAAAAGGAATAGCTTCTCCATGTTGTTTTTCTGAAATTTCGTGTAAAATTACTAATAAATTAGGGAATATCCAATTATTTTCATTACTTTTGCAACAAAATAATATTTCCTATGGATTTTTTAAGCACCATAAAACAGCCGATAGAGAGCGATTTAAAAGAGTTTATCGCATTGTTTGAGCAGTCTCTGACACATCAGGAAGGTATGCTGTCGTCTGCATTAAGCCATATACGACAGCGTGGTGGCAAGCGTATGCGTCCTATCTTGATGTTACTGATGGCAAAGAATTATGGTTCTATTTCTACCGTTACTCAGCACTCTGCCGTGGGTCTTGAACTGTTGCATACTGCTTCTCTGGTGCACGACGACGTGGTCGATGAGAGCGGTGAACGTCGTGGCCAGGCTTCGGTAAATGCTACCTATAATAATAAGGTTGCCGTACTGGTAGGTGACTATATCTTGTCAACAGCGTTGTTGCATGTGTCTTTTACTGGTAATCAGCGTATTGTACAGGAGTTGTCTGAGTTAGGACGTACTTTGGCCGCTGGTGAGATACTACAGTTGTCGAATATTCAGAATCAGGCTATTTCTGAGGATGTCTATTATCAAGTGATACAGCAGAAGACTGCAGCTCTCTTTCAATCGTGTGCCGCTATTGGTGCTCTGTCTGCAGGAGCTGGTGAGGATGATGTCAGAAAGGCTGGTGAATTTGGTAAGAATTTGGGTATCATGTTCCAGATACGCGATGATATCTTTGACTATTTTGACTCTAAGGAGATAGGCAAACCCACTGGTAATGATATGACGGAAGGAAAACTTACGTTACCGGTTATCTATGCATTGAACAATACTGATTTTGATTCCATGCTGACGTTGGCAAAGAAGGTGAAAGCAGGAACTATTAACCCCGATGAAATAGCTGTTCTTGTGGAGTTTACCAAACAACAGGGTGGCATAGAATATGCTGAGCAGAAGATGGCTGAATTCAGTCAACTCTGTAAGAATTATATTGTTGAAAATGTAAAAGAAAAGGCCATCAGGGATGCCCTGACAGCCTATGTCGACTACGTTGTTCAGCGTAACTATTAGAAGAATTTTACTTCTTTTCCTGCCAGATCGCTCAGCACCAAGTTGGGCAGACGACTGGTTCCCAGACGGAAGTAATAGTTGGTGAGCCATTTCTCGCCAAGCACTTCCTCTACTATGCTGTAGTAGGTAATGGCGTCCTTGACGGTATTGATGCCTCCTGCTGGCTTCAAACCTATCATGATGCCTGTCTCCTCGTAATACTCCTTAATGGCCTGGCACATGACGTATACTGCTTCGGGTGTTGCACCAACTTTCTCTTTACCAGTAGATGTCTTGATGTAGTCTGCTCCTGCATACATCGACAGTAAAGCAGCCTTCTTTACGTTCGATAGGTTCAGCAGGTCACCAGTCTCCAGAATGACCTTCATGGGCACATCACCGCAAGCGGCTTTCTGCTCGGAAATTTCGTCGCAAACAGTCTCGTAGTCACCAGCCAGGAACTCGCCGACATGCATGACGATATCTACGTTCTTAGCACCATCGTTGACTGCCAGTTTGGTCTCAGCAACCTTAATCTCAATGAGTGCCTGGGAAGAGGGGAATGCTCCACTGACAACGGTAGGAATAACGCCTTCTACCTCGAGTGACTCTGCTACCAATTTAGCAAAACGAGGGTAGGTGACAACAGTTGCTACATGCGGCATATCAGGGTATTCGTGAGCAAAGTTGTTTACCTTCTCTACCAGTCTCAATACACTCTCAGCACTGTCCTGGGTGGTCAGTGTGGTCATACATACACAGCTAAAGAGGAACTTTTTAATCTTCTCAGTGTTGTTCTTTGGTACTCGCTCTTCTACAATTTTCTTCAAAGCTGCTGCTACAGCGGCTTCATCGACATTGCAGTTGTACTTGCTGAGTGCTTCGTCATACTTGCTTCTCAGCTCTGTGTGAATGTGATTTTCTGCCATAATACTAGTTTTTTAGTCAATATAAGATTAGAGTTTTTCGTTTCGTATATGTCTTTCCTTATCTCTAATTGTTTTCTTTTCTATGCTTTTCTTCAGCTCTTCTGTCAGGTCTACACCTGTCTGGTTTGCCAAGCAAAGTAATACCCATAATACGTCAGCCATCTCGTCTCCTAAGTTGTCTTTCTCGCCTGCTTTGAAACTTTGGTCGCCATATTTACGTGCCATGACACGAGCTAATTCTCCAACTTCTTCTGTGAGTACCGCCATATTTGTCAATTCTGAGAAATATCGTACTCCATACGTTTTAATCCACTGATCTACAGTGTCTTGTGCTTCTCGTATCGTCATTTTAATGATATCATTACTATAAACAACATGATGATCACTACCAATATGCCAATAATGTTCTGTGAGTTGTCTTTGGCATATTCTTGCCAGTTGAATGCTTTATATACTACCTGTATTAACCACAGCGCTAATCCTGCTATACATACCCATATAGCCCAACTCAGATGTAGGAAACGATGTCCTATGCATCCAATGAACATCAGGATGACACCTGTAATCTCTATAACTTTTAGATATTTTCTCATTCTTTGTTTTTAGTGTCCATGCATATCGTTACAGGACCATCATTAAGCAGTTCTACCTTCATGTCAGCACCAAACTCACCAGTCCCTACGGGTTTGCCGATTGCTGTTGATAGCTGTTGGCAAAAAGCTTCATAGAGGGGGATGGAGTGCTCATGGCTACCTGCTCTGAACCAGGATGGTCTGTTGCCTTTTTTATAGCTTGCAAAGAGTGTAAACTGACTGATTACCAGTATCTCTCCGTCTACGTCTATGATGCTGCGGTTCATTACTCCATTCTCGTCATCAAAGACTCTGAGGTTTGCAATCTTCTTGACCAACCATTCTACGTCTTCAAGATTATCCTCCTCACAGATTCCAATCAATATGAGATAACCTTGCTTTATCTCAGACTTGACGACCCCTTCAATGGTAACGCTTGCTCTGCTGACGCGTTGTATGACTGTTCTCATTCTGCAAAGATAGGTATTTTTTTTGAATTAGCCAAGAATTTCAAGCATGAAAATACTCGTATACAATCTTGGCTTTTGCTGGTCCAATAAGGGCAGTTAGCTCTTTGAGTTCAGTATCTCGTATTTTTTTTACGGATTTAAAGGCTTTTAAAAGCTCGTCACGCGTTTTTGGACCTACTCCCTTAATATCATCCAACTCTGAATGTAAAGCGTGTTTAGAACGCTGTTCTCTGTGGAATGTAATAGCAAATCTGTGTACTTCATCTTGCAGATGGGTTAGTACACGGAATAGTTCTGATGTATCTTTAATGCCTATCACTCGTGGAGGAAAACCATAGAGTAATTCATTGGTCCTATGTTTGTCGTTTTTTGCTAGACCTGCGATAGGAATTTCCAAATTCAATTCATCTTGAATGACCTGTCTTATGATTTCCATTTGCCCTTTTCCGCCATCTGCTACAATGAGGTCGGGTAGGGGTTCTCCCTCTTCCAGCTGACGATGATAACGCCTTGATACAACTTCTTTCATGGATGCATAATCATCCGGACCTACTACGGTTTTGATATGATATTTGCGGTAGTCTTCTTTTGAAGGTTTCATCTTCTTAAAAACTACACATGCTGCCACAGCATCAGATCCTGAGATATTGGAGTTGTCAAAACATTCTATTTGATATGGCATCTTTGCTAGATGTAGCAGCTCTTGAAGTTCCTTCATCAGACGAACTTGCTTTTGTTCGGGATTGAGCTTCTCAGCCTGTTTCAAACGGTCGAACTTATATTGTTTTCCGTTCATTAATGATAGGTCCAACAGCGTCTTTTTATCGCCTCGTTGCGGTATGGTAATAGTTACTCCATCTAAGTCTATATCAACTTCTTTAGGCAGTATGATCTCTTTAGCATTGCTATGAAAACGCTCACGCATTTCTACGATGGCTAACTGTAGTAATTCAGCGTCATTTTCAGACAGTTTCTTCTTGTATTCAAACGTGAAACTTTGGTTAATCTGACCATTCGATACATGGATATAATTGATGAATGCCACCTTTTCGTCGTTGGTAATGGTCAGTACATCGACATTGTTGATGGTATGACTGACCACTTCACTCTTGGCAACAAATTGTTCTATGAGCAGATAGCGCCTTTTTACCTCTTCAGCTTCTTCAAAACGCAGCTCTTCTGCCAGTTCCATCATCTCATTTCTCATGTCTCGAAGCACTTCTCTGGTGTTTCCTTTTAATATCTCACGTGCTTGCTGAATATTTTTCTGATAGGCTTCCCAAGACTGTTTCTTGATACACGGTCCGCCACAGTTTTTAATGTGATACTCCAAGCAGACTTGGTATTTCCCATTGTTTACTCCTTCTTCAGTTAAGGGCTGTCGGCAAGTTCTTGGATGATATAGCTTTTTGATGAGTTCTAATACGGCATTCATGGAACCAATATGTGAATAGGGACCATAATATGTTCCCCATTTCTTATTGATGGTTCTGGTGCTGAAAATACGTGGCAGGAACTCCTTGGTAATACAAATACTAGGATATGTTTTACCATCTTTTAGCAGTACATTATACCGCGGATTGTATTTTTTGATGAGTGCATTTTCCAGCAATAATGCGTCTTCTTCTGTGTTTACAACAGTATAACTGATATCATGTATTTTTGAAACCAATACCTTTGTCTTGAAACGATCAACCTCTGTGTGAAAGTAGGATGAAACACGGCTCTTTAAGTTTTTTGCCTTACCTACATAGATAATGGTGCCATCAGCATCGTAATACTGATAGCTACCAGGTTTCTCAGGTAGGGCAGAGACTATTCGTTTTAGTTTCTTTAATCTTGCCTCGTTTTCTTCCTTAGTCATAGTTGATGTTTCACGTGAAACTTATACTGTCATTAATGTAGTAACCTCAACATCATTGAATACATCTCTTCCGTGCAGACCCTCGTCAGTAATTTCTATCAAGAAGTTTACCATGATTTTCTGGGGGTTGAATTTTTTAACCAGATTGCATGCTGCTCTCATTGTACCACCCGTAGCCAGTAAATCGTCGTGTAACAAAACGACGTCTTTATCGTTGATAGCGTCTTCGTGTATTTCTATGGTGTCTGTACCGTATTCTTTTTCATAGCTCTCTTGTACAGTTGCAGCGGGTAGTTTACCTGGTTTACGTGCTAATACTACGCCTGCTCCCAATTTTACTGCTAATGCTGAAGCCATAACAAATCCGCGACTTTCTATACCCACAATTTTGGTGATTCCTTTGTTTTTGTATATTTCATAAAGTTCATCTACCATAATCTGCAAGCACGCAGGATTCTTAAAGAGGGTCGTGACGTCACGGAAGTTAATTCCCTTTTGTGGAAAGTCTGGAATGCAGCGAAGGTTCGCCATTAAAGTTTCGTTGTTCATAATTTGTGGTTTTAGCGTTATTATTGAATGATTTTTATTATTTTGTTTCACGTGGAACATTCTACAGTTCATCTTCCCATTAAAACTAACATAGCATTGATATCGCTAGGTGACACACCTGGAATTCTGCTTGCTTGTGCCAGCGTTTCCGGTTGAATTCGCTCTAATTTTTGACGAGCTTCCGTAGAAATAGCTGTTAGGTTAGGATAGTCGAATTTACCTTTTATCTTGATGTTCTCTAGGCGGTGCATCTTTTCTGCTACCATTTGTTCGCGTTCGATGTAGCCTTTATACTTGATATGTATTTCCGCAGCTTCAGCAATTTCTTCTTTTCTATTCGGCAACTTGTCGATGAGTTCTTTGAAATCGGGAATCATTATCATGAGTTTCTCGAAGTTCAATTCAGGACGAGCCACTAAGTCTTCCAGCTTACAGCCGTAGACAAGTGGGGTAGAGTTCATTGCTTCTAAGGCACCATTTACCAATTTTGGTTTGATAGCATATTTTCTGCAGTAATCTTCGATGCTTTCTATCGCTTTTTTCTTTTCTATCCACCAATCGTAACGATCACGTTTGACGATGCCCAACTCATAGCCTTTTTCAGTCAGTCTTGCATCAGCATCATCTTGTCGCAATAAGATGCGGTACTCCGCTCTAGAGGTGAACATACGGTAGGGTTCGTCCACTCCTTTCGTTACCAAGTCATCTACCAACACTCCGATATAAGCCTCGTCGCGTTTTAGCTCAAAAGTTTTAGGATTGCCCTCTGAGCTATCATTTCCAGCATAGAGTGCCGCATTGATACCCGCGAGAGTTCCTTGTCCACCTGCTTCTTCGTATCCCGTAGTACCGTTGACCTGTCCAGCCATGAATAGTCCGTTAATCACTTTCGATTCCAACGAGTGCTTTAACTGCGTTGGATCAAAGAAGTCGTACTCGATGGCATAGCCAGGACGATATACTTTCAAGTCTCTGAGAGCAGGTATCTTTTTAAGTGCCCCTATCTGTACATCCATAGGTAGCGACGACGAGAATCCGTTTAGATACATCTCGTTGGTTTCTTCTCCTTCCGGTTCCAGAAACAGCAAGTGCTGTGGGCGATCGGGAAATGTAACCAGTTTTGTTTCTATGGACGGACAGTAGCGCGGTCCGATTGATTGTATCTGTCCGTTATAAAGAGGTGAATCTGCTAATCCGCTGCGTAGTGTCTTATGGACCTCTTCATTGGTATAGCATACCCAGCAAGGTAGCTGTTGTAGTGGACGTTGCTCGCCCATGTACGAAAACTTGTAATAGCCGTTTTCGCCGTCCTGTCGTTCCATGTCCTCAAAGTGTACACTGCGCTTATCGATACGGACAGGGGTGCCAGTCTTCATACGTGCTGAACGAATACCATGGCGGGTGATGCTCTCTGTGAAGTTGGCAACGGCAGGTTCTGCAATACGTCCGCCAGGAACCATTTTCCGTCCGATATGCATCAAGCCATTCAGGAAGGTGCCGGCAGTGATGATGACAGCTTTTGCCCGGATTTCTGCGCCCCAGATGGTTTTGACGCCTACAACTCGGGTTTTGGCGGAGGAACCGTCAAGCACACTTTCCGTTAATAGTTCGTCGGCTTGGTCTTGCCAGACATCAAGATGAGGGGTGTTGTCTAGCACAGAGCGCCATTTCCAGATAAACTTTCCTCTGTCGCATTGCGCTCTTGGGCTCCATACGGCTGGACCTTTACTTCTGTTCAACATGCGGAATTGAATGGCAGTCGCATCTGTCACTAATCCCATGTTTCCTCCTAAGGCATCAATCTCGCGGACAATCTGTCCTTTGGCAATACCGCCAATAGCAGGATTACACGACATCTGTGCAATCTTGTTCATATCCATCGTGACCAATAGTGTCTTTGCTCCCATGTTTGCAGAAGCCGTTGCTGCTTCGCAACCAGCATGTCCACCACCAATCACTATAACGTCATATCTCAGTATCATTTCAAAAAGCGTCTTTTATATGATCCACATCATAGTTGTCATTCATTGTACCCACTACTGTGATGATATCGAAACGAACTTCTTGGCCAATATTCCGATATTTAATGTAGTGGTTAGCGGCTTGTTGAAGATGGCGAATCTTCTGGTAGTCGACCGCACTTTCCGGGTCTGTAAACAAACGGTTTCTACGTGTCTTGACTTCTACAAAAACGACAGTGTCGCCATCGAGTGCGATGATGTCAAGGTCGCGATGTCCTGACTTCCAGTCGCGCTCCAAAATGGTGTACCCTTGGCGTAGCAGATAGTCAGCTGCTACGTCTTCGCCCCATTTGCCTAATTCGTTGTGTGATGCCATTTATAATTAATAATTGTGTACAAAGGTACGAAATCTTTTGCAATAATGTTATTATTTGGAGAAAATATTTGGATATTTCAGCAATATGTATTACTTTTGTCACAATATTCACTTTATAGTATACTTTGAAGAATTACTGATAAGATGAAAAAATTCTCATCCGTTTTATTGCTATTATTACTTTTGCTGACTTCTTGTATGAAAGATCATACAAATGACTCACCTCTGATGGGCGTCACGATAAGTAATGTAGTTCTTAATTCCTATGAAACTCAAAAAGTCATTGAGGTGCAGTCGGCTTTTGCGGGCATTTATGCACGTACAATGGATGTCAATACCAATCAGGAAGCTACATGGTTGAAAGTGACATTAACAAAAGGAAAGATAACCCTGAACCTGGAAGAGAATACCAGTATCAAAGACCGGCAAGCCAAGGTCATACTCTATATGGGACCTAATCGGGATAATGTCAGAAACCCGGATTTGGAGGTCGAATTTCTTGTTACTCAAAAAATGAACGATCAGTTTGATGGCTTGCAACTTTCAGAATTGGTTCTGAGCAGTGCGGCTGCCGACACAATAGTCGTTTTGAGTAAGACCATCCAAAAGGCAAAGGTTGAAGTGCAAAGCGTTGAGGGCTTTGATGATGTTAACTGGTGTTCGGCACGTCTTAATGGAAGTAATGAACTCATTGTCAAGGTAAGTGAGCATAAATCTGTCGGCATTCGTCAGGCACTGATTCGTTTGCTACCCAATAGCAAGACTCCAGCAGACTCCCTGACAGCCAGCACGGCGTTCCTTGTTACCCAGCAGCAGAATACCGTTTTGGACCGTTTGGAGTTTAAAGAATTAGACTTTGATTATGAAGCCAGCAGTAAAGTGGTTAAGACTGACCATCAGCTGAAGAATATTAAAGCACAGATTATCGATAACGAGACTATGGCTGCTGCGTCGTGGTGTAATGTAATTGTTGCCGGTGACTCCCTAACCGTTAAGACAACCACTCTTAATACCAAACAGGAACGTTCTGCACAAGTGACGCTTTATCTGCCTAATAATGGTACGTTGATAGATTCTACTACCATCACCTATACCTTCAATGTTGTTCAGCATCACAATGCCGTATTTGACGGTATGAATATTCCTGATACTACTATCCGTCACAACCAGACCAAGACGGTTCTTAGGTTGAGGTTGAAGAATCCCATGAAAGGTATCAAGGCCAAGGTGACTGACGAAGAAACAAACACTGATGCCAATTGGCTTAGTATTCAGGCTGCTGCTGACTCTGTGGTGATGAAAACCTCCGTTCATAAGAACCTGAAGAATCGTTCAGCTTTGGTAACCCTTTATTATCCTAATAATACGGATATTAGTGATGCGTCAACGGTGAAGACATCCTATCGTGTTACGCAGAGACACAATACCGTCTTTGACAATTTTACGACTACCCATGTCCAAATGCCTTCTGAAGCTTCTAACGCAACGGTTGTTTTTGGTAGCGAACTCACTGATATCAAGAGTGCAATGACAGACAGCGCTACGAATGCTTCACCCAAATGGCTGACCGTTAAAATAGAAGGAAAGAAAGTGCTGCTGACAGCTAAGGCTAATGCTGACATGACAGACCGTAAGGCTATGGTAACGCTCTATTATCCGAACAATGGTACAACCATCGGTGAGAATACCGTCAAGACATCTTTTGACGTGCGCCAAAGCAAGAAGGAGCAAATCGTCTTGGAGAACAAGTCGTTGACGGTGTCTTATAAGGCACAAACCGTTGAGGTGTCAGTTACGAGTAATGTTGGTTTTGTTATTCATGGAAAGTCTATTACAGACCAGCGTGTTACTATTGCCGGTTATCATATAGAAGGCACGACTCATAAAGTCCTTCTCAGTTTCAAGGAAAATAAGATTGACGAGGTCTTCAAGGATACATTACACTTAGTCAGCAGTACTAACAGCAATGTGAAGGCCGACTTGTTTATCACCCAGAAGACCAACCCCGCCATCACTTTGTTTGAAGGAGAAACTCCCAACTGGAATTTCAGAAAAGATGGCGGTCAGTTCCAACTTCTTGTCTGCACCCTGACACCAAACTATCGAGTTGAAAAGAAGGCTTCGTGGATAAGTGTGGGTAATAAGATGCGTCAAAGTATGGGCAAATACTATCATTTGATTACCATCCAGAAGTATACTGGTGAGGGTCCGTTGCGTATGGATACCATCTTTGTTAAGAATGATGAGGTTACCAAGAAGTTTGTGGTGTCGCAGGATAAATACCTCTACTTATCCGAGACTGAAGTGACTTTGGAGGTAGGTAAAACACACCAACTTGCGGTAACCAATAAGACGAGCAATCCTGTAGCATGGTCAAGTACCAATGCCTCTGTCGCTTCAGTCAGCAGTACAGGATTGATTACAGCCCAAAAGCGTGGTAATGCTCAGGTGAAAGTGTCTATAGGTAATTACAAAGGGATATCAGATTACAGCGACTATTGTACAGTCAAGGTGTTTGATGTCAGGGACAGCATTCTTATTAAGCGCAATTATGGTGACTATGTAAAGACGAATGGCTATGTCTCTGCCGAGTGTCCCATCACCATCTCTAATGGCTATCACAAGACTATTAATCTACAATCTGTTAAGATTGTCGGTGACGATGGCGATACAGTGATCTATCCTACCAGTCCCGCCATCAATAATAATGCACTTTCGTCAGGTAAGAGTTTGGTAGTAGACTTCCCCAGAATTACCCAAGTTTACAATCCGAAGGTGGTCATCACCTTCACTGTTGTTGGCGGACAGCCATACACGAAAGAAGTGGATTATTAGTATTCCTGCTATACAGATTATCGCCTGCCTTGTCATTCGATTTGCAAGGCAGGTGATAATTTTTTGTGAAAACGTTTGCTAATTTCATATTTTTATAGTACTTTTGTACCCTAAAAGTCTACGCACGTACTTATTACTCTGTATTTATTATTAATTTTAATTCAATATTTTTATGTGGTTAATCAATTCATCAATTGGTCGTAAGGTTGTAATGTCAGTTACAGGCTTAGCGTTGATTCTGTTCCTGACATTCCACGGTTGCATGAACATTGTCGCGCTCTTCTCTGGCAAGGCTTACAACATGATTTGCGAAATGCTGGGTGCCAACTGGTATGCCATCGTGGCAACACTGGGTCTGGCTGCTTTGGCTGTGATTCACATCGTTTTTGCGTTCATCTTGACCGCACAGAACCGTACTGCTCGTGGTAATAGTCGCTATGCTGTACCAACGACGGTAAATTCCGGTAAGGTGGAGTGGGCTTCTAAGAACATGCTCGTTCTGGGACTCATCATCCTGGTTGGTCTGGTGCTGCACCTGAAGGATTTCTGGTACAACATGATGTTCGCCGAGATAGTAGGTATGGAGACTAAGCTGAGTCCTACAGACGGCTTTGGCTGGATCGTCGAGACTTTCTCAAACCCTGTGTTTGTAGTGCTTTATCTCGTTTGGTTCTGCGCCATCTGGTTCCACTTGGCTCACGGCTTCTGGTCAGCTATGCAGACCCTGGGTGTCAGTGGTAAGGTATGGCAGAAGCGCTGGAACTGCATCGGTCTTATCTATGTTACACTGCTCATGCTGGGCTTCGCAGCAGTAGTATTGGGCTTTGCTTTCGGCTGTGCTCCTTCACTCCAGTGCGCTGATGCTGACTGCTGTCAGCAGGCTATCGAGTGCTGCAAAGAGGCTGCTGAGTGCTGCAAGTAATTATCAATTGTAAATTATCAGAATTATGGCAAAAGTATTAGATTCAAAGATTCCCGTAGGTCCAGTACCTGAGAAATGGAAGGAATATAAGGCTCATCAGCGTCTTGTTAACCCCAAGAACAAGCTGAAGCTCGACGTGATTGTGGTAGGTACCGGTCTGGCTGGTGCTTCTGCTGCCGCTTCACTCGGTGAGATGGGCTTTAATGTCATCAACCTGTGCATTCAGGATTCTCCCCGTCGTGCTCACTCTATCGCCGCTCAGGGTGGTATTAACGCTGCAAAGTGCTATCAGAACGATGGTGACTCTATCTATCGTCTGTTCTACGATACCGTAAAGGGTGGTGACTATCGTGCTCGCGAGGCCAACGTTTATCGTCTGGCTGAGGTATCAAACAATATT
>OCTX014512148.1_pt1 | contig 13906 bp, 12 predicted proteins | sample 1539691 | NCBI WGS metagenome assembly OCTX01 (sample SAMN02144231, study PRJEB22623) | gut metagenome | biome: sheep rumen | host: Ovis aries | place: New Zealand | reverse complement strand
TATCCGAATTGTGCTGTTAATCAGTCACTCTGCCATTCATCCCGATGGCATCAAGGTCACAGTCAAGGAGCCTTTTGATGAAGGGTTCATTAGTGAACCAAGTATCCATCTATCTATCCAAGCATAATCAGATTGAACCCACTGACGCTTTTGCTGATAACGTTGTCATGAATGAACTCAACACTTTGATGCTCCCCGTGTTAACAATAATATCACGTTCATATTTGTATTGAAAGACTGGTTTGCGTGTCAAAACTACGTGTTCAGAGATAATGTATGCTTCAATACTAATGGGAGAAGGTCTGGACGTAATGTCCGTTAACCAGATGTTCGGAAAATGTTCGGGTTGGTGTGCTCTTTATATACTCTCGATGATTGCTTCTATGCAATCAGTGACAGCATCGTCACTCTCTGACTTCTCTATCTCCATCCTCCTGTAGATCTCGTCAATAATGGACGGCATGTGCATAAGCGCCCTGCTGAAGTCGTCCGGAAAATCATCCCTGACCAAAATTTTATAGATCTTTTTCTTGATATATATTTCATACGAACTTGCCATGATGTTAGGCTTGCTCTCAATCATCTTTGACTGCGCGAAGCGATCATATTCGTATTTTACTTTCTGTCTAAAGCCTCTTATCATAATCATCACCCCAGATGTGCCATTTATGGCACGTTAAAATTCATTGAATCCACAGTAGTACCTGTTCGAACCAGAATCATATCTTACATAAATATCCCTGCTGTCATTGCTCATTACGACCCTGAAGTCATAATATGGCCCATTGACCGTATAATCTTCATCAATCGAACACTGTCCGTCATATATATGGTTTGCATACATATACTGGTAGATGGCATTCCTCATCTCATCCCTATCTAAAATTGCCTCATACAGGCCATTAGGGATATCATTGATCGATAATGTCTCCGGATCATAAATGTGCTCGATCTGAGTTGTTTGTGTGCTTTCCTGACGGTCCTGAGGCGCCGTTGTCTCTGGAGTTGTTGTAGATGCAGCTGTTGGACTTGCGGTAGGGGATGGAGCTGGCATATCAACATTCCCTTCTTCGGCGGACTGTATGGACCCATCGTACAGCATGACCATCCCTCCGTCTTTATAACAGATGCAGCCAATTACCTCCTCTTCATTTCCATTGATCGATACAGTAAATGCGACCGTTCCCGTCACATTCATCGCTAGTGCCCTTTCACATTTGGCTGAAGCGATCTCTATCCCGTGCTCATAACCAAAATCCCCCAGTTCAAGAATTATGTCTTCCTCGTTTATTTCCAGTTCTTCGAATCCATCAAGTGTAATCGAATACTTCTCCGGGTATACCAGATTCCTGTTCCTCGTATGTACCAGTTTTACAGATCCCGAGAAAGAAGCTTCTTCCTGATTTTCCGATCCGTTTTCTCTTTCTGTTTCTTTTTTGGATGCCCTCATTGATGCAAGCTGTACCGTAAGGCTTTCCACTTCTCCGCTCAGCCGGGTGTTTTCCTCTTCCAGCGCGGCTGCATGGTCTCGATTGTTCCTTAATTCATTATTTACAGTCATAGCGCACCAAGCACCAATTAGAATTGCTACGACAGCAATACAAATCAGCGCAAGATCTTTCATGAATCTCTCATAGTGTGCGCATTGTCGCCACCGGTAAGAAGGCAGCCGAATAGTAAACCCGGATAACTCCAACTCACGAACTATGCTTTGTCTTATCCAGAGCCGTGCGAACGTTGCGAAGCTTGCACCGCCTGAAGAATCCACCTCTCAGCCGCTTGTATAAGTCCGATATACCCCATTTGCATTAGGTCATCGGAACCGACCACGGCGGCGGCGTTCGTCCTCTCATGCCTGCAGGCGGCTCCAATGTATCGCCGTACTATGGAATACACAAGGCCCTTGTTTTGAACGCATATCTCCGATAATGCCGCCTCAGTTCGTGAATTTTGATACTCTGTTACAAGTTCCTCATTTGTCATTACCTGCAAATCCTTTTATGGTGTCAACCTTGCATTTCTATCGGGCTATGTCGGGCTAAAACCGTATTTTTGCCCTTTTTTATAGCGTCGGAAATGTCGGATAATGCTATTCACCTTCATTGTCATGCATCCTATGCCATGACCGGAAAAGCTCCTCTTCAAGCTCCCCCACGGCCTCAGCCGCCTTCTCTGGTGTACGCCCCCGAACTATATAGCGTTCACCCTGAACCGTATCAATGGAAATTGTGACAATGCTTTCACGCTTTACTTTTCCGGAAGCCTTGCCGCCCTTCCTTCCCATCTCCTGCAGCTCTTCTTTCGTCCTCTGGCTGTTCGGTATGAGATTGGCAAGGCTATTAGGATGAATATTCTTTTTACTCATATTATTCCTGCTGCCTCATTTCCTATGGTCCCAGATTCATTTGATAACGACCGTTGTATATCCGCGATGTAATTGTGCCTCTCTGCAACATTCTTTTAACCCCGGAAATTACACATTAACCATAGGCAACGCGCATACGTCTACCGGTTTTTCTTGCATCTCGTGCATCCAGAGAACGTCTATACGGTGCCTCGCTCCTCGCGATCATCCTGCCGTCAAGGTAAGTCTGCATAACAATGGTCTGCTCCCGATTGTACGAATAGGTCTCTTCAAGCTCCATATTACCGACCATGTCGCCCCTGAAGGTATCGCGCAAAGTTTCTGGACCATATACAAGTTCTTTCGCCATCCGTGTTGCTTCTCGCACCTTAGAGGAAATACCATTGATATATCCCTCGCCATACCAGGCGCCATATTTGTATGTCAGTTTTGACGGTGAACCTAATTGCGCCTTTGCGTGAATAGCTGCGTTCGCGGCACTGGCAAGCGCTGCGGCTTGTGCGGCTACATTTCCTGCTTGAGATGCGAGACCATTCGCCAACCCTTGCCCAATGTATGAACCGGCTGAATATGCGACCGGATAACCGCTATTCATAGCATTCGCGGCTGAAATTGAAATGCTCTGTGCTGCGCTGACTGCTGCCGCCCCGCCCATGCGAATACCCACGGCGAATTGCTGACCTGTTTTTGTGCCCGCCTGACCGGCTTGTGTAGCGGTTGACTGCATCGTCCGAATAATTGCCTGACAAGCACTTGTTACCGCTTTGGAACCCTTGTTCATTCCGTTCTGCATTGCTGAAGCCGCGTCATTGAATCCACTCTTAGCGGACGACGCCACCGCATCGCAGACCGCGTCAACAATGCTTCCGAGCGCATTCATTCCTGCGGAAACAACATTGACGGATGACTCCATGGAATTTAGTGACGATGCGGCACTAGCTGCATCTGCAGAAATTTTCGCAACGGACTCCGCCACGGATCCTGTTGCGACTGCGAGAAGCCCCATACCTGCGGCTGACGCTGTTACCGCACCACCTAACGCCACTATGGCCATCGTACCTGCTGCGGCTGATATTGCCGCTGCCGCAATCGCTACTGCAAATGCAGTAAATCCGAGCGTAAGCGCCATGACACCTGCTGATGCTAAAAGAAGTCCCGCGGATAATGCCGCGCAACCTGCCGATACTATTGAAGCGTTTGAACCGACAAGCATAAGCCCCGCACCCAGTACAACGATACCCACAGCCGCAATCAAGGCCGCTACTCCGAGTGCCGCAACACCTACTGCTACCGCGGCAATTCCCACGCCTGCGACAAGCGCACCCGCGCCGGCTACAACGAGACCCGCACCCAGTACAATGGCACCCGCCCCGCCGATCATGGCACCTGCACCAAATGCAAGAAGGGCCGCACCGAGCGCCGTAAATGCTACCGATGCAGAAAGTCCGTATTCGGCTACTGTTGGAAGCGTCGCGCCGATTAGGGCGATACCCGCACCGGCAAGAAGAGCACCAACTCCGACTAGAGCAACGGCCGCACCAAACGCGATGAGACCAACTGCACCTGCGGTTAATGCGGGAGCTAATGCAACGGCCCCAACCGCAAGAAGTGCCATTGTGACAACCATTGCGGCGAACATCGCAATTGCAGGAGTACCGGCTTGTGTCAATGCAATTGCCGATGCTGCCATAAGCGCAAAACCTGCTGATACCAAAAGCACCGCCGCGCCAATCATCAAGAACGCTGTTCCCGCCGCTGAAATACTAGCTGCTGATGCCGCCGCCGTAGTTGCCATGTACATCATGCCTGCAGATAACAAGCCAACCGAAACAACAAGACCTGCCATTACCGCAATTGCAGGAGCACCCGCACTTGCAAGAGCTATCATGCATTTCCTTTACTTTTATGTTGATACGTTACACACGTTACACTTGTTACATGAACCCCGAAAAACCGCATAGATTCAAGTAAAATCCTATGTAACGTGTACCGTAACGTGTTAATGATTATTATGTGCATACACGTTATGGTAACGTGTGTAACGTATGTTACGTGTGTATCGTGTGTAACGTATGTTACGTGTTATTATATTTCCTCACCTTCTGCAATATCATCAAAACCAAAATGCTGAATGATTTGCGTAAATGTGATTTCTCTCGATTTTCTCCCGGTTCCGTGCTCGTAGCTTATCCCATCGGCTCGAAGCATCGGAGCATACTTTGTAATTTCTTTTGCTACTTTTTGCGGTGTCTCATGTATTGAGATTTGCCATATTTCAGAATCACGAATGATTTGTGCAGCCGTTGCGGTGTATTGACCTTTGAAAACTTCTATACCCTTTTTAATGGTACGGATAACAGGATTATTCATGTATTCTGTCTTGAATCGCCGCTTTCGAATATCTTCAGCGGTTCCCAGGCAATGCCATTTCATAGCGTCCTCATCAAACTCAATCCGCAACTCGTCACCCTTCACATCACGCCCGCTTATTCTTAGCTCCGCCTCTTGCGTGCCTCGCTTTTCTTTGCTAAGACACCAAACGACATCAACCGCACCGGACAAACCTGTTGATCCGCTCATATTGTTCATCCAGTCTGAATAGTCTTTCATTTTTCGGTCATGTGTAACAAGTACAATACACAACCCCGGATGATTGGTTGTAATTTGCACAAGCGGCGTTATTGTTTCATAGTCGAAATCATATGCGTTTTGCCCCCTCTTGGACGCAGGGCGAATACGTCTCAATACATCAATAACCATTAACCGGATATTCGGATTATCACTCAATAACTCCTCAACCTGCTCTTCAAAGCCTTCTCCGATCCTCGCAACGCCTTGTTCGCCGGTTATAATTAGAAGCTCTTTCGGGAACGGCTTGCCGCCCAATATTTGCTTTAGCCTATCTCGTGGTCTTCTTTTTCCGCTCTCCAAGTCAAAGTAAAGCGCCTCAGCCTTTGCACATGAATGCCCTAGAAACGAACCGCCCCGGCAAACACTGGTACATAAATCAAGCATCATGTATGACTTGAAACTCTTAGGCGCTGCCGATAGTATTGCGACGCCCTCGGGCAATATATCGTCACAGACCCAATTTATCGGTGGCAGGTCTAAAGCTTCCAACTCATCACCCCGAATTGGCTTTAGTGTAGCAACTTTTTTTCCGGGCTTTATAATTCCATTTTGAACCGTAACAGCCTTTGCCGCCCGGCTCCGATCATGCCTTAGCAGGAAGCTCGTCCATGCATCATCTAGCTCTTTCTGAAAAAGCAAATTCAATATAAAATCTTCATCCTCAGTTCGTAACTCCATCGAACGAAAATCAGAATAGAATTGCTCATCCCAATTACTGATATCAATAATCTTTGAGCACAAGTCTTCAAATGTCATTGTATTGCGCTCCCAATCATTTATCTTCTAGCATATCGGCATCGCCGCAGCTCTCAATATACGCATCCATCGCAGGCCGGTAAATCAGCACCGTGCGCCCGATATGCCTCACGGCGTTCGCCTTCTCGGCAAGCTTCATAAGCTGCCCACGACTTACCGGATAATGCTGCAGGGCATCTTTCACCCTCAAACATGGCGCTGTATCTGCAATGCTTGTTTGTGCTTTGCGCATTTGCTTTTCACTCCTTTCTAGGTATTGTGTATGCTTGTCTGTTACGCTATAATTATACCTAAAGCGTAATTTTATTCAATCTATCAGACTAATGATTATACTTTCAGCTTTATTTTTTAAAAACTTACACCTAGATAAGGGGGATAGATATGTCATACACAAAAAATGTCAAGGACGAACCTGCAGAACGGCTTAAAAAAGTGTTGTCGGAGTTGAAAGAATTATACCGAATCAGCGCCAAAGACTTGGCTAGTGTAATGCATTATGCGGACACATATATTTCTGCATTGAAAAACAAGCATAAGAATATTACCGAAGATATGGCAAGAAGGATATGTGACGCAATTTTTGAATTGACTGAAGGGCAATTAAACATAGATAGCACGTGGCTTCTCGGATATGACAGTTTAAGGAACGAAAGGGAACGGCAGGAAAGAAACGACCGTCACAAAAGAGTTGCTATGCGCATCCACTCCGATCTCGAAGCCAAAACAAAAACGATTCAAAGCGTATACGACCTATTGGAATCAATCGGATATAAAGTTGAATCTGTATATGTAATGAACTGGCAAGGAATGCTGAAGGCATTGCAGGACACCCCCGGCCCATATATGGGATATATGCCACATAATATTGATAAATACAATTCGTTACAATCATGGGCCGAAGGGGAACAACTCTCCCAGGGCGATCTTTGGCAAGATATGAACTTTATTTCTCAAAAGTATGCAGGTGTAATGTATTGCATGGCCACACCCTCTGGAACAACAAAAATAATTCACGTAAACGATCTGTTGTCTATGGTAATAGCAATAAAGAATACTGCAGCCGCTTTGATTGAATCCGGTATTGAACGCACCGGCCTGCACTGTTTTATTGATACGGAAATAACAGACGATATACCAATCAGCAAGCTACCGAATTATCCAAACATGATAGATTGAGGATCCTGCACCGGCTCCGCAACCGTTCCAGAACGCTCCCCGGGTGGGGGCAAATCGGGGGCAAGCCAAAGGCATAAAAAAACGCCAAAAACCGCACAAAACTCGATTTTTGGCTTATTTACAAGGATTTTCGAACATAGACAAACAACCGCAAACAACGGCGAAAAGATATTTTAGCCCCACCGCCGGCATAAAAACGGGGAATTCGCAAAACTGCGAATTCCCCGTCTTTTATTTCTTATGTGCGTTACTGAGAATCAGCCTCCGCTATCAGTTCCTTATACACCGGCAGGTTGCTGAATGTCGCGAAATAATCCTTCGGAGTCTCTGCTCTGCGGATCAGATCATAACTGCCGTCCTCGTGGAGAAGCACCTCAGCCGAGCGGAGCTTTCCATTATAATTATATCCCATGGCAAACCCGTGAGCCCCTGTGTCGTGGATATAAATCAGGTCTCCCATGTTGATCTTCGGAAGCATGCGGTCCACAGCGAACTTATCGTTGTTCTCACAGAGAGAGCCGGTCACATCGTACATGTTCGTGAACGGCGCGTCCTCCTTGCCCATGACTGTGATGTGATGATAAGCGCCGTACATGGCCGGTCTCATCAGGTTGACAGCGCATGCGTCAACACCGATGTACTCCTTATGCGTGTGCTTCTCGTGGATCGCGCGTGTGACGAGCGCTCCGTAAGGTCCTGTGACAAATCGACCCATCTCCGCGTAGATCGCGATGTCGCCCATGCCTGCCGGCACAAGGACCTCCTCATAGGCCTTGCGGACGCCTTCGCCGATTGCCATGATGTCGCTCTTCTCCTGGCCGGGCTTATAGGGGATACCTACGCCGCCGGAGAGATTGATGAACGTGATATGGCAGCCTGTCTCGCGCTGAACTTCAACTGCGAGTTCAAAAAGGAGCTTTGCCAGCATCGGATAGTAATCGTTAGTGACCGCGTTACTGACAAGGAAGCTGTGGATACCGAAGTTCTCAACGCCGTTCTGCTTAAGGATCTTGAACGCGTCGTAGAGCTGGGATGTCGTCATACCGTATTTTGCGTCTCCGGGGCTGTCCATGATGCCGTTGCTGACCTTGAAGATTCCGCCCGGATTGTAGCGGCAGCACATTGTCTTCGGGAATTTTCCCACTGCTTTGGCATATGACTCTATCATCGTAAAATCATCAAGATTTATGATTGCGCCCATGTCGCTCGCATAGACGTATTCCTCATCCGGCGTATCGTTGGAGGAAAACATCGTCAGATCGCCGCCGCAGCCGATAGCCTTGGACATCATGAGCTCTGTCAGGGACGAGCAGTCGCAGCCGCAGCCCTCTTCCTTGAGGAGCTTTAATATGACCGGGTTCGGCTCCGCCTTAACGGCAAAGTACTCACGGAAACCCGGGTTCCAGGAAAACGCCTTGTAGATTTCGCGAATGTTATCGCGAATTCCCTTCTCATCATAAATATGGAACGGGGTCGGAATTTCGCGGGCGATCTCTTCAAGTTTCTCTTTTGTCGTGAACGGTCTCTTTAACATGCTTATTTCTCCTCTTCGTATATACAGCCGACAGCTGCATTGCCATTTAGACACACAAACAGTATGCGGCACGCCCCGCCGTTGGGACATGTCACATACTGCATCGTTTTAAATCGACAAATTGTATTATACATAAACGGGCCGCCCATGACAACAGGCAGATTCCCACTTTATGTGATGTTTCTCTTTTCAGGAGCGCCTCGGCGTTCCCGGCGCGCCGCGGGGTGTACGAAGCGCCTTACTTATTCCTCAACGGTTACGACGTACATCATGTTCGTCTCGCCGCAGGACTCAGCCTCGCCGCGGACATTGAAGATCGGGTCGCCGGCGGTAATGACGACGCGGTCGCCCGGCTTTACATACCCTGCTTCTTTGACCGTTTCAATTGCGTGATCGATCAGAAGGGTCTGGTTCCTCTCCTGCTTGCCCTTCAGCGGAGTAACGCCCCAGTAGACCTGCATTCTTCTGCACATACGATAAAGCGGGCTCACAGCATAGATCGGGATATCCGGGCGGAAGTTGGACATAAGCCTTGCCGTCTTGCCGGAGATGGTCGGGATAATGATAGCCTTCGCGTCTACGTTCTTGGCTGTGCGGACTGTCGCATAGCATACGGAGCTGGAGACGCCGTCCTGGTCTTCCATTGTCCTCTTCTGGGAGAACTGTGCTTCGTTCATATACTTCTCAGTGTCGCTCGCGATCTGGGACATCAGAGTGACAGCCTCGACCGGATACTTGCCTACCGCGGTCTCGCCGGAGAGCATGATGGCGTCGGTGCCGTCGTAGATGGCATTTGCAACATCAGTGACCTCGGCACGGGTCGGACGCGGATTGCGGATCATGGAATCGAGCATCTGCGTCGCAGTGATGACTGGCTTGTAAGCCTTGTTGCACTTCGCGATGATGGATTTCTGAATATGCGGGACCTCATGAGCCGGGACCTCGACGCCGAGATCGCCGCGGGCGACCATGATACCGTCGGACGCCTCAATAATCTCATCAATATTCTGAACGGCCTCTGTGCACTCGATTTTGGAGAATACAGGGATTTTGCAGTCGTGCTCCGCAAGAAGCGCCTTGATCTCGCGTACGCCTGCCGCGTCGCGGATGAAGGAGGCGGCAACAAGGTCAAATCCATTCTCTGCGCCCCAGATGAGGTCATCTCTGTCCTGCTCTGTGATAGCCGGGAGCTGTGTGGAGACGCCCGGGATATTGCAGCCCTTGCGCTCTGAGAGGTAGCCGCCGACCTTGATCACGCAGACAACGTCCTCGCCTGCGATTTCATCTACTACAAGCTCCAAGAGGCCGTCGTCGACAAGAATTCTGTCGCCCGGCTTGACATCCTGCCAGAGGAGCTTATAGGTAATGGAAACTTTCTCGGCTGTTCCGAGCATTTCTTCCGGCGTCAGTGTGATCTTCTTTCCCTCTTCAAGAAGGACTTTCTGACCGTCGACGAGCCTGCCGACACGGATCTCCGGTCCTTTGGTGTCAAGCAGCATGGCGATCGGCTTGCCTGCGATCTGACGCGCCTCGCGTACCGCTTCCATGCGCTTTAGCTGCTCCTCGTGAGTGCCGTGAGAGAAGTTGAATCTTGCAACGTCCATGCCGGCGTTGATCAGTTTTACAAGAAGATCAATATTCTCTTCCTGCGGTCCCATCGTACAAACGATTTTTGTTTTTTTCATTTCGATTCTCCTTTTGATTTAGATTTATAGTATGGCCTTCTACAACTTACTGCTCCCGATGATGCTCGTCACTGTCGGTCTTCTTTGAAGTTATTATATGTGTATGCGTGTAAAGATGATCCATACAGTACTCATGGCTTCCCTCACACTTTGAGCAAAATCTGAATTCGAGCTCAGGATCGGACGCCTCTGTCCTCCCGCAGATCTCACATCTGTGCCTGGTAGGTCTGAAAACAGCCGGGCCTTGCGAAGAGGTATATCCGGTTCTGCCTGCCGCCCGCTGCTGGAAGGGGTTGCGGTATTTTGCATTTACAGACGCATCTCCTCTTGTCCTCATCACATTGTTCTCATATCTGCGTCTTCCCTCCTCGATCCCCTTTTTAAAATCACGTCTGCGCTTTCTCTCCTTGGGTGAGTAGCGCGTGAAGTCTCTTGTCGAGAAGAAGAAAATGAAGAAGTTGAGCAGCGCTGCGACCATCGCGATGATCGGGATCCAGTGGGCAATATAACCAGCCATTATATATCTGACGTTTGCTCCCGCCTCATAGACCATCATCACAAAGTAAAGTATGCCGAGCCACTTGACTCTGATCGGAATGATGAAATACAGATATACCTGCGCATCCGGGAATGTTGCGGCAAATGCAAGAAACATCGACATCACAATATAATATGTGCTGAATGTGTTCCCGACCATAACGTTCTGTCCGATGATCGCGGAAAAAACAAAGTACGAGATAAAAGACGCGATCAGTGTGAGAAGCATGCCGCCGAAGATGTACACATTGTAGCGGAATTCTCCCCACGCCCGCTCGAGCGACGTGCCGATGGACAGGTAGAACACCAGCATGATCAGCGTGAAAATGAGGCCGATACCGCTGAGATCCAGGCTTGCGGGCGGTATGACGATCCAGGTGATGATTCTCCATACCTCGCCGCGGAGGATGAGGCCGGGTTCAAGGGTCATGAATTCCGCAATGTTCGGGTTTATGATCTGCAGCATGTAACCGACGACGTAGCAACAGATCATGACAAAAGTGAGGCGCGGGATCGCGTATCGTCCGAATTTGCGCTCAAGGTTATTCAATAATTTGTTCATACAATGCCTTTCTATTATCTGTCAGAAAACCGGAGCACGCGTTGTTTTTGCCCGGTCTGCCCGGCTTTTTCAGCCATTTGATATCTGAATACAGATAGTAACATTATATGGTTTTATGAACGGTTCGTCAATATCACGTGTCAGGGACGGTTCTTCTGTGTCATCTGTGTGTCAGTCCGAACTGTTCCTAAGCCACCACAAACATCATCTCAGGTAACATCTTGCGCATTTACAAACCAAGTCTCAATCGATATAATTACAGCATGCAATTTCACCGCTATTTATCGCTATTTATAATGTAGCATGAAACGGCGGGGCAAAACATATATTAAAGGTTCTGATACCGTTACAAATGGAGGTACTTATATGGCCGGCTCTACTCTTGGCACACTCTTTCGCATAACGACATGGGGCGAATCCCATGGCGCAGCCCTCGGCGTTGTCGTCGACGGATGTCCTGCCGGCATTCCTCTTTCTGAAGAAGATATTAACGTTTACATGGAGCGCCGGCGTCCGAACGGAGGAACTATGTCGACAGCCAGAAACGAGGCGGACAGGATCGAAATTCTCTCAGGAGTCTTTGAGGGAAAAACGACCGGCACTCCGATCTCAATGATGCTTAGGAACACAGACCGGCGCTCCCGTGATTACAGCAATATTAAGAACGCGTATCGCCCGGGACACGCCGATTTCGGATATGACGCCAAGTACGGCATCAGAGACTACCGCGGAGGCGGCAGGTCTTCCGCCCGGGAGACGGCTGCCCGCGTTGCCAGCGGAGCAGTCGCCATGAAGCTCCTTTCCATGCTCGGCATCAGCGTTCATGCGGAACTCTCCGCAGTCGGAGATATCCCCGCTTCCGATATGGAAAAATGTGAGGAGCTCGTGGCTAAAGTAAGAAGCGAACAGGATTCAATCGGTTCTACAGTGACCTGCTGCGTAAAAGGCATGCCGGCGGGAATCGGCCAGCCCGTGTTCGACAAGCTGGATGCTGATCTTGCAGGGGCCATGTTCTCAATCGGCGCCGTCAAGGGTCTGGATATCGGGGCCGGTCACAGAGCTGCCGTCATGCGGGGCAGTGAAAATAACGATCCCTTCCGCATGCGGGACGGCAAAGTCATTACGACCACAAATCACGCCGGAGGCATACTCGGAGGACTTTCAAATGGTTCCGATATTGAACTTACCGTCTATTTTAAACCGACTCCTTCGATCTCCCGCTGTCAGCAGACTGTAAATTCAGACCATGAGGAGATCGATCTTGAGATCCACGGCCGACATGACCCCGTGATCGGCCGCCGGGCGGCCGTCGTCGTCGAGTGCATGACAGCGCTCGTTCTGGTTGACGCGCTCCTTGTGAATATGGCATCGAGGGCGGACAGGATCGTCGATTTCTATGACCGTCTCCGGTCCGACATATAAAACCGCCATTCCTCACAATCGAGCAGGGCAAAGCTCCTGCTCGATTTTTGCGTCGCAAGCGCCTGCCCATGCCGAGTTAATTGACAAAAAAGGCTGTCGCATCAGACGGTGTCACCACAATATATGGCAGACATTTGCCAATAACGTCTGCAATATATTGTGGCGGCCCGCCTTAATGCGACAGCCTCTTTGTCATTTATCAACTCAATTATTCAGCGTTCGCTTCAGCTTCTTTTTCCGGTACGTCACGAACAACTTCCGGCGCCTGCTCGATCTTATGGAACGCCATGCAGTTCGGAGCATCCAGTTTCTGCGGACGGCCCTTCATCATGATAATGTTCTTGTCGTAATCAATCTTGAATGTTGTGATTGATCCCTCGCCGTTGTTCACGACAGCGATATGCTGCTGATCCGGGAAGAGCGCGATGTCCTTCGGATAGTTGCCGGAAATCGGCAGGGCAAACTTCTTTTCAAGGATGCCGTTCGACTGGTCGATCTTGAAGCAGCCGATGGAATCGTCTCCGGAAGTAGCGCAGAATATATACTGACCGTCATAGGAGAGCCGCATAGCGGAAGCGGCATCATACGGATCTCTTGCGTTGGAAAGTGTTGAAACTTCCTGGATCTTTCTGAATGTCGGAAGTCCGCGCTGATCAATAAAGTACTGATATACACGGATCTCATTCGTGATCTGGCAGAGAACATAGGCAAAGAAGCCGTCCTTGCTGAAGTGGATACTCTTCGGACCTACCTGCTTGCCCATGCGGACAACATCGACTTCTTTCAGCGTGTTCGTGCGATGGTCGATTCTGTAGAGAATAATCTGGTCAAGAGCTTCATCAACAGCGCAGAGGAAATGATTGTCGGGAGTAACACGTACGCAGGTTACATGCGGGCGGAAAGATCTCTCATTGATTGCGCCCTGTCCGCGATGGAAAATTCCATCCATAACACTGCCGAGACGTCCGTCCTGATGCGTATGAACAACCGTGACACGTCCGTCATGATACCCGCCGACGAAGAGGTACTTGCCGCTCAGGTCTGTCGAAAGGTGATTGCCTCTCATACCGCCAATGTCGATCTGATTGATAGCTTTCAGATCACCGGTCGGACCGATCTCGAAGACGATAACGCCCTCATCCGCGATAGAATACAGATACTTACCGTTTCTGGATACTGTCAGATAAGAAGAATTGTTGCACTTAACGACCTTGCGAAGGTGAAGCAGGCCTTCCGCT
>OCTX011299929.1_pt1 | contig 13912 bp, 17 predicted proteins | sample 1539691 | NCBI WGS metagenome assembly OCTX01 (sample SAMN02144231, study PRJEB22623) | gut metagenome | biome: sheep rumen | host: Ovis aries | place: New Zealand | reverse complement strand
GACAGTCTATTTGTGGTACGCAAATATATTTTGTGACAGAAAATAAAAAAGATAAAAATAATTATTGACTTTTCTTAGCAGGTTTCATTCTCTATCATTGCCATGACGTTATCCTCCTCGTCCTAATCTTTGCGCTTTACTACCGGTAGTTTTTAGCTGTGTAACATCTAAAAACGGTACACCACTAAGATATCCATTTTCGTCTACATCGTCCAATGTGCGAATTTTCAAATCGCACACTTGACTTTTACGTGTTACTTGTTCTTTCTTCCTATATAATAGTCGTACCCATTCCGGACATTGCAGAACATACATAATTCCTTATATCGCTGCTCTGGATTCACCCTCCGGATATAATGTCCCGGCACCTCATAAAAATTGCCTGCACATACTCTGCACAAGCTCACGACTAACGGTTTTTCAATTATCTTCGGTATCCCGGTACTTCTCCTGATTGCTTTATTGATTTTCTCCATTTCAGTACGATCTAAGGTACACACATAATTTTCCAACCGTCTTTTATCTAAAGTTCTAAGCTGCTCCAACAGCACTACAGAATCCTTTTCCAAACCTTCCATTTCCGGGACTGCAATGTGTGTCGGCAGTTTCATTTTTTCTTTACTTGTAATTGCTGCCACGATCACTGTCGGACTGTATTGATTTCCTATATTATTCTGAATCACCAGCACCGGACGATAACCGCCCTGCTCACTTCCAAATACAGGATCAAGGTCGGCGTGATAAATATCCCCACGCTTGACGTTCCTATCTTCCATCTTTGCTATATCTCCTCTCGTCTTTCTAACTGTTGTTATCCCTAAATATGTAAAATACAAGCCTATTTGTCCCCGACGCCCCGACTTGTAATTGGGAAATCATCAGACGGCTGACTGCTGATCAGCTCCACAGGATTTTATCTAAAATAAATATATGGGATTGGGAGTTTTCCTCTCCAGGGATCTCCTGAAGCTGCCCTCACTTGTTGCGGCATCAAAGAAATATTTTGTATACACGACTTTATGACCGGACAGGAGTATCATTATGCCTGTTGTCTGTCATCGCCCTGCCAGAAGCAATCTGACAGTTATAACCAGATATTTTTCGCTCAACAGTCCGGGTAATACAAACTGAAACCAAAAGGAAGTATACGGGTGGGATTTCGCTGTCTTTACCCAGCCTGTGTTATGGCGTATTTGTTAATGTGGCTTACGCTCATCACGATAACAACAGGAATGTGCCTGATGAATGTATATGAATATCCCGTCAGACCAGATGGTCTCGATGGGAATTACCTGCTGTACACTTCTTGGAATTACAAATTTTTCTTTATCCCGCTTAAAGATATTACTCAGCGTTTTTATCATTTTTCTTGCGTCCCTCCTTCTTCAGACTTTCTTTCTCATATTTTTTAATGATTGGTTCTACCGCATCAAAATAAAGATTTTCTGACCGAAATACCAGTTTTTTCGGCATCAGAATTTCTGATTTTATCCATGCCAAGATAAACTGCTCTGCTGTCATTCCATGGTATTTTACAAATCCAAACACCACACATGGGGCAGCTCCCAGTACACAAATCCAGCTCACTGTTTCCATACTCATGTATGGGTGGAGCAAAAAATAAAGCCCAACGGCAATCCCGCAGGCTAATCCTGAAAAGATAAACTGTCTCAGGGACAATCCGAAAAAGATTGCTTCCGTGTAATCCCTGATTTCCTTGTTAATTTTTACTTCCAAAACGATACACCTCCAAATCGCACATTTGTTATATTTTTCCTGTTCTGTTATACTTTGGGTAAATGAAAGGGGGACTGACCTATGCCAATCACTGTTATGATTTCACTTGTTGTTACCGTTGCTCTATTCCTGATTTCTCTGCTGTTTCGGATTGCTGCCAGATTAAATCTGACCTTACCACTGTTATACTTCCTTGCTGTTTCCACGATTCTGAATCCATGGGCAGCAAGCCATGAGAAACTTGCATTTGCAATCCTCTATCTGCTGACTGCCTTTTCTGTTCTTAGCTGGATTTCTGCTCTACGACGCAAGTGGCAGAAACATCAATACTACAAAGCTATGAAAGACGATATGTCATTCCAGATTTCTCGTGCCAGACAAAGAGGGATTCCTTTAGATTCTGTTCATTTTGATTCTCAGGGGAATATGCGGTATAACAACAGCGGAGATATTGTAGAATAGGCTTTTAACGCACAACAGGGTATGTACGGTTCGTTTCCATACATACCCTGTTGTTATTTAATCTTCATCGCCCCAGTAATCTATTGATTCCTGTGTTCTTGTTGAAATTCCGAATAGCTTATACATAAAATCTTCTCTTTCATCAAACATTTCAAGAATAATTATTTTTTCTGGTTCGATTCTATAAAAAACATAATTGTGACTAACATACAAATAGCGATAATCGCATTCTATATTATACATTGCGGATACAGCAATTCCCTTTTTTTCAAACTTCTCCAGACCTCTCACCGCATCTGTTATCTTTTTCACTGATTTTTTGGAAACTTCAGCACCAAAGTCCTGTACTAAATCAGCTTTTAACTGGTTCAGTTTCTTCCTTACAATCTGTGAATATTCTATTTTTTTCAATACAATTATACCCCCAGTTCTGCTTCCAGATCATCTGCTGATATCGTTCCTTCTTCCCGAATAGACACTTCTGCTTCGTTTAGTTTGCTCATTAATGTATAAAGTGCTTTCTGTTTATCTAATTCGTCCAGCTCTTTCATATCTATAATTGCACACTGTCCATGTCCATTTCTTGTAAGATAAACTCTATTACCATAGGTGACTTCATTGATTACTGTTGTATAATTTCTCAAATCCGAAATAGGTTTAATATTTGGCATAGTCTTTCCTCCTCGAAAAAATTGCTTACCTCTTTTCTACTTCTATATTATACCCTTTCGCTGTGAATCATTCAACTTATTCGCAGTGAAATTTACAGCAATTTTATTTTTACAATCCCATCATTTCTCTCACTACCCTATCTGACATCTTCACCGCACCAACCAGCACCAACATATTGAAAATCAATTCTCCAATATAGCTCCACACCATGGTCACTGCAGCTGCGTCCGGATCGACTACTGGCGGTGATGATGCAAATAATGAAAAAATAATGCAGGCAAGTACCACGATTGCTCCCTCCAAACACACTGCTGCGTATGATTTCAAAAAACTTCTTCCGATATTCTGGCTCGGCTCTCCTGCGAAGGAAGATAACGGAATCGGTGCAATGGCAGTATAAAGGTACAATCGAAAAAATCTTCCATATACACTCATAATCATAATGAAACTCAACACTGTAATAAACAGTCCGCCTATTAACGTTACTGCCCATAGTGGGATACTTTCAAAAAATCCACAATCTTCTACCGCTTCTATGATTTCGTCCGGTAAAACAGTATCTTCCGTACTTCCAAATCCTGCGGTCTGCATGATCGTACTGGTCACTCCCTGTATGATATTGAATAATGCCATCATCAGCTCCAGTCCATACGTGACTACGCCTTTTGCAATCGCAAAACGGATAAAAATTTTCAATGCATGTTCCGGTCTTTTTACCTCTGTAAAACTTCCACAAGTCTTGACCACTCCGACTACAAAGAAAAGCACTAACAAAGCATAGCCGATTGCCTGCAATGCTCCATGGATCTGCACAATCACTTGCCAGATACCTCCACCCTTAAAGGTCTCCGGCGACTGTGTGAGTATCTGCCAGATTTCCGCAAGTTTACTGTTCCAGGTGTCCAAAGCATTTTGCAAGTTCTGTACTACCCAGTTATCTGACACGTTCTAAACACCTCCTGTCTTAATTGGGACGGTGCGGCTCCTTTCGGGCCTGCACCGTCCCTTTCTTTTTTTCTTGTTTCCTGATTTTCTTAACCTGTAATCAGATTCAGGATTTCTTTTGCAAATGTAATGATTACACCACCTGCTAATGTTAAAAATCCATTGGCTCTCTGACTTGGATCATGGGATTTCAGTGATAAACCGACCTGCACAATTCCAAATCCCAGTAAAATCATTCCGATGGCACGAATCAGTCCAAAAATAAATGTGGACAGATTATTGATAACGGTCAGTGGATCGTCTGCTGCAAATACGGTACTTGCTCCTGCTGTCATAATCAGTACCATTGGAATATACACTGCAATGGCACGTTTCATTTTTGCTGTCATTGGAAGCTTCTTCGTTGATTTTGTTGTTTCTTTCTTCTCCTGCTTCTTTCGCATATCTAACTTCATTTTTTAATAGCCTCCTATATATTTTTCTTGGATTTACTGATATTTCTGGATAATTTCTTCCAGATCTTCATCGGATAATAATTCGTAATCTTCCGATTCCAGTGAATCGTCTGTGAGTTCACCTTCTAAGCTGTCTCCCAGTGAGATACTTGCCACTGCCCGGTCAACTGCTCCATGCAGATACGGCTCTCCATTCCCGTCAGTTGTAAGTCCCACATTGGGGTGTTTTAAAATATCGAATTTCTCGTCTAAAATTGGTCTTTCTCCACGAATAAAAAGAATCGCATATCGGTTATCCAACATGCGAACTTCATCGGGTGTCATCAGCTCCCTCCCTGTATTCTGATAATTGGTGGAATAATTCCCAGAATGTCCTGTTGATTTTCCATAGGTGTTCGTGTCAATCGTTGCCTTTCCAAGAAGTTCACTGATATATTTATGTGTTCCCTGCTCATTGCCGCCCAAATATAAAAATTCGTCACAGTTTCCCATAATGCTTTCCCATTGCTTTTCAAACAGTGCTTTTAACTGTGCCAGATTCTGCAAAATAATACTGACTGACACTTCTCTGGAACGCATAACGGACAGAATCTTATCGAAGTCATCAGGCAGTGAAACATTTGCAAATTCGTCCATGAGGAAATGCACATGAACCGGAAGTCTCCCGCCATATTTATGGTCTGCCAGATAGAACAACTGCTGAAATAACTGGGTATACAAAATCGACACCAAAAAGTTATAACTGGTATCGTTGTCCGGGATTAACGCAAATAAAGCCACTTTTCGCTCTCCCAGTGATGGCAGGTCTAAATCGTCCGTTGCGGTCAGTGCTGCCAGACTGGATAAGTTGAATTTCTCAAGTCTTGCGGCTAATGTGATTTGAATGGATTTTAATGTCTTGGCACTACCAGAGTGATAATCTTTGTAATACTTTACTGCAATATGTTCCGGGTTCTTCATTTCCAACCGTTCAAACAATTCATCAAGCGGTGACTGGTACTGGTCATCGTCCTCTCTGACTTCTCCGGCACGTAACATTTCCATTACCATCGGGAAATTCTGTTCTTCTTCCGGTGCTTCATATTTCAGAAAGAAAACCAGTGCCAACAACAGCATAGAAGCTGCGGTATCCCAAAATGGATCGTTAGACTGACTGCCTTTTGGTGTAGTCGCTTTGAACAGGTTCGTTACCAATCTCTGCACATCGTTATCGTCCTTCAGATATACAAACGGGTTATAGCAATGGCTCTTTTCCATATTTATCAGGTCAAGCACTCTTACTTCATAACCTTTTTCTTCCAGAAGATACCCGGTATCTCTCAGATTTTCCCCTTTTGGATCAAGCACCACAAAGGAGGTATTCGCCTGCATCAGATTCGGTTTTGCAAAAAATCTGGTCTTTCCTGAACCGGAACCACCAATCACAACCGTCAATACATTTCGCAAATGTTTCCGCATATTGTAGCTGATTCGTACATGCATGGTCAGCAACTTTTTTTTGTAAATCGCTTCTCCCTGTATCTGCGATTGATTTTCTTCACATTCCCCCATTTTGCAGACCCATGTTCTTCACCTCGTCGGTAATGTTTCTTGGTAGAAATATAAATCCCGATTCCCATGCCGTAAGACAGCAAAAAAATAAGGACAGTTTTTACACTGTCCCCACATAACCGAATGGAAAACGGATGGTTCATTGCTTCCGGGACTCCATCCAGAATCCCCATAAGACCAGACGAAAGATAAGGTGCGACAAGTAACGCAAACCAGATAACTAGGATAATTCCAATTACCGCCAGTATCAGACTACTCTGCTCATCATCGTTCTTCATGGCTTCTGCGTCCTCGCTTTTCCTTCTCCGACGGTACTTCGATTTTCTCAATGACTTTCATTAAAACATCATCGACAAGCTCCGTATCTTTTCCCTCTTTCAGCATCTGATTCCGCTTGTCCTTTAGGGAATGGAACACTACGCCACTCTCATATTTATCCAGTTCTAACGTAATCGTATCACTGCTCATTTTGCATTCTCCTTTCCCGAATTTTTCTAGCGTGCTTCTTTTCTATGTTGTCCTCTGGATTTCTGTTCTTTCTTTTCAGGCTCTGGATTTTCTTTCTTATCTTTCACATTTTCAGAACTGTCTTGCCCGGTTTTTTCAGCCTCTGACTGTCGGTAAGTTGCATTCCGATTCTGATCCAGTACCTTTGCCATTCTTGCAGAAATTGCATTCGCTGCATCTCTGGCTCTGGAAAGTTCCACTCTCACTTCCTGAGTCTCCATTTTTTCAAAAAACTCTGGTGCATGTAAAAAATTATATCGACTGGTATCCATTCCATATTTTTTACACAACATATAAGACGCACACGATACATGAAATGCATCTTCATTTTTATCATAGTGTGGATTTCCATCCGCATATCCGGCAAATACCAATTCCGGCACAAGATTCTGAAAGATTTCCTGTGCACTCATCCCTTTTCTTACATAAATACAACCTTCTTTCGGTTTAAAAAATGCTCCTTTTTCATCCGGCATCTGTTCTGGTTCTGCTGCAACAATATTTACCGGAGGGGTACTGACTAACGCCCGGATTAAATCATGTTCTTCATATTCTGACTTTTGAATTGTAGTATCGGACATTGTAGTCTGAGAAATATCATATAGCTTTTTCGCATTATAATAATTTCCAACTGTACCATCTTCACGCTTCTATGTTTTTCCCGGCTCTAAAATCAGAACTGGATTCTGTCGTTCCATACGTTTTAAATAAAATCCATGATCTCTCCAGTATCCATAGTCACCCAGTTTCTGTGCATCTGGTCTTTGTGCCAGAATCAGAAGTGCATTATTGGTAGTATATCGATCAAAGGTACTCTGTACATCCAGATACTTCTGCAGCATCTTCCCATTCGTTGCCACTTGTGCGGTTACCTGCTCCGATAACTCATAGCAGCGATTCCTGTTATTTCTGCTTTCCGCAATAAATGCCTGTACCTTTTCATCCTGTGGTACAGCCGATGCATTTAATAAAGAATCAAAACTATTATCCATAAAATTTACCTCTCTTTCCCTTTCCTTGGTTTTCGTTTCTGTTGTGGCTGCTGGTGGCGAATCTGATTCCGGTCTTTATTTCCCTGATTTCTCACCGGATCATTTCTATTCTCACGCCGCTCCGCTTCTTTCTTCCTTGCATTCTGTATTTCCCGAAGTTCCTTTCTGACCGATGGTTTCTCTGGTTTTTCCGAGATAAATAGCTTAGAAGTACCCTCTGCGGTTTTCTCTTGCCTCTTTGAGGTAGGCTCGGACAGACGGGATTTGGTCGTCTTTGCCAAAGAGGGGTTTTGCTCCTTCCCCTCTTTCTTTACCGGCTCTCCAAAAAGCTCATCCATAAGCTGATCCTCCTTGGATTTCTGCGGATAATCTTTCTCCGGTTCTGCCTGTCCCTGTTTTTCCTGCTGAACCTGTACTTTTTCCGGCTTCTTTTCCTGCTTCTCTGATTTTCCGGCTTTTGCTTTTTCTGCACGTGTCCGCTCAATTTCCGTCTTAATCTTCGCTGCTTCTGTTACAGATGCAAACTGGAATCTATCTACGATACGGTTGATTCTTGGTGCATCTTCTTCCTTTACAATCACATCTACCAGTCCGTCACTGCTTCCTTTGGGATTTCGGACTGCACAATATAACACGCCATATCGCTTTGCTTCCTGCACGAATTGTTTCAAATCACTTTCTTTCACCGAAAATACCGTCAGTGGTCTACCTGATTTAACCAATGTTTCAAGTCTTACTCTGCCTTTTGTCTTTTTCTTCTCTTTTAAGACTGCATACAGCATCACTGCCAGATGCTTCGCACCTGTACCACTGATCTTCAATGCTGCTTCACCGACTTCCAACGACATTCGTACCACCTGGTCAGCGGCTTCGCCTGATGTGTTCATGGCTTTGTTCCTCCTTCTTCTCTTTTTCTTCCCGCACCATCTTAAATTTTTCTTCAATCACCTTGGAACGTGCGGCGATTCCATCACAAAGTGCTGCCTCCTTTCTGAGCATTTCGATTTTCTCTGTCAGGACTTTTATCTGCTCTTTCATTTCCTGTATTTCTTCTTCCGGTCTGTCTGCCCGAATCCTATAACGCAGATGCTTCCGTTCCTCCACACATTGCTCCATTTGTTTCTGCAAACTTTCTTTCAATGAAAAAAGCTGCTCTGCAGTATCAATGTGATAGTGCCAGAGCAGCTTTGTCTCTTTGGAAATGGTATTCAGTTTTAATAAATCCTCCCGGAACAATACATGAATCTGTTTAGCAGATATTGATGGACGGTTCTTCGGCAGGATTCCCAAAAGATAACAGTAATGCAGATATAGTCCCCGAAGCCCTCCGATTTTTCTTGTCTGTTTGAAGTTGCCGGATAGCCGAATCCGGTAATGCCTCTGAACCAGAAGTTTCTTCTCGGCAGGTAATTCATTTTCTTCCAGAATCCGAACCCGGATTGCTTCCAGTGAATAATTTTCTCCAAAGTTCCGCTTTAACTTTAGACCACGCTCCCGCCCTTCCGGGCGAATGGTAATGTCTTTCCCGAACTTAAAAGAATATCCTTTTTCCCGCAAATAAAAAAAGAACTGTTTTTCAGTCCTCGCTTTTCGGATTGCTTCATCAACATCTGCTTTTACCATGCTGTGATAACTCGGCTTTCCTTCCTGTTCTGCCTGCCACTCGGCATAATGTTTTCCTTTCCCCTGTTCCGGCTGCCCGACAACCGATAACTGATATTCTTTACATAAACGGTCCGACACCATTCGCATATCACGATAATCCTGATTTGTCCTGTGGTATCTTTTTCCGTCAAGGAATGAAACTGAGTTCACCACAAAATGATTGTGCAGATGATTTGCCTTATCCAAATGGGTTGCAATCAATACCTGATACTGACTGCCCCACAATTCTTCTGCCAGCTTCTTTCCGATCTCATGTGCCATTGCAGGTGTACACTCTCCCGGTGCAAAAGACTGGTATCCATGGAACGCCACAATCCCGCCTTCCTTTCCAAAACGCTTTTTGACTGCAATCATTTCTTCTCTGGCGGTTGTCGATGAACAATTCACTCCAGATACATACTGTTCCATCAGTTCTTCCGATTCTCCGACAAGTTCTATTTCCATTGATTCAGATTGTCTCTGTCTGGTCTTTTCTGCATTCACTGCATAGGTAAGCACATCTTCCAGTCCTTGTGCGGATCGTGATTGATCCTCGACTATCTGCCCTTCGTTATTCTCTTTCGTCTTGTCCGGGTTCTCCGCATAATTGATTACTTTTCCAATCCAACCTTTAATGCTCCAGATTGATGTCACTGCCATGATTCATTTCTCTCCGGAAGTATTACTGCTTCTGTAATCTTACGGACTGCTTCATTGAACTTCCGCACTTCCTGATTGTAACGTTGCACATCTACCACATTTAACACATGTGCTTTCTGCGCAATCTGATTTAAGTTATTTCCAATTTTATGCAGCTCCCGCATCATAGAATAATAATCTGGTGGCGGTGCGTCTCTTGGAACAACACCAGAAATCAACTGTCTCAGGTAAGCTTCCCGGTTCAGTCCGCTTTTCTTTACTTTCTTATCCAATGCCTCTGCTTCTTTTTTGTTCAACCGGAAAAGGATCGCTACATTACGTTTTCTCAACGCTCCATCTCCTTTACTTTCTGTATAGAATCTGGTTCCTGGCGAATCTGGTGTTTTTCTTTATCGTAGCTGTAAACTCTGTCTGAAAGAACCTCCTGCCGTTCCACTTCATTTTTATTTACTTCCCGTACCATTTCACCAAGCATTTTGGGTTCCATCTCTCCATTATCCGGAACGATCAGAATTTCATGCACAGATGACGGTAACACATAAAATCCTTCTGGGAAAAGCTGTTCCAGTTTATTTAGAACTTCTGGTTGCGTAATCATAGATGCTCCATATTGCTTTTCTACATTCGTAAGTGCATACAACATATCATGTGAACGAAATCCAAAATCAACATTTTCATCCAATAAATTTGTTGCATGTCCTTCTTCATTAAAAATGCTCAACAACATTTCGTCCATTGACTGAAGAATCGGTATATTTACAGGCTGTGTATTTACTCTTGCCTGCCGAAATATTTCCTTTGCATCCACATTCCACATCTTAAGATGTTCATTTTTCACCTTCATAGTCGCTTTTCCATCGTTAGACTCTACCGGAAAATCCACATAACAGATAGTCGACAGATCTTCTATATTTTCATGCGGCATTTCCTGTAACATTCGTTTGTTTGCCTGCGTGTTCACAAGCATCACTGCCAGATGTTCCTTCACTGAATCATAATCCATTGGGTTGATACCACAGTCCACAAACGGGGCATTGCCTGCTTCTTCCATGCATTTTGCAATTTCATTCATCACTTTCTCAACAGGTTCACCCAAACGTATTTCATTAAAGAACGACCCTACATAAACAACCGGGCACACATTTTCTTCCTGTAGTCTTACCTGTACTCCTATCATCTGGACTCCATTATTTTTATTCATCTGCATTACCTGAAATTCTGCATTCTCATATTTTTCTGGGAGAAAATTCCTGATGTCCTTTGCTACACTTTCCGCAAACACTTTTTCTGCTATCATTTCTCTTGCAATCATTTCTTCTGCTCTCCCTTCTTCTTGTTCATTTTCTTTAAATATTCCTGATACCGTCTTTCTGCTTTCTTCTTGTCTTTCATTGATACTTCAACCTGCATCTTGTATCTCCTTTCTTTTTGTCTACTGAATCTTGTTAATCTGCAACAGGCACATCAACACTACTCCTATAATGCCACCTACTAATACTCCACAAATAAACTTCAACATTGTTACTTTCTCCTTTTTCATTTTCTGAGGGTTTCAGGGATTCTCCCTGACAAGCTGCCGCCGGACTGCCAGACAGAAAACCTGTGTGGTAATCCAAAGGCGTTGCTTGCTGGTATTGTGTATTCTTCTGCACCCGTCTCACTGTTCCGGGTATCAGAAGATTTACTTGCCGAAAAAGCACTTGCTTTTTTTATTCTTTCAGTTCACAAATCCCGCAAGTTTCACACAAGTATTCACACTTTGTGCATCGTACATTTTCATCAGTTGCCATACATTCTTCACTTGCCGGACAATACTTTTGACAACTTTCACACTGCTCCGTACAGCTTTCTTCTGACACTTTTTCAGCAATAATTCCAAGTAATTCACTCTGTTCTTTTTCCTCTTTCAACTGTGTTTCCAGAAAAATCTTCAACAGATCTTCGCTGTCTACATCGTCTTCCATCATCAAAATCAGTTCTTTCTTATACACAACCTTCAGCTCATATCTTGCAATTTTCATATCTTTTTTCACCTTCTATCTCTCATATTTTTCATGACCAGACATATTCTTTTTCATGCTTTTTTCTCTCTTTGTAATTGCCAGATTTAACTTGATGCAGAGCAGATCGTTGTAATCTTTTCCTTGTTTTGGTGGTACATCTTTTATCTGATATTGCTTCGGAAGTACTGTAGAAATTGCTTTTGTGGCAAGTCTTCCAATACGGTCATTATCCAAATGCAGAACGATTGTCTTCACCTCTGGATGCATTTTTAATGTCCTGGCCAACGCTGCAGGGACTTTACTTTTTTCAATTTCTTTTGCTGGCTGATAGACACCTGCCAGTGACAATAAATGTTCTCTCCTCCACTCCTTCCCGTCCACTTTCAACAATGTCGCATAAGATAACAGATCAATGGCTGACTCAAACAGATGCACCATATCACATGATTTCTCTGTGAAAATAGAAAAAGAATAATTCTTATCGCTTCCATTTGCTTCTCCGATAAAACTGGTTCCGATTCCCCTAATAGCTGCATATTTCGGATTTCCTTTCTCATCCATCCCTACAAACACCGTATTATGATGGAATTCACTTTCATAAACTCTTCCAGACTCTAAGCAAAACTGAATGATTTCATTATCAATCCCACGTTCAGAAAGATACGCAATCACTTTCTGATTATCTTGATTTTTCCTTGGCAACAGTAACTGTTTCTCCATCGGAACATTCTCATATACAGAAAGAGGCGGCTGAATATTTGCCCGTTCTGCAAGCAATTCAACCGCCTCTAAAAAACTGTATCCTCTTACTTTGATCAGATAATCCAGTGCTGATCTGCCACCGGTTCTCTGACTCCACCACATCCATTTTCCATTTGATATTTTCAAACTATCGTGTGTTCTGGTAGTGTAGGTGTTGCCAGAAAAGTGAACCAATTCGTATGGTTCATAATTTTTCAAGTACGTAAGCAAATCCATCCGCTTGACCTCCCGCACGACCGATGGTGGTATATATGGCATAATTTTCATCTCCTTTCTTGCCTTAGATTGATATTATTGGGGATAATATCCGGGCATGAAAATAGCCAGGTGATTCCTTGAGTTGGAACCATCTGGCTATGTAGATTTTATTTCTATTTTTTTACTATTTCTTCGACCAAAACTTCTATTCTATGTCTTGACATATTATCACAATCTTCTTTTATTTTTTCACAATACTGCAAGAATTTTTCAGCATCTGAATGATACAAAACATACATAATATTATAACACGTATGATATCTATCCTCATCCACATTGTCTACTGGAAAAGAAATTTTATTATACAAATTGTCTATCTCTGATATGATAATATCATGATAATAACTACTATCAAAATTATTTCTAAGTTTATATGAATACTCATAAGCCTTTTTCCCATGAGTTGTTTTTTTCAAATATCCCACATATGTCTCTATTAAAAATTTCATCATTTCTTTATTTTCTTCTTGATATATTCTTTTTGTCTTTTCCGATGACATGTGAAACAAATCATATGAATACGATAGAATTTCCTCTTTCCCATCTAAAACAGTTTTTTCCAGCATTTCTTCTAAAATATTTCTATATTCTGATAAAACACTTCCATTATTTTCCTCTAAAACATCACTCCAAACAACATACGCATCTGCAAATTCATTTAATTCTGCTAAACTCTTTGCTTCAAGCATTTTCTCTCTTAAAATAGGTAATACACTCCTTATTTCCTCATCTGACTTATAATAGTTAGGCTTATCTCCTGAATTAAGAAATAACTTGTATTCAGCCTCCAATTGTTCTTCATTTAGTACCCCTTCCTCATAATATTTCAGTATCATTTCTACCAAATTTGTACTACACTTTATTCCATAAAGATATCTGCCAATTCTATGCTGAAGCATATTTCCAATCGTATTTGTCATTTTTTCTACAGAATCAGTATTATCAGAATCAATTTCTTTATAGTACAAGTTTTCTATACTCTCCACAACAACAGCAAAGCATATTAACCTTAATTCTTCTTTAAATTGCTCACTCATGTCACTATTACAAAACAATTTTACATCTTCAAAAAAACGTTGCGCCTTTTCGAGCGTTCGTAAATTTTTGACTTTATGGATTTCCAAGAATTTTTCAACAAAGTCTGCATGGATATTCATTTTACTCCATGTCACTTTCTCTGCACGTTCTGTAATATGATTCTTTCAATGACCTTTTCATTATACTTTTCAAATACAACTTTTTTGTCCGATTGTATTTCATCTGT
>OCTX012269961.1_pt1 | contig 13914 bp, 12 predicted proteins | sample 1539691 | NCBI WGS metagenome assembly OCTX01 (sample SAMN02144231, study PRJEB22623) | gut metagenome | biome: sheep rumen | host: Ovis aries | place: New Zealand | reverse complement strand
GCCAGCATTTTTTTGAGGGATAGCTTTTTCATTTTTGCACCTTCACTTTCTTTTGAATTATTTCAACGCAGCAGGCAGGTACCGCTATCGTCTGCTCCGGTGAAACGACTGTGGGATTGTCTGTGGATGGCAGGGGAAACACCTTTTGCCATCCCTTTTCTTTGAGGCTCGCTTGATAGGTCTCTGATCCGGCATTGAGGATCACAAGGCTTGTTTCGTCCTCGCAGAAGCGGTAGAAGGCAAACACGTTGGCTTCGTCGTTAACGAAAGCTGTTTTGAACCAGCCGCTTCGCAGCGACGGGGATTTTTTGCGCAGGCAGATCAAATTGCTGTACCACTGGAGCAGCTCCCGATCCTGTTTCCGCTCGTCCCACTCCATCGCCATGCGGCAGCCGGGATCGTTGTCTCCCGACAAGCCGACCTCGTCTCCGTAGAAAACCGCAGGGCAGCCGGGGAAGGTCATTTGCAGGGCGACCGCCAGCTTGTGGCGGTTTTTGTCCGCGCAGAGATACCGAAAACGTGCTGTGTCGTGGCTGTCAAGCAGGTTGTAGAGCCGCTGGGAAACGGCCTCCGGATACAGGGCCAGCATGTTGTTCAGCCGGTGATCCACCGCTGAGGGCTTGATCGCGTCCCTGGCAAGCCAGTCCACCGCTGTATCCCGGAAGAGGTAATTCATCGCCGTATGCAGACGGTTCGGAGCCAGCAGCTTTCCGGCGTCGCCCCAGGTTTCGCCCAGCAGCAGCGCGTCGGGCTTGAGTCTTCGGATTGCCGTGGAGAAGGCCGACCAAAAGGCGGTTGGGATCTCGTCGGCAACATCCAACCGCCAGCCGTCGATGTCAAAGTTCCGGATCCAGTATTTTCCGACTTCGATGAAATATTCCTCAGTGGCTGGATTGGCCAGATTGAGCTTCGGCATCCACTTGTAGTGGCCGACGCAGTCATAGTTGCAGGGCTCCGTGGTGACCGGGAAGCTGTGCGGGAAAAACCAGTCCCGGTATCTTGAACTTTCACCCTCCGCCAGCAGATCCTGAAAGGGCGGCCAGAAGAAGCCGCAGTGGTTGAACACGCCGTCAAGCAGGATGCGCATGCCCCGCCGGTGGACTTCTGTCACCAGTGCGCGGAGATCTTCCTTTGTGCCAAAGGCCGGGTCGATCTCATAGTAGTCCGCGGTGTCGTACTTGTGGTTGGACGGTGCTTTGAAGATCGGCGTCAGATAGAGGCAGGTTGCTCCTAGTGACTGGATGTAATCCAGCTTCTCCAAAACGCCGCGCAGATCGCCGCCCATAAAGTTCTCCCGTGTCGGCGGGCTGCCCCAGGGAACGGCGTTCGTCGGCGTCAGCCTGTCGTCACCGTTGAAGAAGCGCTCCGGGAAAATCTGATAGTAGATCTGATCTTCTGCCCAAGCGGGCGCCGGATCGCAGTCGGAGGGATTCGGCCACAGGAACTCGAAGAAGTTTTCCTGCGTGTCCGGTTCTCTCGTCTGAAAGCCCTTGCCGCCGTACCACAGCGTTTCTTTCTCCGTCTGCAGGCAGAAGCAGTACCGCGTGTAGGCGGAGATCCCAGGCGTGGTAATTATCGCACGGTAATAATCCCGATAGGCGTCCCTCAGCGAGAGCGTCATCTCCGTTTTCTGTCTCTTTTTTGGATCGTCCTCTCCCCTCGGCCAGTACCACAAAGAAACCGTCCTACAATCACCGCGCGCCGCGGTCAGTTCGATCGCCAGCGAGTCCCTGCCCTCCGGGCGGATGTAGTCCTCCGTCGGTCTGTGAGAAATCGCAGCAACATTCAAAGGCATCTACTCCTTTCCATGTGTCTTTCTCCCGGTGGAATCGCGTTCTATGATATGCGTGGTCAGCTGCACACGCCAGGAGCTCTTTTCCTCCCGCTCGATCTGTCGGATCAAGTTCTCCGCCGCCAGTCGTCCCAATTCAAAGGTGTCCACATCAACGCTGGTGATGCCTGGCTCAGCCAGTTCCGTGACCGGCGTATCATCAAAGCAGAGCACGCCGAAATCGTTCGGAACGTCGTATCCCAGGGCCTTCGCCTCGCGGATCGCGGCCAGAGCAAGCTTTTCGTCGCTGCAGATGATGGCGTCGGGCTTTTCGTTGCCCTCTAACAGCTGACGAACACTTGCACGCCCTTCTTCCAGTGAAGAGCGCGCATGACAAATCCAAGTCTCTTCCAGCGCTAACTGCCGCTTCTCAATCGCCTTACGGTAACCAGCAATACGATCCTGATTAAACAGCTCCTTCTCGCCGTTGGAAAGGAAGGCGATCCGGCGATAGCCCTTATGAAACAGGTGGTTGACAGCGGCCTGGCCCGCTTGCTCGTTATCGATATCCACCCAGCTTGCCTCTAAATCGGATGCGCCTGGGCGGCCAAGTACCACGCAGGGGAAACTGTTCTCCTCCAGCGCTGTCAAAAACGAACGCTGCAGCAAGGAGGCCGGGAACAGGATCCCATCTATTTTTTTGCCCATGATGAGCCGCTCGATAGAGCCGAGCCCTTCCCGATCCGCCGTAGCGTTGGTGATAATCAGGTTGTAGCCGCTCTGATGTGCCGCCGTCTCAATGCCGAACACCATCCGGTTAAAGAAGGTGTTGGCAAAGGCCTGCGCGTCAGACACGTTGATGGCAATGGCAATCGCCCGGGGACTTCCGTTGGCAAAGCTGCGCGCCATGTCGTTGGGAACGTATTTCAGCTCCCGCATCGCCTGATAGATCTTCTCGCAGGTATCCTCCGAAATGATCCCCTTGTTATTCAACACCCTCGAAACGGTGGAGGGCGATACACCCGCGGCCTTCGCCACGTCTCGAATCGTAACAGACATAAAAGCCTCCATGCAACCGGTTGCATAAACTGCTGCAAAAAATATCCGATATCATCGGATTTGAAGATCAATCGCCTTTTTATTCGTCATATGGTTAAGAAATGGCCTTATGCAACCGTATGCATAGATTATATGCGGGATTGGAAGGAAAGTCAATCATGTGACAGAAAACTGTCACAACTGCCAAAATAAAGCCGGATGATTTGTGCAAAGCGATAGGCATAAAATTGCCCGCTGCTCTGAATCGTCAGAGCGGCGGGCGATTGATGACGGTTTTATTTCCCAATGTTTTGATAGTTGATGCTTTCTGCAATGATATCCAGCATCGCGTCGTCCAGCTCGACCGGGGAATGGACGGTTTCGGTAAAGAAATAGTCCTTGAGAAAGGCGTAAATCACCGCCTGGTCTCCTGCCTTGATGATCGTCAGCTCCGTCCCGTCCGCAGCCGTATAACTCCGCTCCGTCGTGTTGATGCCGTCACGCAGCCACATGCCGACCTCCCAGCCGTCGTGAAAGACCTCGTAGCTGCTGCAGTAGGCATAGCAGCTCGTCCAATTCGGATAGTCTTCCTGCTGAAGATTCAAATAATACGACACGCAAAAGTCGCCCTCGGTCATCCGGTAGACCTTGTCAAAGCCGTCCGGGACAGCGGTGAAGTAATCGCCATGACAACAGTTTTCGCTGATCCAGTCGGCCAGCTCCTGATTGGACAGCATGCCTTCCATCCGGCGATAGTCGTGACGGATCTCTCCGAAATGGAACAGATCGCCGGCTTCCCAGGTTTCCCAGCTGAACAGATTGCTTTCCACCAGCAGCACCGGCTGTTCCCGCAGACCATATTTCTCCGTGATCTGCCGTTTGACCCGAGCCGTCTCTTCGGATATTCGACGGGAATAGTCCTGGCTCGCCTGGGAGTAATCGCGGAAGATCTGCTTTTCCTCGTCGGTCAGCGCGTCCCAGCCCTGCTCCGCGCGCTTGTTCAGGATTTCCGCAGGTTCCTCCGGCGCCGGCTCCAGTCCATTTTCCCAAGCAAGGAGCTCGTTATACGCGGCCACAGTGTTGGAGGCCCGCGCGTAGGTCTCGGCGTCCAGATCGTCGGGCACGACCAGCGCCTGCGTGACCGAGACCCGGCGTTCCTCTTCCGGTACAATCGGATGCAGAACGCGCCCATCCTCGCTTTCGTCCTCGTCCCCGTCAACGATGTGGATCTCCTCCGCGTCCGCGTCCGGGCTCTGCGTAAGCAGCGGCTCCACGATGACGACCTGCTTCCTGTCAAACCAGCCGCCAGCGTATGCCGCGACGCCCAAACCGAGGATCAGCGCGGCGGCCAAAGCAAAGGTGATGATCCGTTTCCGAACGACGCGTGTAGTATTCCGTTTTTCCTGTTTCAGTTTCATTTTTGTCAGCTCCTTGATTCTCATCGTGGAGACGACGTCGGTTTCCTCCATCGGCACGGAGCTGTCCTCCAGTCCGTCCAGCAGTTGCCGAATATTCACTTCCATGTCAGCCGCCTCCTGTCAGTGATTTCAAACCGGTGAGATGCTCCCGGAGCCTTTCGCGCCCGCGTTTGAGCCGGGTTTTGACCGTTGATGGGTTCATGTCCATCTTTTCCGCAATGACGGAAATGGTCTGGCAGTAGTAGTAAAAGCGGAGAAAAATCTCCCGGTCCGGCTGCGGCATGGAGAGCACCGCCTCACGGATGATCCGGTCCCGCTCCTCCTGATCCAGCTTTTCGATCAATGAGTCCTCTTCCAGAATCAGAATATCCTCATCCAAAGGCAGCTCCTGTGTCCGCTCTCGCAGCTTTTGCAGCGCCAGACTGCGCGCGACGCGACCCAGATAGCCCTTAAGATTAAGAGGAAGGAGCTTCCCAGCGCTCTTCCAGAACGTGACGAACACATCTGCCGTCACCTCCTCCACGTCCGCACGGCTCATACTGTCCTGCAGGATGTTGTTGACGATCGTGCCGACATAGGCGCTGTAGCAGTCGATAAACCATTCCAGCGCCTGTTGGTCTCCAGTTTGGAGCTGCGCCAACGCTTTTGCATCCGTCAAGCCTCTCACCTCGATTTCTTCTTACCACGGCCGTTCATCTATCATAGTCCATTTTCATACCATACGGTTTCACTTTTTTACTAAAAATATGAAACAGCCCGCCGCTCCGGGAAGCAGTGGGCTTATCGCGCTGTAATACGATAAATTATAGCACACAGCTGCAAGAAACAGAGCTCTCTGGCTCGCTGAAAGTCACAAAGAGCAGGAAACGGCTTTGATTTTCGAAGAAATCAAGCCTTTTCACACGGAGTACGCCTTATCAAATTTTTGAGACGGGACAGAATCCCGCCTCACTTTTCTTATTTATTATTTCAATCCACGCAGATGCTGCGACAATAATAATTTTAACAAAATAGATCAGATTTGTAAAGAATGATTTCTTCTTATTTATTGAACGTAATATGTTGAAATAAATATTTTGATAGTATATAATATTTATAGCAATATTTACACAATACTGTCAATTCATGCAGCAGATGGCAAAACGCCAGTCGAATGAGTTGAAAGATGTCGCCTGATGAAAATAAACATAGAAGGGGACGCAATGAACACTTTTTGTTTTCCGGCACACATCCGCAGAGAAAGTGAAGGAAGCGTAGTTCAGACGGTTGAGGAGCACTGTCGCCATACAGCGGAATACACGGCAACGGCGCTCAAGAGGATCGGGCTGGAAAAGACCGGAGATCTTTTGGGCATAATCCATGATCTTGGCAAGATGACCGGCCGTTTCGCGGATTATATTCAGCGCGCTTCAAACGGCGAAGCGGTGCGCAGGGGATCCGTCAACCACACCTTTGCCGCAGTCAAGCTCTTTTCCGACAAGCTCCGTTCCGAAGATATGTACGATAAGCTGATCGCGGAACTGATTTCCTTCGCAGTTGGCTCGCATCATGGCCTGTTTGACAGCTTCGGCCCGGATCGAAAAAATGGTTTTGCGCACAGGCTAAACTCGGAAAATGAGCTGTTTGCGGAAGCAGCGGAAAACTTTTTCGGCCTCTGCTGCAGCCGAAAGGATCTCAGCAGGAAGTTTGATGATGCAAGAGCGGAATTGACCCCTAAGATCACACAGATCATCAAAATGGCAAGCCGCGATAATACGGGCGATGAGCTTAGTTTTTATTTCGGCAGCCTTGGTCGGCTCCTGCTGTCGGCGCTGATTGAAGGTGACAGGCGTGACACCACGGCGTTTATGAGCGGCACGAAACTCCCGTTTCGAGAATCGGTGACTGCGGAGCGCTGGGGGAGTTGCCTTGCCCATCTAGAAGAACGGCTGCAAACATTTCCGATTGACACCGAGCTGCAGAGGGCACGGGCAGAGCTTTCCCGGAGGTGCGGAGCCTGCGGTGAGCGCCGAGGCGGTATTTATCGCCTGAATCTGCCAACGGGAGCGGGGAAAACCCTCAGCTCTCTGCGATTTGCCCTGGCCCACGCGGCAAGGAATCAGAAGAGCCGTATTATCTTTGCTTCTCCGCTGCTGTCCATCCTGGAGCAGAATGCCGCGGTCATCCGCGCTTGTCTGGGGGAAGACAATATGATTTTGGAGCACCACTCCAATGTCGTCCGCGCCGAGGCTTCCCGGGAGGAACTGTCTCTCAAAGAACTACTGACAGAAACCTGGGATGCTCCGATTGTTATTACCACGCTCGTACAGCTTTTGAACACGCTTTTCAGCGGAGAAGCGGCCGCGATCCGCCGCTTTCATGCCCTCTGCGACAGTATTATCGTGATTGATGAGATCCAAACGCTTCCGCTGAAACTGTTATCCATGTTTCAACTGATGGCATCATTCCTGGCGGAGATATGCGGCGCGACCATTGTCCTATGCTCGGCAACACAGCCGGCCCATGAGTACACCAGGCATCCCTTTGCCCTCGAGCCGGAGGAGCTTATCCCTTATGATAAAAAGATCTGGGATGTATTCCGAAGAACACTGCTGCGGGAGGCACAAAGCGTTCCCCTGGCGCAGATCCCGGACGTGGCGGAACAAGCCCTGGAGAGCTGCGACAGTCTGCTGATCGTCTGCAATAAAAAAGACGAGGCGGCCTATCTCTATCAGAAGCTTCAAAACGCGGCGTTTAACTGCTTCCATCTGTCCGCGTCCATGTGCGCCGCGCACCGACGGGAGACGCTGGAGGCTCTGAGGGCTTCGATGAAAGAAAAAACGAGAAAAACCGTGTGCGTTTCCACCCAGGTGATTGAAGCCGGCGTCGATATATCCTTTGGCTGCGTGATCCGACTGGCAGCGGGGATGGACAATGTGATTCAGTCCGCCGGGCGCTGCAACAGAAACGGTGAGCTGCAGGGCCTTGCCCCTGTGTATATCCTGAACTGCGCGGATGAGAACCTGTCAGCTCTGCGGGAAATCAAGCGGGCGAAGGATGCCACAGAGATCCTGCTGGCGGAGTATCGGAAAGACGAGCACGCCTTTGACGGGGATCTATCCTCCGACCGGGCGATCCGGCTCTATTATAAGGCTCTTTACAGGGAAATGGAGCAAGGAGCAGAGGATTATCCTGTGGAGGAACATGGAAGCCTCTTCGATCTGCTGTCAAGCAATACAAAATACGCGACGGAGAACGCAGAATGTTATGGAGACTTCTTCCTTTGCCAGGCATTTAAAACCGCAGGAAGTCTGTTCTCGGTCTTTGACACGCAAACCGAGAGCCTTCTCGTCCCTTATGGGGAAGGTGCAGACATCATTGGCAGAATCCGGGAAATCGGAGATCGCTTTGACCCGGAAGCAGTAAAGGAACTCCGGCTGCTGTTGGAACGCGCGAAACCCTATACGGTTTCTGTTTTTTCCTATCAAATCGCACAGCTGGAAAAACAGGGCGCCCTTGACCGAATCGGCCGCGGTAGCATCCCGGTTTTGCAGCCTGATTATTTTGGCGAGATACCGTACAGCGACGAGATCGGACTTTATACAAAAGAGAGGTGAGAAACATGCAGCATCCAAATATCGTAGAGTTTGAAGTAAAGGGGGATTACGGTCTGTTCTCGGATCCGCTCATGCGGGTCGGAGGCGAAAAATGCACGTATCAGATACCGACTTATGAGGCCATGAAAGGAATTATGGCATCCATATACTGGAAACCGACGCTGATTTGGATTATTGACGAGGTCCGGGTTATGGAACAGATCCAAACGGAGGGAAAAGGCATCCGGCCGATTAAATACAGCGGGGGCAACGATCTTGCCTATTATACCTACCTAAAGAACTGCCGGTATCAGGTGCGGGCGCACTTTGAATGGAACGACAATCGCCCGGAGCTGGCCGGAGACCGCGATGAGAACAAGCACCACAATATTGCCAGACGAATGATTGCCAAGGGCGGCCGACGAGATGTCTTCCTCGGCACGCGGGAGTGCCAGGGCTATGTGGAGCCGTGCGTATTCGGAGAGGGCGTCGGAGCCTATGACGAGCTTCCCGAGCTGGCTTTTGGTCTGATGTACCATGGCATTACCTATGCGGACGAGGCGTATTCCCCCGAGACGCAGGGCAGAATGACGGTGAATTTTTGGCGCCCCGTCATGGAGCATGGCGTCATCCGTTTTCCTAGGCCGGAGGACTGCCCGATCAAGAGGCCGATCCGGGAGATGGAGATGAAGCCCTTCGGAGAAGACATCGGGAATTATCAGATGGAAGAACGGGAGGAGGGAAACTGACATGGGCCTTTTTCAGCGGGCAATCGAAACCTATGACTGCCATGCACAGCGCGCCGGCGTTTATTATCCGGAAGAAAGAGAGCCTCTGGCGCCCGTCGGGCACATGATCGCAAAGGCTGAAATCGAGATCACGATTGATCAGGACGGGCATTTCGTCTCTGCCTCAGCGGTAGACAGGGCGGATGAGAAAACGATCATTCCGGTAACGGAGGGCTCGGCAGGCAGATCGGGGACAAAAGCTTATATGCGCCCCCACCCGCTCTGCGATAAAATCAGCTATATTTCGGCGGAGGAAAACTACTACATTCCTCAGTTGAAGGCGTGGGCGAGCTCTCCGTTCACAAAGCCCAAACTAAATGCGATTCTGAGATATGCGAAGAGACAGAGTATACTACAGGATCTGAAGGGATTTGATTTATCAAAGGATCCGCTGATACGCTTTCGTGTCGTGGGGCTTGGAGATGACAGCGGCCCCTGCTGGACGGATACCGGACTGATGGAAGCGTACATCAGGTACGCAGCTGAAACCAGGGAGGGAGAGCCTTCCTTCTGCATGGTCACGGGGGAGTATGCGCTGCCCGCTGTGCAGCATGCCAAAGGAATCGTGCCGCTAAACGGAAACGCAAAATTGATTTCGGCCAACGATGAGAGTGGGTTTACCTATCGCGGACGGTTTACCGACAGCACGCAGGCAGCGAGCATCAGCTATCAGGCGTCGCAGAAAGCGCATAATGCACTGCGGTGGCTGATCGCCAATCAGGGGGTGTCCTTTGGCGGCCGTACCTTTCTGTGCTGGAACCCCAAGGGAATTCGCGTAGGAAGCCCTGTGCAGAGCTTTCTGGAAACTGGCACCGCAGCCCGCATCAAGCCGTCCGATTATAAGGCACAGCTTTCCGCAAGCCTGGCAAGCCGGAAAAAGGATCTGGGACTCCGGGGGACTGAGCCTGCGGTCATCGCGGCCTTCGATGCGGCAACAACCGGCAGACTTTCCCTGACGTATTACAATGACATCGCCCTTTCCGATTTTCTGGAGCGCCTGTGCAGGTGGGACGAGCATTGCTGCTGGTGGAACGGACCCGGCGGGATCCAGGCACCTTCCATTTTTCATATCGTCAACTGTGCCTTCGGCACCCAACGAGAGGAGAAAAAAGCATTTCGCCTGGTGACGGATGACCGCGTCATGAAGCAGGAAGTACAAACGCTGCTGGCCTGCCGCCTGAGCGAGGGAGCTTTCCCTGCGCATGTGCGTGCGGCTTTGGCACAGAGGGCAGGAACGCCCCAAGCTTTTGAGCCCGTTATTTGGCGGATGATCCTTTATGCCGCATGTGCGGCCATCCATATGACAACATATCAAAGGAGAGGGGAAGAGATTATGTCTTGGAAACCGGATAAACCAGACCGCAGCTTCCAGTTCGGCAGACTTCTGGCAGCAATGGAACGCGCGGAGCTGGACTACTATTTCCTGACAGGGGAAAAAAACAGGCAGACGAATGCCATGAAGATGATGAGCGTGTTTCGGCAACGCCCCTTGACGGTATATGAGCAGGTGAACCGACAACTCACCACAGCCTATTTACCCCGTTTGAAACCATGGCAGCGGCAGAGGTACCAACGCCTGAAGGGCGAAATCATGGCAATTCTCAGCAACTTCCCGGAAGACGAACTCAATAAGCCGCTCAACGAACTGTATCTGATGGGCTATGATCTGCAGCACAGCGTTTTCTTTAAAAATGATGACAATACGGAGGGAGACCAAGATGAGTAAATTTGAAAACAAGATCGATTTTGTTGCGCTGATCAGTGTGAACAAAGCCAACTGCAACGGAGACCCGCTCAACGGGAACCGTCCCCGCACAAACTATGATGGCTTTGGGGAGATTTCAGACGTCTGCATCAAAAGAAAGATCCGCAACCGCATGCAGGATCTTGGCGCACGGGTGTTTGTTCAGTCGGATGATCGCTGCGACGATGGCTTCGGCAGCTTAAGCGAACGTGCTTCCGCTACGATCAAGGGGGAAAAGGATCGGGAGGTCTATGCCAAGCTCGCCTGTGAAACCTGGACGGATGTTCGGAGCTTTGGCCAGGTGTTCGCCTTCAAGGACTCGAAGGGCGTGTCGGTCGGCGTTCGCGGGCCGGTGTCCGTACATCAGGCGGTCAGCCTCTCTCCCGTTGAAATCGAGTCCATGCAGATCACAAAAAGTGTGAACGGTGAGAAAAAGGAAAAGACAGAAAGCCGCGCTTCAGATACCATGGGTATGAAGCATTTTATCCGCTTTGGACTCTATGAGATCAAAGGCTCAATCAATGTGCAGCTGGCGGAGAAGACCGGATTTAGCCAGGAGGACGCCGAACTAATCAAGGAGTGCCTGCGTACGCTGTTTGTCAATGACGCCTCCTCTGCGCGCCCGGATGGCTCCATGGAGGTTGTAACCCTTTACTGGTTCCGTCACAACAGCAAGGAAGGCCAGTATTCTTCTGCCAGAGTACACCGCAGCGTAAAGATTACGCTGAAGGATCCTTCCAAACTCCCCACCGGTATTGAAGACTACGATGTTCGTCTGGAGCCGTTAGAGGGGCTGGAGCCAGAGATCATCCATGGAATCTGAGGACGATCTCCTTCAACTGTCCGGCCTGCAGCATTTTTCCTTCTGCCGGCGGCAGTGGGCGCTGATTCATGTGGAACAGCAATGGAGGGATGACAGCCGCACGGTGGGCGGCAGTATTCTCCATGAGCGCGCGCATGACGAGACGCTTCGGGAGCGCCGCGGCAGCCTGATTACCATGCGCGGACTGCGTGTCCGATCACTGGAGCTGGGCGTCAGCGGTGCCTGCGATGTGGTGGAGTTCCGCCTCAGTCCGCAAGGAGCCAGGCTGGTCGGGGAGGAGGGGCTGTGGCAGCCCTACCCGCTGGAGTATAAGCACGGAGCGCCAAAGATCAACGACGCCGACAGACTGCAGCTCTGCGCGCAGGCCATGTGCCTGGAGGAAATGCTGGGCTGCGCAGTGCCGGAAGGCGCACTTTACTACGGCCAGACCCGCAGGCGGGAGATCGTCGCGCTGGACGAGCCTCTCCGCGTTCAGGTTCGGCGCCTGCTGAGCGAGATGCATGAATACCGCCGCCGGGGCTATACCCCGAAGGTCAGGCCGGAGAAGCACTGCAGCTCCTGCTCCCTGAAGGAACTTTGCCTGCCAGCCCTGGGGCGGGGAATGTCTGCCTCTGCCTATCTTCTAAAAACCATCAGGGAGGAGCCGGAATGAGACGTTTGCTGAACACCCTCTATGTGATGACCGAGAACGCCTATCTCACCCTGGACGGAGAAAATGTTGTCATACAGGTCGAAGGCTCCGAACGGGGACGCTTTCCGCTGCACACCCTGGAGGGGATCCTCAGCTTCAGCTATGCAGGGGCAAGTCCTGCACTGATGGGAGCCTGTGCCGAGCGGAATGTGGATCTCTGCTTTCTGCGGCCCAGCGGGCGCTTTCTCGCCCGAGTCTGCGGCGGCTCACGGGGGAATGTGCTCCTGCGAAAGACCCAGTACCGTTTCTCTGAGGACGAGACCTCATCCCTGGACATCGGGAAAAATATGCTGATCGGAAAACTGTATAACGCCCGCTGGGTGCTGGAGCGCGCCACGCGGGATCATGCCCTCTCGGTAAATACAGAGCGGCTGAAGACGGCGTCTTCCGCGCTTCGGCGTTCTGTTGGGAACATGGAAACGGCGGACAGCGTGGATCGCCTGCGCGGCATCGAGGGGGACGCGGCAGCGGAGTACTTCGCAGTGTTTAATGAGCTGATTTTGAATGGGGATGAGGCTTTTGCCTTTCGGGGAAGGAGCCGTCGGCCGCCTCTGGATCGGATCAATGCCATGCTCTCCTTCGCCTATGCGCTTTTGGCAAACAATTGCGCCTCCGCGCTGGAGGCTGTGGGATTGGATCCCTATGTAGGCTTCGTGCACACAGATCGCCCCGGAAGAATGTCCCTGGCGCTGGATCTGATGGAGGAACTGCGCCCGGCCTTCGCGGATCGGTTCGTCCTCACCTGTGTCAATACCCGCGTGGTGAACAGCCAGATGTTTGACGTAAGCGGGAGCGGGGCGGTCAGCCTCAACGAGGCGGGGCGAAAGGTATTTTTGAAGGCATGGCAGGAGCGAAAAAAGGAGACTCTGACGCATCCGTTCTTGAAGGAGAAGCTGCCCTGGGGTCTGGTGCCGTTTGTACAGGCGCTGCTGCTGGCCAGGTATCTTCGCGGGGATCTGGATGCTTATCCTCCGTTTTTGTGGAAGTGAGGAGCTTATGCTGGTACTGATTACCTACGATGTAAACACAGAGACTGCTGCGGGCAGACGAAGACTTCGCAAAGTGGAGAAAGAGTGCGTCAACTACGGACAGCGCGTGCAAAACAGCGTGTTTGAGTGCGATCTGGATGCTGCAAAGTTTGAAATGGTCAAGCATAAGCTGGAGCAGCTGATCGACCCTCAGACAGATTCGCTTCGCATGTACAATCTTGGGAATCACTATGCGCCGAAAATTACACACTTTGGCGTGAAAGCTGCGTATGACCCGGAAGGTATGCTGATGATCTGAACCAAGGTGCGAAGCGGGAGCTGTCTGGAAAAGTCCTGCTGCTTCGCACCGGAAAAAGAGAGGCTGCCAGCATATAAATATCGCATTCTTTGGAAAGAAGAGTCACTGAATAGGTATATTTTGTTAAAAAACTACAAAACCGTTGCATGAGTTTTGGACAGTTTTGCTGTCGCGCCCCACGCGGGGCGCGTGGATTGAAATGACTGGACGGACAACGATGTGTGGATGTACATCGTCGCGCCCCACGCGGGGCGCGTGGATTGAAATTACGATACGGCGCTGCTTGAGAACGCGCGTGAGAAGGTCGCGCCCCACGCGGGGCGCGTGGATTGAAATGCTTGTGCAGAACCGCTGATTTGATGCTGCCCACCGTCGCGCCCCACGCGGGGCGCGTGGATTGAAATTGATAATATGATAAAATTCTCCGCAAACGTCGGCGTCGCGCCCCACGCGGGGCGCGTGGATTGAAATCACAGACGCGCCGACAACAATCGCAAATATTTGCGTCGCGCCCCACGCGGGGCGCGTGGATTGAAATAGCAGGAAAACCCGACGCTGGCACAGTCCATCGCCGGTCGCGCCCCACGCGGGGCGCGTGGATTGAACTTACACATTCTTCCACATCCAGCCGGCCTTTCAGGATTTTGGCTGACGTTCTCTTTACGGCTGGCCCATGTTTGCGGTCCAGCTCCTCAATGGCCTGCTCTGAGCGCTCAAAAAACAGGCTGATGATTTTACTGTCCTCCATTCGCGTCACTTCCTTTCCGCCTCACCCTATA
>OCTX011787716.1_pt1 | contig 13915 bp, 26 predicted proteins | sample 1539691 | NCBI WGS metagenome assembly OCTX01 (sample SAMN02144231, study PRJEB22623) | gut metagenome | biome: sheep rumen | host: Ovis aries | place: New Zealand | reverse complement strand
GGCATGTTTCGGCAGGCAAGGTAAGGTGTGTTCTGGGAAGGCGCGGTATGGCAAGGCGGGTTATGGCAGGCTTGGTCAGGCAAGGTTCGTTTGGGTAAGGCATGTTTTGGCTCGGCTTGGTGTGGCAGGCGAGGTAAGGCAAGGCAAGGCTTGGTACGGTACGGTGCGGTCTGTTTCGGTTTGGCAGGCAAGGCAAGGCTAGGTTCGGTATTGTCTGGCTTGGTAAGGCGAGGTGTGGCAAGGTACGGAAAATCTAATCAGGAAGGAGCGTGGAGAAGATAGTTTACAAAACGAAAAAGCATTACAGATGGAATGTCATGAATTACAAGGTATCAGCAGAAACAGCAGGATCCGTAATGGAACAGATTGAAAAAGAACGGGGGAGCGTAACAAAGGAGACATTCCTTGAAGCATCAAGACCAGAAGACTCACCGACACATGACCTTTTTGAATGGGATGACAGTATTGCTGCTGAGAACTACAGACTGCATCAGTCGGGACAGTTCATCCGGGAACTGCACATTGATATTGAGAAGGTCGAGGACGATTCATGCAAGCAGATTTCTCTGAATCTTTCAGAGGAGAAGCCGAAAGAAAGACCGCAGACGATGAGAGCATTCCTTGCAACGACAGCATACGGAAATGGGAACCGAATCTTCCAGAAAGCCGAATATGTCTCAGCCGAGAAAGCACTCAGTGAACCGATTTCCAGACAGAACGTACTTCAGAACGCAAGACGGGAACTTCTGATGTTCAGACGGAAATACACTATGCTGAAAGAACTTCAGCCGGTATTCAAAGAGATCGACAAGATTGTTTAAGGAGAAAAATTATGGGCGAGGAAAAATCTAAGCGTTTTACCACGGCACTTTCGCAGTGGAATACAACGGTCACGAATCTGGTTACAGAGGACTTTAAGGCCGTTGGAGTGCCGTTCGATGATTACAGTAAGACATGTGCTGTGTCGGCAATGACAGGCATCTATCAGCTGATTACAGGCACTGAGAAGGAATCACTGAACAGTCTCGACACTTCCAATCTTCGTGAAGTAGTCGGTCAGGCAGCTTCACTGAAACTGAATGCAAACTCCGTCCCGGCTGAATGCTTCTTTCAGTTACGGACAAAGAAGCGGAACGACAAATGGGTAAAGGTCGTAGAACTGGGTGTTCAGGGCAACGGATACGATGCTCTGCTCCGTAACTTCGGTGTTGATGTCAAACAGGTCTATCCTGTATGGCTCGTCAAGGAAGGGGACGAGTTCCAGTATCCGAAGCGTAAAGGCCTGAAGATGGAACCGCCCGAATGGACAGAGATGGGTAAATCGTCAAAGGTCATCAGGGTCGTTTATCCCATCCTGCTGAATGACGGATCCGAACAGTATCTGATCGCAGAACGCGATTCCGTAAAGACAAACCTCTTCGCACATATCCGGCAGAACATGCTGAATGAGACTTTCGGACTTGCTGAGAAACTCTTCAAGGCTACGGATGCTCAGAAGAAGAAAATCAAGGAGAAGAAGGAAGAGATCCTCGACAAGCTGAGAGCATGTGAGACAGTCGATGACATGCTGAAGGTTCCTGAAGCGAAGCCGTATATATCCCCGGCATGGCTCGATACTCCTGAGAGCATGATTGTTCGGAAGATGAGAAACAATGCGATTCGCACCTTCCCGAAAGACCTCAATGCAATGGCAAAGAGGTCGATGCTTGAAATCGATGAGGTCTACAAGGCTCACAAGGAAGAGGAAGAGGAAAACGCTAATACGGAAGCATTTGATGCATCCGGGACTGAGATCGTAGATGTCGATGCAGAAGTCATTGAGGATATTGATGATGGAGAAGCAGGACCTGTCGTGGAAGAATAACCATTTTTCCTACGGATACACAAATAAGGCATTTAATCCACCTTGTAAGGGCTGTTCAGAACGGACTGCTGAATGCCATGCGCACTGTGCCGAGTATTTGGAATTTGAACGCAAAAAGCTTCAGTATCACGAAGAACTGAATGCCCAGTACAAGAGGGCGAATGAGTTCGCCGGTTACAGATACGGCAAGAATATCCGAATCTTCAAGACTCGGAAGCAACTTGGAAAAACAATGTTCAGGTCATAAGTGAGGATAACAGATCTATGAGTGAAGAATTCTACGTTTACCTGTGTCGGATGAGACCGCCTGTACCTGGGGCGGTCCCGACAAGGAATCTGAGGAGCGTATCGGATTTCGGCAGAAAGACCCGTGTTGAATGCACGAATGGAGATGTGCTTTGGGCATGGGGAGCCGTCATCTACTACGGAGAACCGCTTACGGAACAGCAGATTAATGATTATGAACTCTCGGAGAGAGTGTTCTTGAAAGAAGGAGTAGAAATAGCATGAATTTTCACTACAACACAGCAGGACGGTTAATTGCACGAGAACTCAGGAAGAGGACAAGAGAACGCAATATTACGGAAGCTGAAGCGGCAGAGTCCATCATTGCGGATGTTGAAGCCCTTGAGAAACCGGAAGATGCGGAAGGTCTTATCTTCAGAGCGATCATCGAACTTTCCAACACGCAGGAGTGCGCAAACGATATGGACGGGGCATTGAGATTCCTGAAGCGTTGCGTGAAGAAAAACGTGCATCTCGATGAAATTCAATGGTCTTAACGGTCATCGGATCATCAAGTACCGGGAACGGATACGTCATACAGAACGATTCCGAAGCACTTGTTCTAGAAGCAGGAAAACCTTTCCGGGATGTAAAGAAGACGGTCGGGTATAACATCCGAAAAATTAAGGGCGTATGTGTCAGCCATATTCACGGAGACCACGCCAAATACTTGAAGGAATATCAGAAGTTATATCCGATATATGCTCCTGCTCTCGGCTACGGATACTGCAATAAAGCAGAAAAGTACGGAAATTTCAGAGTAAAAGCATTCGAAGTTGAACATGACGGGACTCCATGCTGCGGATTCTACGTCACGCATCCTGAGATGGGAAATCTTGTATTTCTTACGGATGCCGGATATTGCCGATACAGTTTCAGACACCTGAATGTCCAACATATGATGGTCGAATGCAACTATCAGGACTCACAATTTGAGGTCATGTCCGTAAAAGCAGACCATGTACTCAGAGGTCATATGTCGGAACGGACGATGCATGAATTTGTCCGTAGGAATGACGCAGGATACCTCTCAGACGTTGTAGTTCTCCATTTAAGCGAAGATAACGCAAATTACGGAGAAGTACTCGCAAACATCAAAAAAGTCGTTAAAAAAGGCACTGGAGCGTTTGTAGCGTATCCGGGCTTAAATATCACACTAAGGAGACATGTATGAACAGTGTAGTTTTATTGGGACGAGTGGTCAGAGATGCCGAGCTAAGAGGAACGAAAACGCAGATGGCGGTCTTCACGTTGGCAGTACCGAGAAGATACAAGAAGGACGAGGTGGACTTCATCGATTGTATCGTATTCGGCAAGACAGCAGAATTTGCTGAAAAGTACGTACATAAGGGTACTCCGTTCGTAGTCCACGGCGCGATGCAGACAGGTTCCTACAAGGACAAGGAAGGAAGAACGGTCAAGACAGTGACCGTTGCATGTGACCAGATCGAGTTCGCCTCATCCAGCAGGAAAGAACATACGGATTCCGAAAAGGCACCGACTTCTGAGGATAACGGACCGGCTCCTGCTCCGACTGGTGATGATTTCATGCAGATCCCTGATTCGATGGGTGAGGAACTTCCGTTCATTGGCTAAGTACGGAGTATATTTCAGGCTCTTGGATGGCAACGAAGCCAAAGGAGATAAACTCTTCGGATATTGTAGGTATCATCATGGACTGCTGTCCAAGGGTCTGGAGAACACGCACAGGTGCCGTCAGAGGAACTGTAGAGGATTCATACGATTTGAGCGGATTGAGAATTTTTCGACTGCTCCGGTCGGGGATGAATTCCGAAAGAAGCTTTAAGAGAGGGATTACATGAAGATTGCATTTGATAGGAACCAGATGGTCGGAAGACATGTCAAGTCCAATGAACCGAATCATAAGAAGATGATGGATGCCGGTCACGACCTTATCCAGATGGTACTTCCGTATGGTGATTACATCGAATATACGGACAAGATCGATGAGATCGTGAGACGCAGAGGAACGAAGCTTAAGAAGATCGACCTGACAGGAAGTATCCCGGTATCCGTAGACAGGAAAGCATCAATCGCAGAGATTGCTCAGAACGTAAGCAGTACGGCATATGAGCATCAGAGATTCCACGATGAGGTCGTACTTGCTCACAACTGCGGATGCAGATTCTACGTGCTTATCGAGGATGAGAATGTTACGGATCTTGTCTCACTGTCAAAGTGGAGAAATCCGAGGGCAGACACTTACTTCCGTATGAAAGCTGCGGAGAAGAAAGGTACGAAATTCAAGAGACCGCTTCCGAAGAGACCGCCTGCATCAGGTGAACAGCTTGCTTCGGCACTTGCAACGATGTCAGGCAGATACGGAGTGCATTTTGTGTTCTGCAAGCCTGAGAACGCAGCGGAAATGATCGTGAAGCTTCTGGAGCGAGGATAAATATGATTGAACTTGTTAACCGTGAATCAGAGAGAACGAATTTCAGGGCATCCGCAGTAGACGAAATCAGGGAGAGAGACGGTAAGCCGGATGTTTTCTATAAGCGTTGGTGCAAGCTTCGGGTCCGCAAAGATGATTTCTACAGACTGAATCTTCGGGCGATCAATGCATATGAGAACACTCCATACGGACAGGCTCCATACGTTACGGCTTGCTGTTTAGGCTATTACAAGAACGGCATACTCTTTGAGATAAATCCGTTCATGAGGATGTTCCTGAAGTTCTGGGAGATATCGAAGGTGCTGATCGAAGATGAGTAAGATGAAACTCAAATGGATAAAGTTAACAACTGATATGTTCGACAATCCGAAAATCAAGTACATCCGTAATCTTCCTGACGGTGACAGGATCCTGCTCATCTGGGTAGCCATACTTACAATGGCAGGAAGGTGTAATGCGGATGGGATGCTTATCTTAGCAGATACGATTCCGTACACACCAAAGATGATTGCTGATGAGTACCGATTTGATCCAGGAATCGTTGAGTATGCGGTGAATGTGTTCGCAAAGATGAACATGCTCAAGACCAGTGATGACGGAGTACTTGAGATACCCGGATGGTCAGAATATCAGAGTACGGACAAGATAGCACATGTCCAAGAACAGAACCGTCTCAGACAGCAGAGGTACAGAGAGAGAGCCAAGCTTGCGCAGAAACAGGATGATTCCGATTCCGCACCAGATAATAACGTTACAGTAACGTTACCGGAACGTTATTCCTCTATATCTATATCTAATTCTTATTCTAATTCTAATTCTATATCTGAATCTATATCTGATTCTAAAGATATAGATACTAAAAAGACTAAGTATAAGTGGGTCATAGATGCTTGGAACAGCCTTTCTCAGTACGGAATCACTCCTATAAAGACGATTCCTGCAAGTGGAAACAGGAGAAGTCTTCTGGACGCAAGGCTGAGAGAACATGGAGAGGACAGCTTCAAAGTATGCATCGAGAATATCCGTAACTCAGATTTTCTTCTCGGAAAGCATAATGGCAAGCCTTGGCAGATCTCTTTCGACTGGATGATAAAGCCTAGCAACTACATAAAGGTCTACGAAGGAAATTATTCTGCACGGCCTACGAAGACCAAATCTGATACGGATCCGATAAATGAAAGCCGGTTCCGGGATTGTCCGAAAGAACTTGTTGAAGCTTTACAGGCGAAGGGAGCGATCCTTGAAGATGAATCACTTGATTACAGTCTGATTACGGATTCTGAGCTGAAAGCTTTACGGAAATACGGAGCATGTTAACTGAGAAAGAGGGCGGTCACTGATGAGATATGTTTTTAAGCCTGAAGACGCGAAAGAATTCGCTCGTCAGATGGGGATACAGACAAGGTCTACAGGGAATGAACTTACCTTCAAGTACTGCCCGTACTGCAAAGGTCAGAGCCACAAAGACAGCAAAAGAGATCCGTGGACGTTCGCTATCAGTCTCCAGACAGGGGCATTCAACTGTAAGCGTTCGGGATGTATGCAGACAGGGAATATGCTCAGACTTGCGCAGGACTTTGACTTTCATCTGACGGATGAATTCTCCAGATATCATCAACGGAAAGAGCAGTACAGGAGACTTCCGCAGCCGAAAAAGAAAATCGAAGCTAAAGAAGAAGCTGTGTCGTGGCTTGCTACCAGAGGGATATCAAAGCAGACAGCGGATGATTATTCCGTAACGATCGATTCCAGGAATTCAAACGTCATCGTATTCCCGGTATTCGATGAGAACGGCACTCTGGTCAATGTGAAGTATCGGAATTCAAAATTCGTCAAAGGAGAAACAGCCGGATCCAAGGAATGGTTTGAGAAGAACTGCAAACCATATATCTACGGATGTCAGGTCTACGATGAATCGAGTGACACGTTTGTCATTACGGAAGGTCAGATGGATGCCCTCGCACTCCATGAAGTAGGAATCAAGAATGCGTTCGCCGTACTTGGTGGAAAGAGTAGCTTCACGTGGTTTCCTGCATCTTATGACTTTCTGAAGCGGTTCCGTACATGCATCGTATTCGGAGACCTTGAAGGAGAAGAGATAACACTTCTGAAGGATTTGCAGGAACGTCTGGACTGTGAAATCAAACATGTCCGTATAAGCGATTACGGGGGCTGTAAGGACGCAAACGAGATCCTACTGAAGCATGGTGCGGATTACCTGAGAAAGTGCGTAGAAAACGCTGTGGGAGTGCCTGTAGAGCATCTGATAGATATTGCGGATGTGGAGCCGGTCGATGTATTCAAGCTTCGGAAACTGGAAACAGGACTCCGGGATGTAGACAGACTTCTGTACGGTGGGATCCCATTCGGTGGTATCTGCCTGATCGGTGGTAAAGCAGGAGAAGGAAAATCGACATTGGCAAGTCAGATACTTGTACATGCGGTATCTCAGGGATATATCTGCTTCGCTTACTCAGGAGAACTTCCGAACTCGTTATTCAAGGCTTGGATGTATTTCCAAGTCGCAGGTCCGCATCACGTATCACGCTATGAGAACAAATGGGGAGAAGCCAATTACACTTTATCGGATGCAAACAGGAATGCGATTGATAACTGGATGAGAGGTCGATTAAAGATCTACGACTACGCAAGTGTATCCGATGAACACGAAGGACTTCTCAAGACTGCCGATGAAGCTATCAGACGTTACGGAGTAAAGGTCCTTCTCTTCGATAATCTCATGACTGCCGTAGACGAAAAGATCGCAGGACACGGCAAATTTGAGAAACAGTCGAACTTTATGAAGGAACTTGCAGCTTTAGCTGTGAAACGGAATGTCCTGATCCTTCTGGTAGCGCACAAACGTAAGAACAACTTTCAGGATAACGACAACGAGAACGATGATTACATGGGTTCTTCAGACATCGTGAATCTGGCCACACTGTCGATCACTTATGGAAGGGGACGGTCAGATGACAATCTGGAAGATTCCCAGAGATTACTCCGCATAACGAAGAACAGACTTTTCGGAAGGTTGAATCTGAAGGGATGGGTTCTCGATTATGACGAACGTTGTAAGCGGATCGTATCCTGTGAAGAAGAAATCGACAGGGAATATGGTTTCGGTCTGGAAGAGACCAGAGCAAAGAATGATGTTTACGGATTCAAACAGGCAGAATTGCCGTGGGATGCACTGTAAAGGAGAGACAAATGATTATAGCAGTAGATTTTGACGGAGTTATCTGTGCGAACGGATATTTCCCTGATATCGGACAGCCGAATATGCGAGTAATCAATGCTCTGATCGCTCACAGGAAGAAGGGGACGCATCTTATCTTGTGGACATGCAGAACAGGGGAAGCACTCGTGCAGGCAGTGAACTTCTGCAAGAACTTCGGTCTGGAATTTGATGCAGTCAATGAGAATCTGCACATGATGGCTGAAGCATTCGGAGAAGATTGCCGGAAGGTATACGCAGACTATTATCTCGATGACAAGGCAATGACAGTCGAGTCCCTTCTGTTGGGAACAGGAAAGAAGCCGGAACCTGAGAAGAAACCCGAAAAGAAATTCTACGGAACACCTTCAAAGGTACGGATTATCAGGAAGTGAGAAATTAAGAAATGACAATGAAACTTTTAATCTATGTGCTGATTTTCCAGACAGCATTCTTCGCGTCGATACTGGTCACTCTCTCTCATCGGATTGAACGCCTGAATAAAAGGCTCAGAGAATCCGAAAGCAGGAATGAGAGAGCGGTCAATAAGCTTGGTGATGTCTACAGAAGGTTCCGTCATACATACGGAATCGTTCCTGATAAAGCGATCACTTCTCAGGAGATTGAACTGTTCTTCGAATGGACGAAAGGAGTCATGGATGAATTACGGCACGATAAAAAAGCGTGATATCGCAAATGGCCCAGGTATCAGAGTTTCCCTTTTTGTGAGCGGATGCAGGCATCACTGTAAAGGATGCTTTCAGCCGGAGACATGGAGTTTTTCTTACGGACATGAATTTACTCAGGAGACAGAGAAAGAGATCCTCGAAGCACTGGATCCGTACTACGTACACGGATTGACGATCCTCGGCGGTGAGCCTTTTGAGCCTGAGAATCAGATGGCATTGGTTCCGTTCCTGAGACAGGTCAGCAGGAAGTTTCCGTGGAAAACAGTCTGGTGCTATACAGGCTACACACTGGAGACGGATATCCTCGCAAGGGACGGTAAAGCAAGATGCGAAGTCACGGACGAGATGCTCGAATACATTGATGTTCTGGTTGACGGAGAATTCGTCCTCGGCAGGAAAGATATCTCGCTGAAATTCCGTGGATCCTCAAATCAGAGACTTATTGATATTCCTGCAACTTTAAGGAAAGGCAAGGTGGTGATGTGCATTGAGTAAGGATATTAAACTCTCACAGAAAGACTTCGGACTGCTTGCTATCTGCGCTATCCGATACTGTCATGGACGGATGTCTTACATGCCTGATTTGATCAGGGGGATCGTCAGACCGAACCTGAAGGAAATATCCGACAAAGACCTGAACATCATGTTGGAAGATTCGGATTTTCAGAGACGTATGGGACTGTACGGAGATGAGAACATCGATAAACCCGGTTGGATTCAGTGGGAGCAGACAATCAGGGAAGAGATAGAAAGGAGAAGGAACAGTGAATGAGGAAGGATTGAAGCCGTGTCCATTCTGCGGCTCAAAGAAAGCAACTGTTGTGGTGCATCGTTTCCACTGCTTTGAAACGACATATGGTGTCGAGTGTCCTGACTGTAGTACCCGGATTTCCCAGTACTTTGACAGTCGGAAAGAAGCAACTGAATTTTGGAACACAAGAGCGAAAGGAGAGTAAAAATGAGTGAAGTTTTAATCATGGCAATCCTTGCATTTTGCGTTGGTTTTGTCCTCGGATTGGCAGCAGGAAAGTGTAACTGATGGAAGTAAGTACCTGTAAATTCTGCGAAGCCATGAAAGAAAACCGTCAGGTAGATGAGATCTCAAGGTCATGGTCTACGGATGACGAACTTAAGAGGTACGGAAAGTACATCACTGAGTATTCCGTAGCGATCGTAAAGAGAAGTTACTACCAGAAGAAGGGCAAGCGGAAGAGTGGCAGAACTGTACAGTTCCGATACAGAGGGCTTGGATACGAATTGAACTACTGCCCGGAGTGTGGGCGAAAACTTGAGAGGAGATAACAGATGATCGGAGCAATTGGATTCGTTGTAGGGGCAGCAGTCATGGGCATCGTCTGGTACGTAAAGGACTACACGATGGATTCCCTTTACTGCAAGGGATACAAGAGAGGATACGACCGGGCAATGGTCGAGAAGGGAGATGGAGCGTGAGCGCATGGATTAAGTTTTTCTACGGAGTCATGCCTATCTGCATGATTATGCAGACGCTTGCCACACTTTATATGGCACTGGTTCTGAATAAGATTTCTAAGAGACGGAGAAACAGACATGATCGATAAATTTCTTCACACCGACAATTGGCAGGAAGTCAAAGATGCCACGATGACAACGGTCGGAAAGAGTACCGGAAAGTATCCTGATCCCACATGGAAAAAGAAGCTGATTCTTGCGGAACATTCTCCGATACGGAAACTGACTTTCACTTGGCGTTGGGTCAATCTTCCGTACTGGGTAAGCGTCCACTTTGTACGACACAAAGTCGGCATCGAGTTTTGGCAGTCAACACAGAGGACGGATCGGACTGGCACCGATAGAAACTCTCTGAGACAGGATGCTCCGGTCAATCTGGAATGCACTGCGGATGCACAGGCTCTTATCAACATCAGCCGGAAACGGTTATGCAACTGCGCAGCTTCCGAGACCAGAAAAGCATGGCAGGAAGTAAAGGACAAGGTTGCAGAAGTTGAACCGGAATTGGCATCGTGCATGGTTCGGGAATGCGTTTACAGGGGTTTCTGCCCGGAGATGTTTCCGTGCGGATATGCTGAGACAGAAGCCTTCAAAAAAGACTGTCTGGCCTATAGATCAGTTGTTACGGATTAATTGTTTCACCACATAAAGAAAGGAAGAGTAAGAAGATGGCAAAGGTAAGGAATTACACAGCAGAAATCATGCAGAAGATTACATCGGGTGACTGGACATCCGCACAGAGTATCCGTGAGGATGCACTGGCTACTATGACGGACAGCATCAACAAGGCGATCTCCGGTTACAGTTATTCGGATTACAACATTCTGGCTGATGCGCTGAACATCGTGAGCGATAAGATCCGTAACATTGCTAACACTACAGGCGGTATCTGACAGTGTTATTCGATGGGCTGATAGATTTTCTGACATCGGATGATGAGAAAGATTATGGGGTCTGTGACACTGTTGCAGACCTCAGAAGGAAGCTTCAGGACGAGTGCGTAGGGCTTGTCTGCGAGATGAAAGACATCGAATCTTTGAGCGATCTTCTGGAAACTTTACGGGAATATTTTGAAGAAGGTGGGGGATGATTCAGGATGCATTTCGACCGATTTTTGCGTAAGAGAGGGGTGACACAGGGGGTGACAAGGGGGGTGACAGAGCCTTCCGAAGGGGGTGACACGGGGGTGACAAGGTCCTTTAATCCTGCGACAAACAGACCAATTACCAGTGATTTGTCGCTAGATTGGCACCTTACAAGTGCCGCAAACGCCGTAAATGAGCGGCACGCATGGCTTAGAGTGGCAGGACTTATCGGAATCCTGGGAGCGGAACTGTATGTCTCCGTAATGAGGTATCCCATTCAGGTACACGCTACTGTCATTTCCCTCTTGTTGATTTATATCTTAGTTGCGGATCCATTCTTGGCAGTTGGTGCAGAACTTGCCAAGCCAACAAGGCTGATCGCATCCGTAACGATAACACTTATAACCATAACCGTCTGGGATTTGCATTGGCAGATGGCTCTTGTGTCCGCACTTTTCGTTCTCATGACTCTGTATGCTATGAGACCAGCTGTTAACAAGAGATGGCTCATCAAACAGAACGTAGAAATGTCCGATGAAGTATCCGAACTTTTGAATTCTACGGATCACAGAAGAGCCGGGGAAATTTGGCAGACAACTGGTCGGAAACATATGCTTGCAATGGGTGCAGTAATCGGAGCAATACCACGGACAAGAGCGGACATGGAAGCTTGGAAGATTTGTTACTTCGGCGGTTATGAAGCTGCGGAAAAGGCTACTGCGAGGATGAAGCAACGGATCCGTACACTGGAGATTGGGCTTGCAATTTACAAAGAAACTGAGGATGAGAACGAGAGACTCCGTAAGAGACTTGAGGAGATGGAATCCGAAAAGAAAAGGGCTGTTGATTATGCAGAATCAATTCTGCAAGACAGAATTAAAGAATTAAATAATATCGTCCTGATTCTCAGGGAAGCGAACGAAGAACTTGTAAAGGCACTGCCGGAAGATGCCGCAGAGGAGAGGAAAGAAATTCTTATTTCGGAAGCGAAGGATAAGGGTCTTTCCAATAAGCAGATCGCAGACATTCTCGGCGTATCAGTACGGACTGTACAGAGGAGACTTAAAGAAGAAAAGGAGAGCGCATGAAATTAGCAATTTGGATTATCGCAATTTGTGAAGTAGTGAGAGCTGTTCAGAATATGATTCAGCTGATGGCAATCCGTAAAGATACAAGCGCAAGGGATAATGCCTATGCGGAATTTGTTAAGAGCCTGAAGATGAATGACCGGCAGTTTGTTGAACGGATGCTGAAGGAATTTGAGGAGAAAGAAGGTTCTGAGAATGGATGACTTAGATGATCGTTGCTACGAATGCACCGGCTACGGAGATGATTACTACATGGACGAGAACGGCGAGTGGGTGAGTGCTTGTGACGATTGCGTATGGAACGAATGGGGGATGGACGAATGAAACTGTGTAAGGATTGTCCGCATTTCCATATAGAGTGCGAATACAAAAGTCCTTCCGAGTGGGGAATAGCAACATGCGATAAGCACGATTTAGTTACGGACTTCCGGACGAAAAAGAAGTTCGAGACGCTGAGTTGCATAAAGGAGACGGAAGAAGATGAATAAACCGGAACCGAAGCCGTGCCCGTTTTGCGGTGGGAATGGCCATGTCTCGATGAGAGAAATTCGTTATCTTGGCAGAAACGTGGATGGGAATAAGATAATCCAGACAGGTGCACAGGTCATCTGCGGAAAATGCAAAGCAAGAGGATGTCTGGTGACCGCTGTACTCGTTTTTGGGGGTTACGATCAGAACCAGGTGAGATACGTCAAGGAGCTAAAGGAAAAGGCTATAGAGTTATGGAACGGGAGAGTGAAGAATGACGGAGATTAAACCATTTGGCATAAGAGATATTCACTTGGAGCCTTGTCCATTCTGTGGTAGTGAAGCAAAGCTGATATCAGGGAAAGATTTCATCGCTATATACGGGTTCGTTGAATGCACACACTGCCATGTAAAAACCAAAAAGTTTTTTGAATTTGTAACGGCTGATGCTTCTCGGAAAGATATATCTAAGGCACAGTTTAAAGTGTGGAACCATGCCGCAAAAGCTTGGAATATGAGAAACACTGACCATGCTGCTGATGTCAGCAAAAAGGTCGAACGAGCCGATGAATCCGCACAGAATGTTTCTGATTCGGATTTAATTTCTCGGAAAGCAGTGATCGAACATATAAAGAAACGTTGCATCGAAACGGCGTTCAACTGCGTTGGCATCACGGCATCGTGTGAATATGTATTTACAGACATAGCAGATAACAGAATTGATACCTGGGTCAACGAAGTACCGGCAGAGAAAAAGGCAGAACGATCTTCTTCGTGCGCTCACGAAAATGATGTGATTTTCCGACAGGCGGCGATTGAAAAGACAGAGATGCTATATAGAGATGCAAGGGACGATGCGAGCTATATGTTAATCGGTTACAATCATGCTTTATCTGATATGCAAGCAATCCTTAAATCTTTGCCATCCGCACAGCCAGATAATCAGACAAATCTATGCGATAGTTGCGATTATTCGTATCCAGACTGCCCAAGTAAATACGATGATGTGATTTTCGGAAACGGCATAGGTAATGATAACATCTGTGCTTGCAATAAATATAAGCCATCCGCACAGCCAGAAATCACAGATGAACAGGCAATAGAACATTTGCAATCAACTGGATGGATGCAGAATCATGACCGTGAGATATATGAGAGTGGGTTAAGAGAACAGCTTGCAGATGACAGTGGGAGCTATAACAGCCTTATTCCTTGCGAGGATACTATCAGCAGACAGGCGGCGATTGATGTGATCGACAAAATCTTTCCTGCTGACCCAATGCGGAATGATTACACACAGGGGATTACCTGC
>OCTX012235000.1_pt1 | contig 13916 bp, 12 predicted proteins | sample 1539691 | NCBI WGS metagenome assembly OCTX01 (sample SAMN02144231, study PRJEB22623) | gut metagenome | biome: sheep rumen | host: Ovis aries | place: New Zealand | reverse complement strand
GACATCAACAAATAAGTTCCCTTATTACTGAATGTGTATCAGCTTATGCGTCTGCAGTGACAATCGCCACTGCGGATGATGCTTGATATACTCTACGCACTTCCGGGTCACCTCACGGTTGCGCCTGTCGTCGCCAGTATCGCAAGGCTGCAGATTCAGGTAGTGCCCCTTGCAGATGCCGGCATACTGCTTCGGGTCGTGAACGCCGTCGAACACCACCTTCACCTCGTCGATCTTCTGAATGGCCAGTGCCGGAGCATGGTCTACGAAACAGTTCTTCGGCGACAGTGTCACCCAGTCGATGCCTTCGGGCAACGGCCGGGTGCCGTTGGTCTCAATAGCCACATAGAAGCCCCCGTCGTGGAGGGCCTTCACCAGCCTATTGTCCACCTGCAACGATGGCTCGCCACCCGTCAACACCACAAATCCGCAGTCTTTCCACTGATTAGCCTCAGCGACAATCTCGTCGAGCGTCATCTCACGATACTCCCTGAAGTCGGTATCACAGAATGGGCAGCGCAGATTACAGCCGCTGAAGCGGATGAACACGGCCGCACGGCCCGTATGGCGCCCCTCGCCCTGCAGCGAGTAGAATATCTCATTGATACGATAAGTCTTCTTCATGGCTACAGCAGATATTCGGGTTCAATGGGAAAATGGTCATCGTAGGCCTGGGCCATATTGCCGTCAGACTCCTTGACGATGCACTTATAACACTCCGGAAACTGGCGCACCACCCAGGCAGCGATGTTCTCGGCCGTGGGGTTGAAGGGAAGCAGTTCATTCAGGTTGCCGTGGTCCAGATAGCCGTGAATGGTCTTCTTGATGCGCGAGAAATCGAGCACCATACCTTCCTCGTTCAACTGTGCCGATGCCAGGAACACAGTGATAATCCAATTATGCCCATGTAGCCTTGTGCATTTGCTCTCATATGGCAGGCTCAGCTGATGGCTGCCTGCCACCTCCATCTTCTTTGATATACAATAGATCATAATCTAAAAAGCTTCCACTATCCAGTGGGTAGGGAAAAAACCTGTTGTTTTTTCAGTTCTTACTCTGTTTACGGCTGCAAAGGTACGAAGAATTTGCCGAACCGCCAAACTTATAGCAATAAATCTCAATATTCCTCGAGAATACGCTTAAGCCGTTCCTTACGGGCCATCTTCTTGTTCTTGCGCCACTTCTTAGGGATGAGTTTCGCCAGCAGGGGCAGCAGGTTGCCGCCGGAGCTCGGGTCGGCGGCGAGGAGCTGGGCCTCCTGTTTGGAGATACGCAAGCGCTTTTGTAACTCCTTGTACTTATCGGTGTATTTCGCCTTACCAAAGACAACGACCTCCTTCAGGTTGAGTAGTTTGGAAATGAGGTAGACGGTGTCGCGAATCTCCGTAATGTTGAGCAGCCGGCTCTCATAGTTGACGTGCGAGAAAGACAACGTGCGACAAGAGTCTGGCAACGTAATGTGTCCCAAGGAGTCTGTCTGTGCCGACAATCTCTTGCCAAGCACGTTGACGCCGGCAATGGGTATCAACGTTTCCACATCGACCACCGTCAACTGCCTCTGGGCCATCGTCTGCAGGCAGCACAACAGCCATAAAGTCATAGCCATCTTTCTCATCGGGTGCAAAGATAGCATGTTTCCCCAGTTCTCCAAAATGTTTTCAGACTATTTAGTTTTTATTCAACATAAATCACGTCAATGCCCATTTTAGTATCTTTTATAGGTACGGATGCGCGCGATGTGAATAATTTTTAGTACTTTTGCACCCGATTTCTGAAAAAGAGAGGAAATGAAAGAGAAAAGACAGATAGCCATCCTCGGCTCCACGGGGTCGATAGGGACACAGGCCCTCGAGGTGATTGAGGAGCATTCAGACCTCTATGAGGTCTATTGCCTGACGGCAAATAATAAAGTAGAACTATTGGCAGAGCAGGCCCATAAGTTCAAGCCCGCTGCCATCGTCATCGCCAACGAACAGCGCTACGATGAGTTAAAGCGCCTGATGAGTGACATGCCCGACGTGAAGGTATATGCCGGAGCTAAGGCCCTCGACGAGATCGTAGAGGCCGGTCCCATCAACATGGTGCTCACGGCGATGGTAGGCTTCGCAGGCCTCTCGCCCACCATCCACGCCATCAAGGCTGGCAAGGCCATCGCCCTGGCCAACAAGGAGACGCTCGTGGTGGCAGGTGAGCTCATCCTGCAGCTCGCCCAGAAATACCACACTCCTATCCTACCCGTCGACAGCGAGCACTCGGCCATCTTCCAGAGTCTTGTTGGTGAAGACCAGAACCCGATTGAGAAGATTCTACTGACGGCCTCTGGCGGTCCGTTCCGCCTGAAGTCGATGGAGGAGATAGCCCATGTAACGAAAGCCGATGCCCTGAAGCACCCGACATGGGACATGGGAGCCAAGATTACCATCGACTCTGCCTCTATGATGAACAAAGGCTTTGAGGTGATCGAGGCCAAGTGGCTCTTCGGCGTCGATGCCAAGCAGATACAGGTGCTGGTACATCCGCAGAGCATCGTACACTCTGCCGTACAGTTCCACGACGGCAGTGTCAAGGCTCAGTTAGGCGTGCCCGACATGCGGCTCCCCATCCAGTATGCCTTCTCGTTCCCCAAGCGCCTGCCGCTGAGCGGCGAGCGACTCGACCTGTTCAAGCATCCGCTGGAATTCTTCGAGCCCGACCTCGAGAAGTTCCGTTGTCTGGCCATGGCCTACGAGGCTATCGACCGTGGTGGCAACATGCCCTGCATCGTGAATGCTGCCAATGAGATTGTGAACCGTGCCTTCCTCGAGGACCGTTGCGGATTCCTCCAGATGGGCGACATCATCGCCGAGACGATGCAGCGCGCCTCCTTCGACAAGAACCCCGACTACGACATCTACGTCAAGACCGATGCCGAGGCACGACGCATAGCAACAGAGTTGCTGAATTAGAAACTATGTTTACAGTTGACGGTTTACAGTTTACAGTTGAAATGACTGTAGGCAAAGATTTTCCCACTGAGGTAATCATCTGTAAACCGTAAACTGTAAACAGTAAACAAAAGAAACAATGGATATATTTTTGATTCGACTGTTACAGTTTATGCTGGCCATCGGCCTGCTGGTACTGCTCCACGAGGGCGGACATTTCTTCTTCGCCAAACTCTTTGGAGTGAGGGTGGAAAAATTCTACCTCTTCTTCGACCCCTCTATCTGGAAATGGGACGGTAGCCTGTTTAAGTGGAAGCCCAAGGGCAGCGACACACAATATGGCGTGGGCTGGCTGCCGCTGGGTGGCTACTGCAAGATTGCAGGAATGATTGACGAGAGCTTCGACACCGAGCAGATGAAACAGCCCGAGCAGTCGTGGGAGTTCCGTGCCAAACCTGCTTGGCAGCGCTTGTTGATTATGATTGGCGGCGTGCTCGTGAACTTCCTGCTGGCCCTCTTCATCTACTCGATGATCCTCTTCTATTGGGGCGACACCTACATCCCCGTGAAGGACATGAAACTGGGCATGAAGTTCAATGCCGAGGCCAAGGCCCTGGGCTTCAAGGATGGCGATATACTCATTGGCACAGACCAAGGAGCGTTTAAGGATTTCTCTGCCGACCTCTATCGCGACCTCTCTGAGGCCCAGCGCGTGGACCTGATTCGTGATGGCAAGCCGATGAGTCTCACCCTGCCTGGCGACCTGAACCTTTTAGGCATGCTCAAGGCTGAGCCTTCGTTCGTGCGCCCCCTGATTCCCGCAGAGGTCGACAGTGTGATGGCCGACTCCCCCGCTGCCTCCATCGGCCTGCAGAAGGGAGACAAGATTGTAGCCATCAACGGCAAGCCCATCGACAGCTACAACGAGTTCACCGACCAGCTCGGCATCCTCGAGGACATGATGACGGCGGCACAGACAAAGACAGACAGTCTGAAAGTGCGTACGACCTCCATCGTCTTTGAGCGCAACGAAACGAAAGACACGACCACTGTTGTGCTAACACCAGAACTGAAACTCGGATTCTACGTGAAGAGCCTCGCTGGACTCTATGAGCCCTATACCCACGAGTATGGCTTCTTCGAGAGCATCCCCGCCGGCATCCAGTACGGATGGAACGTGCTGGCAGGCTACGTGGGCGACATGAAATATGTGTTCACGGCCGACGGGGCGAAGTCGTTAGGAGGATTCGGAGCCATCGGCAGCCTGTTCCCACCCATGTGGGACTGGTATCTCTTCTGGAAGATGACCGCCTTCCTCTCCATCATCCTCGCCTTCATGAACATCCTGCCCATCCCGGCCCTCGACGGCGGCCACGTGCTCTTCCTTCTCTACGAGATGATCACGCGCCGCAAGCCCTCCGAGACCTTCATGATCCGGGCCGAATACGTGGGCTTCGGCATCCTGATACTCCTCATGGTCGTAGCGAACCTGAACGATATCCTACGATGGTTAGGATATATGTGACGCACCCGATGACCACATAGACCATCACGGTCTGCAACACCGTAGGGTGAAGTGCCTCAATACTCGCTCCTGGCCACGAAGCTATCTGCCCCAGGACGATGTTGAGGCACTTCACTATATATAATAAAAGGTACGCGAGAGAAGGAAAGACGAGTACCACTGGCGAAAGCCAGAGAATGATCGTGGCCGCAGGGACGACGATGAAGTTCGTGAGCAAGAACAGTGTAGAGAAGCGTCCGAAGTAATAGGCTATCAGCGGAGCCACACCTATCTGGGCCGCACACGACACGGCCACCATCCCCCAGCACCATCTCACCAGCCGATGCGCCATCAGATACTCCATCGGGAGGATGCCCTCCCATAGCGGCACAAAAACCAAGATAGCGAGCACGGCCATGAACGACATCTGGAAGCCCACATCATAGAGCGAGAGTGGATGAGCCACCAACATCACGATGGCCGTGAATGCCAGCGTATTGACACTCATCTTATCGCGATGCCCCAAAGACAGTACGGCATAGACCGTCAGCATCGTGGCAGCACGGACGATGCTGGTAGACATGCCTACAAGGAGCACAAACGCCCAGATACACGATACGATAACCAGTTGTGAGACCATCTGCCACCGTCTCCCTGTCACCATCAGCGACAACAGGGCATAGATGATGCCCAGGTGCAGTCCGCTCAGCGCCAGCACATGGGAGGCACCTGTGACAGCATACACCTCCCGCAGATCCTTGGTCAGTGCCGATTTGTCGCCCAATACCATCGCGGCCAGCACAGCATACTGTTCATCCTCCGTCCCATCAACGGAGATGCGCTCCAACAGTCGGCTCCGCTGTTTCAGGAAGTAGAGCCGTGCACGCTCCAGCAGTGAGAGCCTCTCCAGCGAAACGCTCGCCTTCCGCCAGTTCCAGCTGGACACGAAGGTTCTACCTACAAACCCATGTATCTCCAGATAACGTCTATAGTCGAAGATCCCCCTATGCCTGCTGCCGTTGGCTTTGCCTGCGCCTGTCACGCCTCTGCCATCCAAACGAGTTTGGCGGCTCTCGCTGCTCCATCCGTTGGCATTGATCTGCGACTGAATGCGGAGGCCGTCGCCAATCCTCAGCCCCCTGCTCCGTTCATCCTTATAGATATAGCCCTTCAGTTTCTGCCCGCTCTCTACCAGCATGATATCCACCGCCATCGTCTTAGGTTTTTCCTGTGGTTCGGAGAGCACCACCGCCTCATACCTCACCTCATTTTCAGGCCACTGCACACGCAGCGACGTCCTCTGCCTTTCCGTCAACAGCCACCCCAACAGCACGAAGCACACCGCTATGGCCACCGACTGCAGCAGTGCCTCTTTCCAGAGCAGCAACGCCAGCGCCACTGTCCCCGCCAAGACTGGCAACAGCCACATCCCTGCCTCAACATGATTCCCTATGACAATGCCTGCCATCATACTGACGGCTAATCGCAACAACGGCGCTTCTCCAAAGAGTTTGTTCTTCATACCAGTTCAATGTTAACGCTGCAAAAGTACGACTTTTTACTGACATCGCAAAGAGTTTCTAACAAAAAGATTAGAAGTTTCCGTAATTATTCGTATCTTCAAGCATAAACTCAAGTTAAGCCCTTTAATTCGAGGTATTAAGCAAGATCTCTTATTTATTGGGGTCAACTTTCTTTAATATTTCCTAGTCTCCTTATAGTACAGTCAAGAGAATGTGCTCATGAGATGGCACATTCTCTTTTCTTACTGTCAGTTTCAGCAAAGGGATACAAGGGAAATGCGCAAGCGAAAATGAAAATATATGGAGAAACTCTCCAAAAAAAAATTGAAATGTGCCTACATGCCTACATGAAATTCGACGAAACGCCTTATTTTAAAGGTATTTTGGAGGATTTGAGCCTACACAAAGCCTACATAAAGCCTACATAGAGCCTACATAGAGCCTACACAAAAACGGGCAGAAATGGCAAAAACCGTGACGATGGCGTTGCGGATATGGCGCAGACTTGTTGTAGATATGTCGAAGACGGGTTACGAACTGGTCGCAGACAGGTTACGGATAGAAGGGATTTTGCAGTAAGTAAAGTCCCGCGAAGAAGCCTTGACGGAATCAGATACCCTAAGGGTGCGTGGAAAATTCTCTAGAGAATTTTGGACTTTAGTTAGGGCAAACTTCCACTTTCCCCTATCCTTTCTCTGAAATTCTCTAGAGAATTTCCAACGAAGGATAGACCTTTCTGTATGTGCAAAGGCAGCTATCCACGACTTTACTGGGTCCAAACCGTCGTGTTCAAGCCCCATTTTATACAAAACCATGTAGGCTTAGTGTAGGCTCTATGTAGGCTTTGTGTAGGCTTTGTGTAGGCTTAAATCCTCCGAAACACCTTTAAAATAAGGCATTTCGCCGAATTTTATGTAGGCATGTAGGCACTTTAGCGATTTTACAAAAAAAAATATTGAGCGGCGAGCGTTTCCAGAAAAGTAATGATGCATACACATATCATCCCACGACAATTGCCCGTTCATGCCTCGCTTATGCTCATTGATACACGGCCAAACATTAGCCTAACTTTTAAAAAGTAATAAAAACACAGGCTTTCGGGATATATTTCTTTGTTTATTCGTACCTTTGCACTCGAATATGGAAATGAGCGTTATGCCCGTGTGGGCTTGGATATTGTTTTATATATTGGTGCTGCTGATGCTGGTCATCGACCTGAAGTCGTTCGGCCGCAAGGGACAGCACGAGGTAGGCATCCGCGAGGCGCTGACGATGACGGCGGTATGGATAGCCGTGTCGCTGGTATTCTGTGCCGGCATCTACTGGTTCTACCCCGTCGACTCGCACGAGAAGGCGATGGAGTTTCTGGCGGGCTACCTGATCGAGAAGTCGCTGTCGATGGACAACCTCTTCGTGTTTCTGATGCTCTTCTCCTTCTTCGGCGTGGAGCGGAAATATCAGCACGAGGTGCTTTTCTGGGGCATCTTCGGGGCGCTGGTGCTGAGGAGCATCTTCATCTTCGCCGGCGCGGCGATGGTGGAGCGGTTCGAGTGGATCCTGGCCGTCTTCGGCGTCTTCCTCATCTACACGGGCATTAAGATGTTCAGCCATGATGAGGACGAACAGGTGGATCCGTCGAACAACATCTTCGTCCGAGTGTTCAAGCGCTTCTTCCCCGTGACAGACCAGATGCATGGGGGTGCGTTCTTTGTTAGAGGAGAGAGGAATGAGAAGAGCGGGAAGTGGCTGGCTACGCCATTGTTTATCACGTTGATCGTGATTGAGACGACAGACGTGGCCTTCGCCGTAGACTCGATCCCTGCCATCTTCTCCGTGTCGAGGGATCCGTTTATCCTGCTCACGTCGAACATCTTCGCCATCCTCGGCCTGCGGGCGCTCTACTTCGCCCTGGCCGCCATCGCCAAGTACTTCACCTACCTGAAATACGGTCTGGGCATCATCCTGAGTTTCGTGGGCGTGAAGATGCTGCTCGAGGTATTCTGGAGCATCAAGGTGCCCACCCCCGTCTCGCTGGCCCTTATCTTCGGCATCCTCGTGTTCTCGATGGGGCTCTCGGTGGTAATTTCAAGGAGAGAAGGAGTAAAGGAGGAGAAACAAAAATAGGAGATGATATGAATAACTATACGAACGACGCTGTGGCGCTGCTGAAGGACCTGATTGCCATCCCCTCTGTCAGCAGGAGCGAAGAGAAGGCTGCCGACAAGCTCGGCGAGTACCTAAACAAATGGGGCCTGCCCTACGGCCGCGAAGGCAACAACCTGTGGGTGGGGTGCCAGGACTGGGACAACAGCCGCAAGACGCTGCTGCTCAATGCCCATATCGACACGGTGAGGCCTGTGAACACCTGGAGTCGCGACCCTTTCAGCCCAACGCTTGAAGGCGACAGACTCTATGGCTTGGGCTCGAATGACTGCGGCGGCGGCCTGGTGTCGACACTCCAGGCTTATCGCATTCTCTTGAACAAGCCCAGGAACTACAACATCCTCTGGGTGGCCTCGGCAGAGGAGGAGGTGTCGGGCGAGAACGGTCTGAGGCTTGTGATACCTAAGCTGCCCACCATAGACGTTGCCATCGTGGGAGAGCCTACTGGTATGCAACCCGCCACGGCTGAGCGCGGACTGATGGTCATCGACGGCTATGCCCACGGTGTGAGTGGTCATGCTGCCAGAGAAGAGGGAGTGAACGCCATCTATGAGGCCCTCGACGACCTGCTGTGGCTGCGCGACTACCGCTTCAGGAAGTCGAGCGAGCTGCTTGGTGCCACGAAGCTGACAGTGACGGTCGTGGAGAGCGGCACCCAGCACAACGTGATTCCAGACACGCTTCACTTCGTGATTGACATCCGTACCAACGAGTTCTATCAGAACGAATACGTGTTTGAGTTCCTGAAGAAGAAGATGAAGAAATGTGAGCTGAGAGCCCGTTCGTTCCGTCTGCACTCTTCATCCATTGCAGCGGATCATCCGCTGGTACGCCGTTGTCTGGAGCGCGGCATGAAACCCTTTGGCTCGCCTACCCTCAGCGACCAGGCGCTGATGCCCTGGCCATCGCTGAAACTAGGCCCCGGCGACTCAGCCAGGTCGCATGCTGCGGATGAGTATATCGCCATCGGAGAGATTGATGACGCCATCAACACCTACGTCAGCCTGCTGGAAGGAATTGTTCTTTAGTTTACGGTTTACAGTTTACAGTTTACAGTTTACGGTTTACAGATGATTACTTCTATAGGCAGAGTGAATGGCTTGCTTGGTAATCAACTGTAAACCGTAAACCGTAAACTGTAAACTACAAAATGGTTATCTTGCCAGCCAACCCTCAGGATTGAGTTTTGACGTCCCCCGGCGAAGCTGGAACTGCATCAAGCCATCAGACCCAACGCGGCCGATGGACTGCCGGGTGCTGACATGCTGACCGCGACTGACGCTGACAGAGGCGAGGTCACAATACACAGACAGATAGCGGCCATGCTTCACGATAACCACCGACGTGCCACCATAGCCAAAGACGGCTGTCACCTCACCGTCGAATATCGCCCTCACCTGAGCTCCTGGCTGACCTTTTATATCTATACCTTTTTTATCAAGGGTGACATGCCCCTTCACGTCAGTCACCGTGTTTGTTCCGAAACGATGCACGATCTTATATGCCCCCACTATCGGCATGGGCAGGCGACCGCGGTTTCCCTCAAACGATGAGCTGAGACGCAGATCGGCTGCAGGAGCAATGTACTCCTCCTCGGCCCTCTCCCGTTCGGCAGCAATCTCTCGCTTACGAGCCCTCGACTCTTCTGCAGCCCGCCGCTCGGCATCTCTGCGCGCCTTCTCAGCCTTCTTGGCAGCCGCCTCGGCACGGGCCTTCTCAGCAGCACTGCGCTTAGCAGCCGCACGAGCCTCGGCCTTGGCCTTCGCCTCTTTTGCCTTCGCCTCAGCGATACGACGGGCGTTCTCTCTGGCAGCCGCCTCAGCAGCAGCCTTCTTCCGAGCCAGTTCCTCGGCACGCTTCTTAGCCGCCTCGGCCTCTGCCTTACGCTTTGCCTCAGCCTCAGCTCGCGCCTTGGCACGGGCTATCTCCTCGGCAATCAGCTTGTCGATACGGGCATTCAGCTCCGCATCGCGCTTCTTCTGTCGTTCGATGATACCCTGAATGGCCTTCTGCTGTTTCTTCAGGCTGCTGACCACCTGCTGCTGTTCCACCTGTTTCGTCTCCAGCGACTTCTTCTCTCGCTCGCCACGACTGAGCAGGTCGTTCTTCAACACCTTCGCGCTCTTCAGCTCCTCATAAGCCTCAGCCACCTGCTGCTGCATGGCCTGAACGGCCTCACCCTGGGCCTGCTGATACGATGCATACTCTCTGACAAACCGCATACGACGGTACATCTCTGAGAGATGCTTGGCGCTGAACACGAACATCATCTGCGACTGGATATGTCGATTGCGATACATATAACGCATCGACTTCGCAAACCGCTGCTTGCGCTCCTCAAGTTCTGCCTGAAGGGTATGGAGTTGATGGTCAAGCACTTTAATATCCCCGTCAAGCCGGGAGATATCATGGCGGATGGTGTCAATGGTGCGACGCTTGTCTGCAATCTCGTTGGTGATAACCATGAGGTTCTGCAAGCGTTTGTTCACATCACGCTCATTGGCCTTGAGCTTACGTTCCTGCTCCTGAATCTGCTTACGTACCTGAGCCTGCTCTGACTTCAGGGAATTGACTGTCGGGGCCGGAGCAGTGGTCTGCGTGGCTCTTTTCCTTGATTGTTTGGATTTTACTGTTTTCTTGGCAGACGTCTTCTTAGACGAAGAAACACGAGTAGTGGCTGTCCGCTTCTGAGCAGTCTTTTTCCTGGACTGCTGGGCGGGGACAACCACCACCATACCAATCAAGAGGCAGAGTAGCAGTAAGAGTCGCTTCACGTCTTTACAAGATCGAGATTACAATGACATAAACCTGCGCAGGATCTCGTCGACAGTTACCTCACGATACTTGTTTGAGATATCCGTACGGGTCTCCCACTCCGTGTCGTCACCGATATAGTTCAGCGTCATGCCGAGCTTCACTTCCTTTTCAGGCGTGGTGAGGGTGATTGCCGACTTATGCGGGAACAGGCTCTTGTTGAGTTTCTTGAACTCATCGTAGTCCCAGTTCAGCTGCGTGTTGCCGTTGAAGCGGTCCTTATAGAGAATGTTTGCCATCCGGATGTGGGCGCCGTTACGACTGGCCAGCCAGTTGTAGTCCATCTTTCCCTCCTCAAGGCTGATGATCATATCGTCGCCATTCTCGAGGATGTTATAGTTGGGGACAGAATCTACCACAACCTGCTGTTTCTTATCAGTCTTCACCAGCGACGACTGGTTCGGGCGGAAGAGCTCATTCCAGAAGAGTGCCTGAAGCGTCTGGAAGTTCATACCGCTGTTACGGAGGAAGTCTACCGACATCCAGGGTGCTTTCAGGTACTGCTTGTTGATACGGTCCATGATGAGCACATAGTCTTTGGTCAGCTCTATACGGCCAGCCTCCACAAATCCGAAGGCCATCAGTTGCAGACGAATCACGTCATCACGCTTCATCTTCAGGTTACCCGTAAGGGTAAGTTTCTGAGGACCAACTTCTACAGAGAACTTCACCTTCGATGTGAGGAACTTCGCAGTCTGGGCATTTTCCTTCACAGAGTTGATGAAGTCAGCCTTCTCTTTCATTTCTGGTGTGACAACCACAGGCTCTACGACTTTCTTTCGGGAACCACAGGCAGTAAGCACTAACGGTAATGCCAAAGCGGCAATTTTCAGGATACTGGTCGTTTTCATTCTTTCAAATATTTTTTTAGTTTGATTTTTCTCTTGAGTAAAGTATTATCTGGCACCTTCTCCTTGGCGTCCTGCCAGAAGGAGAGCGCCTTCGTGATATCTTTGTTCTGGGCGTAGATATCCCCGGCATGCTCGATGATAACGGCATTCTGCTGCTCATCGTCCATGTGCTGTAGGGCCTGGTCTATATACACCTTTGCCTCGGTATAGCGTCCCTGCATAAACAGTATCCAGGCATAGGTGTCGAGATAGGTAGCGTTCTTGGGTTCCGCCTTCACCGTCTTGTAGCTCATCTCCTCAGCCTGACTAAGGCGCTCTCCCCGTTCGCTGAGGTAATAGGCATAATTATTCAGGCAACCTATGTTGTCGGCCTTCCATACCAGACAAGAGTCATAGGCAGCAAAGGCGGCCTCGGCCTGTCCCCGCTGATGCAGAATATCACCCATCACGGCGTAGAAGTCAGACACGATAGCGGGATCGCTCTCACTGGTGATTACGCCGATACCATTCTGGAAAGCACTTAGCGCCCTATCGAGCGAGTCGCGACGGTAATAGGCGATGCCCTGATAATAATAGAAGAGCATTTCGTCGGGGGTATATTGCCGAGCCTCCTGACAGAGTGCTATGACGCGGTCCATATCATCAGCCTCCCAGGCGAAGGCTACCAGTTGCATCCTGGCTGGGGCATAGTCGGGCGAGATGGCGACAGCCTTTTCAATCACAGGCGTGATACTGTCTCTCGGCATTTTCTTCGCGTTCATATAGGAAGCACAGAGCAAGGCCATGTCGGCATCCGGCTGAGGCAGGGCGAGCACCTGTCTGAAGAGGTCCAGCACACGGGTACTGTCACCGCCGGCCGTCTCCGAAGCAGAAATCTCCTGGCGCATCAGCCTGATCTTTTCTTCTGTTGTGGCATGACTGCCAAGGAGCACCCGCCTGGTCAGCGAGTCGGCCACCTCATGCTTCTCAAGTCCCTCATAAAGATTCCTTAAAGAAAGAAGTACACGGGTATTCTCGGCATCCTCAGCGAGAACCTGGTCGTAGACAGCGACAGCCTCGTCTTTCTGGTCGTTCATGAGCAGGGCATCCCCATACATAGCCTTGTAGTTCAGGTCGTTGGGATACTGCTTGGCGAGGGCTTTAATCTCCGCCACAGCCTCCTTGCTCTTCCCTATGCGGTTGTAAAGCGAGCTCTTGGCCATAGACAGGCGTTCACTCTTTCCATCATTCTGCTCCAATTGGTCGAGCACACCGATCGCACTGTCATAGTCTTCTACCTGCTGATAGAGCTGGAAGAGCATCTCGAGCATCTCCTCCTGCCCCTTATCCCGCTCATAGATACCTTTGATGACGGGGATGGCGCTTGCATAGTCCTGACGGTTGATATAGGCCTGAGCAAGTGTCTCCATATATGTGACGTTCTCGGGATCGAGCTCTGCGGCGCGCTTGATGCATGCCATCGACGCCTCTGGCTGTTTCAGAGCCGTATAGTATTGGCCCAGGAAGAAATGCACCTCAGGGGCGTCGGGATTCAAGTCCCTGCAATGCCTCAGCAAGTCGAAAGCAGCGTCATGGTTACCCTTCTGACGTTGCACCATCGCCTCAAGGAAGAACTGGTCGTATTTTGTGTTTACTGTTGACGGCTCACAGTTTACAGATGATTGGTCTGTTGGCAGAGAGGTGCTCGCAGTCTGTGCTCCCACTTGCAGACAGCAAGTCAGGATCATCATTCCCGCCAACATTAAACCTTTATACATCATCTGTACACTCTTTATTGTAATCATCTGCAAACCGTAGACTATAAGCTATAAACTACAAACCATCATTCCTATTTCACGCCAGTATGCCCATATCCGCCTTCTCCGCGTTCTGTCTCATCGAGCACATCCACCGCCACGAACTGTCCCTGCTCATGCTTGGCGATGACCATTTGTGCGATACGTTCACCGTCGTTTACGACAAAATCCTCTTGCGACAGGTTTATCAGCACGACACCCACCTCTCCACGATAGTCGGCATCGACCGTCCCTGGAGCATTTAGCACCGTTACACCTTTTTTCAATGCCAGACCACTACGCGGTCTCACCTGAGCCTCGTAGCCGACAGGCAGGGCGATGTGCAGTCCCGTCGGGATGAG
>OCTX012143094.1_pt1 | contig 13917 bp, 12 predicted proteins | sample 1539691 | NCBI WGS metagenome assembly OCTX01 (sample SAMN02144231, study PRJEB22623) | gut metagenome | biome: sheep rumen | host: Ovis aries | place: New Zealand | reverse complement strand
TCGCTGACATTTCCCCCGCCGGGGGAATCTTCCCCTCGCGCTCCCCCGCGTCTCTATCACGGATCCTTTTATGGGTTCTTTGACAGTCTCGGGCGGCGTTCGCCGCCCTTTGCACAGAACAGAACGGAAAAACACAGAATATAAGGAGGACACCATGAAACGACTGATCTGCCTACTGCTGGCTCTGCTGATGCTGGCCTCGCTGTGCGCCTGCGGGCAGCGCCCCGCGCGCGGCGACGAGGACGAGGACGAGGAAATCGTCCCGCGCGCCCACCGCCGCACGGGCGCCGAGGAACCCGCGGAGGAACCCGCGGAAGAACCCACGGAAGAACCCGCCGAAGAGCCCGCGGAGGAACCCGCCGAAGAGCCCGCGGAGGAACCCGCCGAAGAACCCACGGAAGAACCTGCGGAAGAACCCGCGGAGGAACCCGCGGAGGAACCCGCGGAAGAACCCGCGGAAGAACCCGCGGAGGAACCCGCGGAGGAACCCGCGGAGGAACCCGCCGAGGAACCCGCCGAGGAACCCGCCGAGGAACCCGCGCCGGAACCGACCCCGGCGCCGACGGCCAAGCCCGACTATCCGACACCGGACGATCTGCGGGCCATGGTGGACGGAGGCCGCGTGCCGACGAGCTCTGACCAGATGGTTGATCTGATGCTGCCCACCGGGGAGCAGCTGCTGGACACGCCGGTGCGCGCGATCATCATCAAGGCGCCGTACGCCATCTACTCCCGCCCCGTGCCGATCGACGCGGAGGGCTACGGCTATCTGAGCGAGGTCGCCGCGGGCAGCAAGGTGTGGATCGTGGCACAGACCGAGAGCTTTTACTGCTTCGTGATCGAGAACGTTTCGATCGGCTGGGCCAAGAAGGACTTCTTCGGCGCGCCCGACGGCAGCGCCCTGTCCATCCCGGAGGGCTCTGCGCCGGATCTGCCCATTGACCTGAGCCTGTTTTCCGACAAGGCGCCCGTGCCCAACTATGAAACGCTGGAATACATGATGGGCGCCGACTATGTCACGACCACCTCGGACAAAAATGCCAAGCTCGTCCTGCCGGAAAAAGTGCAGATGTACAACACGCCCTTCCGGGCCGTCGTCTCCAACCCCAACGGCATTTACATCATGCCGATGCCGGAGGCCGGCCACGGCAACCTCGGCTCGCTCAGCGACAAGAGCATCGTCTGGGTCGTGGGGCAGAAGAACGGCTTCTACTTCTTCGTGTTTGAATATCGGAAGATGGGCTGGAACGGCGCCGGCTATTTCGACGTGCCCTGACCGGCCGCGGGGAACGAAAGAATCTGACAGAAAGGCTGGAACGAACATGAAACCGATGGCCCTGGACGAATTTTTCCACCTGAAGTTTTTGTCACGCGTCACCTTTTCCCCCGCCGGGAAAAGCGCCTGCCTCTGCGTGACGGAGATCGACCGGAAAAAGGACGAATACCGCTCCTGCCTCTGGCTGCGGCGCGGCGGCAAGCTGAAAAAGCTCACGAGCTTCGGCAAAGAGACGAGCTTTCAGTATCTGGACGAGGACACGATCCTCTTCCCCGGCCGGCGCGAGGAGAGCGACAAGGAGAGCATCGAGAGCCGCTGGTATCGCATTTCGCTCAGCGGCGGCGAGGCGGAGTGCGCTTATTCCTTCCCGATCCCCGTCTCCGAGCTGCTGCCGCTGCCGGGCGGCGATCTGCTGCTGCTCGGGGAGAGCGTCCCCGGCTTTGAGGAGCTCTATACGGGCGACAAAAAGACCCTCGCCGCCTTCCAGAAGGAGCGCAGGGAAAACGCCGACTACGAGGAGATCACGCAGGTGCCCTGGTGGTGGAACGGCGCGACCTTCACGAAGGGCGCCTACACCTCGCTCTTCCGCTATGACGCGAAAAAGAAAAAGCTCCGCCGTCTGACAGAGAAAAACGTCAACGTCGCCGATCTGCGGCAGAGCCCGGACAAGCGCAGCGCCTTCTTCCTCTGCACGCCGGTCAGGCCGCGCCTTCCGATGAGCGGCGAGACCGCGCTCTGCCGCATAGATCTCGCCTCGGGCGAAATCACGCGCCTCGCGGAGGACCGGGAGGACTTCATTCTCGCGGGCTTTTTCCCCGGCGAGAGCTTCGGCCTCGTTCTCGCGCACGACAATCGCTTCGGCCTCAACACCGACGCGGATTTTTACCGTCTGGACTACGCAAGCGGCGAGATCACGCTGCTCGCGCGGCACGGCGAGTCGATCGGCTCTTCCGTCGGCAGCGACATTCGCTACGGCGGCGGCCGCAGCGCCAAAATGGACGGCGACACCTTCTATTTCATTTCCACCCGCTTCGACAGCGCCTGCCTGTACAAGCTGGAAAACGGCGCGATTTCCCCGGTGACGGCGCGCGCAGGCTCGGTGGACGCCTTCGACGTTTGCGGCGGGAAGCTGCTGCTGATCGCGCTTTACGACATGAAGGCGCAGGAGCTCTATGACGGCGCAGGCCGTCAGCTCAGCCGCTTCAACGAGGCGGCGCTGCGCGGCAGATACGTCGCCCGGCCGGAGGCGCTGAACGTCGCACGCGAGGGCTATGAGCTGCACGGCTTCGTGCTCCGGCCCATCGACTACGACCCGGCGAAGAAATACCCGGTCATTCTGGACGTGCACGGCGGGCCGAAGACTGTCTACGGCCCGGTGCTTTACCACGAGATGCAGCACTGGGCGGGCAAGGGCTATTTCGTGATCTTCTGCAACCCGACCGGCTCGGACGGGCGCGGCGCGTTTATGGATATCCGCGGGAAATACGGCACGGTGGACTATGACGACCTGATGGCCTTCACGGACGCGGCGCTGGCAGCCTATCCCGCGATGGACCGGGAGAATCTCTTCGAGACGGGCGGCTCCTACGGCGGCTTCATGACCAACTGGATCATCGGCCACACCGACCGCTTCCGCGCCTGCGTGAGCCAGCGCTCGATTTCAAACTGGCTGTCGTTCGCCGGCGTTTCGGACATCGGGCTGGACTTTGCCGCCGACCAGAACGCCGCCGATCCCTGGGAAAACCCGGAAAAGCTCTGGTGGCACAGCCCGATGAAGTACGCCGACCGGGTCAAGACCCCGACGCTCTTCATCCACGCCTTTGAGGACTACCGCTGTCCGGTCGATCAGGGCTACCAGATGTTCGCCTCCCTGATCGCGCACGGCGTGGAGAGCAAGCTCATGTGCTTCCGGGGCGAGAACCACGAGCTCAGCCGCAGCGGCAAGCCCTCCCACCGCCTCAAGCGGCTCCGGGAGATCACCGCCTGGTTTGACAAGCATCGGAAATAAGAAAAATGGGATGTGAAACAGTATCACATCCCATTTTTATCTGTAACTTACATTCCAGAGCGTGAGGCCCTGCGCGGGGGCAGTGGGGCCGGCCAGCGCCCGGTCTCCGGAGGCGAGGATCGCCGCTGCATTCTCGGGCCTTCGCTCGCCGCGGCCGATCTCCAGCAGCGTCCCGGTGAGAATACGCACCATGTTGTACAAAAAGCCGTCGCCCTCGAAGACAAGGCGCAGCTCCTCGCCCTCGCGCGTGATATCCAGGCGCTGCAGCTCGCGCACGGTGCTCTTCCTGCTGTGTTTAAGCGAGCAGAAGGCGGCAAAATCGTGCCTGCCGCAGAGCAGCGCCGCGGCGCGGCGCATCGCGTCCTCGTCGAGCGGGTGTGCTTCGCGCAGCAGATAGCGCCGCTCGAACACGTTCGGCGTCTCGCTGTTCCAGACGCGGTAGACATAGGTTTTGCCGCGGCAGCTCAATCGCGCGTGAAAGCGAGGCGGGGCGAGCTCCAGCGAAAGCGCGCCGATGTCCTCTGGCAGATACTGCCGCAGGGCGGCGAGCAGCTCATCGCAGCTCATCGCGGTCTCCGCCCGGAAGGAGCAGACCTGCCCGCGCGCGTGTACGCCCGCGTCGGTGCGGCCGCAGCCGGCGACCTCGACCTCCTGCGAAAGCAGGCGGCTGAGCAGCGTCTCGAGCCTGCCCTGGATGGTGTTGTCGGTGTTGCCCTGCTTCTGCCAGCCGCGGTAGCGCGTGCCGTCATAGCAGAGCGTCAGCTTGAAGTTTGGCATAAGCGTTCCTCAGCCCCGCAGGAGGCACCAGAGAATCGGCACCAGCAGCGCGGGCAGATAATTGAGCGTGTGGAAGTCCTTGAGCTTCATAATGGACAGGCCGGACATCGCGATCAGAAAGCCGCCGACGACGGAGATTTCCACCATCATCGGATCGGTGATGAAGCCGCCGACGAGCGTCGTGAGCAGGTAGATCAAGCCCTGCCACAGAAAGAGCACCGCCGCGCAGAGCGCGATCCCCGGACCGTAGGCCGAGGCGAGCACCATCGAGGTGACGAAATCGAGCGAGGCGTTGGTGAAGAGATAGGTGTGGTCGCCGTAGAGCGCGCTCTGCACCGGGCCGAGGATCGACAGCGTACCGATGCAGAAAATCAGGCAGCCGGTGACGATGCCCTGGCCGAGCTTCCCGTCGCCGTCTTTGCGCTGCGTCAGCGCGCTCACGCGGCGATCCAGCTGCAGCAGCGTCCCGATCACGCAGCCGAGCGCGAGGCTCACGATAAACAGCACGGGGTATTGGCTTTTGGGCATGTTCTGCACCACGGCGTTGATGCCCAGCCCAAAGGCGGCCAGCCCCATCGCGCTCATCAGCCCCTCGCTGATTGTTTCGTTCATCACCCTGCGGAACAGACCGCCGATCAGGCTTCCCGCGAGGATCGTGCCCACATTAACCAGCGTACCGATCATTTTTTCACTTCCCGGTTTTTGATGATTCATCATTTTACCCGCCGCGTGCCGCGCCGTCAAGCCCCGGCTTGCATTCCCGCTTTGCGCGCGGTATACTGAAAAGCACAAAACCGCCGTTTGCGGCCGCGCAGGAGGGAAAACAATGAAATGCTTTTTGACCAGCAGCATTGACGTGCCGGGTACGGAGGAGCTGAACCCGGCCAACGGCTTTATAGACAGACTCAGAGCCTGCGTGCCCGAACCCTGCAACGCAGTTTTTATCTGCTCCGATCCGGACAGCCCGGAGCGGACAGACCGCTTTGCCCGGGCGGTAAAAGCGAGCCTTGAGGCCGCGGATCTTTCCTTCAGCCGCTTTGTTGTCCTGGACGGGAGAAACCGCGCGCAGGCGGGGGAACTGCTCCACGGGGCAGATTTGATCGTCCTTGCCGGGGGCCACGTCCCGACGCAGAACCGCTTTTTTGCGCAGCTCGGCCTGAAAGAGCTGCTGCATGCCTTTGACGGCGTCCTGGTGGGGATCAGCGCCGGCTCCATGAACTGCGCGGAGCTGGTGTATGCGCAGCCCGAGCTGGAGGGCGAGGCGCTGGATCCCGGCTATCGGAGATTTCTCCCCGGCCTCGGCCTGACGAAGAAGATGCTCCTGCCGCACTACCAGGCGATCAAGGACGATGTGCTCGACGGGCTGCGCGTCATGGAGGACATCGCTTACCCGGACAGCATGGGGAGGGAGTTTTTCCTGCTGCCGGACGGGAGCTATCTCTATATCGACGACACCGGCGAGGAAATCTGCGGCGAGGCCTATCGCCTCGCGGACGGAAGGCTGCAGCGGCAGCTACGCCCGGAGAAAACACAGAGGGAGAACCATATATGAGAATTATCACCATCAGCCGCCAGTTCGGCAGCGGCGGGCGCGAGCTGGGCAAGCGCCTGGCTGAGCGCCTGGGCTGGGACTATTACGACAGGGAAATCATCGACGCGCTGGCCGCCGATCAGGGGCTTGAGCCGGACTATGTGAAAAAGGCGCTCGCCAACCACGGCTGGCACAACATGCAGCTGACCTACCGCAACAGCTTTTCGCATCTGCTGTACGACCCGGGCATGAGCACCGAGATCCGGATCCGGGAGCGCGAGATCCTGCGGGAGATCGCCGCGCTCGGCAACGACTGCGTCATCATCGGCCGCGACGCCGACGTGATCCTGGAGGATTATCATCCCTTCCGCGTGTTCGTCTGCGCGGATATGGAGGCGCGGCTCCGGCGCTGCATGAAGCACGAGCTGAGCCGCCCGGAGCCGGAGCGCCTGAGCGAGCGGCAGATCCTGCGCAACATCCGCCGCATGGACCGCAACCGCGCCCACACCCGGGAGATCCTTACCGGCAAGGTGCACGGCGACGGCAGCGCCTTCGATCTGACGGTGAACACCAGCGGCTGGGACATCAAGCGCCTGACCGGCGCGCTGGCGGATTTCGCGCTGCAGTGGTTTGAGGGCTGAACGATGGAACAGACCTTATCCAGAAAAGACCTGACGGAGGGCGTGGTGTGGAAAAAGCTGCTGGTCTTTTTCCTGCCCATCGCCGCCGGCACCTGCATCCAGCAGCTGTATAACGCGGTGGACGGCCTGATCGTCGGCCGCTTTGTGGGCACGATCGCGCTGGCCGCCGTCGGCGGCAGCTCGGCGCAGATCATCAATCTGCTGATCGGCTTTTTCGTCGCCATCACCTCCGGCGCCTCGGTGGTCATTGCCCAGGTCTACGGCGCCAACCGCACCCGCGACGTACAGATTGCCGCCGGCAACGCCATTGCGGTCTTCGCGCTGCTGGGCTGCGTGCTGACGGCCTTCGGCCTTATCGCCTCCCCGGCCATGCTCCGTCTGCTGAAAACGCCGGAGGACACCCTCGCAGACGCGATCCTCTACCTGCGCATCTACTTCATCGGCGTCCCCTTCGTGCTGGTGCTGAACATGGAGTCCAACATGCTCCGCGCCGTGGGCGATTCCTTCAGCCCCTTTGTGTACATGGTGGCGGGCTGCCTGGCGAATATCGTGCTGGACACGCTGTTCGTGCTGGTGTTCCACTGGGGCACCGCGGGCGTCGCCATCGCCACGGTGGCCGCGCAGGTGCTGAATACGGCCCTGCTGACCTGGAAGCTTCTGACCACGAAAGAATCCTACCGCCTGAGCTTCCGGGAGATGAAGCTCAAGGGCGTGTACCTGTCCAATATGCTCCGGCTGGGCATACCCGCAGGGCTGCAGTCGTCCATGTACGCGGTGTCGAACATGATTATCCAGGTGGCCATCAACTCCCTCGGCACCGTGGTTGTGGCCTCCTGGGCCATGACCTCCAAGACCGACGGCATCTTCTGGGCGGTGAGCAGCGCGCTCGGCGCCGCGATCACCAGCTTCGTGGGACAGAATCTCGGCGCCGGGCGGCATGACCGCGTCAAGCTCTGCGTCAGGCAGGGCATGATCCTCTCCGGCGTCATCACCGTCTCGCTGAGCGGGCTGATCATGCTGCTCGGCAAGCCGCTCCTCCGCGTTCTCACCGAGGATCAGGCGGTCATCGACACCACCTACCGGATTATGATCTACTTCGTGCCCTACTACTTCACCTGGGTCGCGATCGAGGTGCTGTCGGCGGTGCTGCGCGGCGCCGGCGATGCGGTGCGCCCGGTCATTATCATCGGCCTCGGCATCTGCCTGCTGCGCATCATCTGGATCGGCACCCTGTTTGCCGCCGTCCACACGCTCTTCGTGCTCTGCCTCTGCTATCCCGTGTCCTGGGTGGTGACGAGCGCGGTGCTGTATGTTTACTTCCGCCGCGGCGGATGGAAAAACCGTGCCAGCATGATCGTGGATCACTGAGCGGCAGGAAAAGAACGCGTGACGTCATGCAGGAAGAAAATGAGCGAAACCAATCGTAAGAAGGCCCTGTATAGAGGATTGATATGATGCACAGCTTTCGTGATGCGCTTGCACAAATGCCGGATGATCTCTTTGCCAATGAGAGGGTGCTCTTTCGCCCTGTCAGAACCGAGGACGATCTCGCTTATGCGGTCATCGTCTGCCGGCTCACGGAGGAGCAGCAGGAGCTGGTAAACCCCGCAGGCTTTTCCATCGGGCGTGCGTACTTGAAGCCGCAGGATAACTATCCCTGCGTGATTTGTTCAACGGACGGCAAACCTGTTGGTTTTATTCATTTTCTGCGCTGGCTCGGCGCCGGCGACGGAACCAGCTGGAGCTACTACATAGACTGCAGAGAACAGGGGCGGGGGTATGGCAAGGCTGCCGCCAGCTTGGCGGTGCAGGTCTTGAAAGCGGCGTTTCCCGCAGAAATGATCAAAATCGCCGTGGAGAAGGATAACACAAGGGCACAGACCTTGTATCGCTCGCTTGGCTTCCAAAAGCTTGATGAGCTGGATGGGGACGATCTGGTTTTCGGGCTGAGCTGACGCAGCGATGAGCGGCGGAAAGATACAAAAAAGAGCTGACTGATTGTTGAATCAGTCAGCTCAAGCTGTCGACAAAGTGTCGACAGCTTGAGAGGCAAAAGCGGGAACTTCCGAAAAAGTTCCCGCTTTTGCATGGATTGAACGCGAAGGGGGACTCCCCGTCCCCCTTCACTCTTCCCCCTTGCGTGTCCAGGCTGGCGCGCTGGGGTTTGTCTACAGTCTGAGCTGACTGATTGTTGAATCAGTCAGCTCTTTTTTTGTTTGTTCAGCCATGAAGCCTCTGGAACTTCGCCAGATCGCGGTTCATTTGTTTTGCTTCCGCGGAATCCTTCAGCCAGAGGAAGAGATTGGCCAGCACGAAGATGACGAGCACGCTCCCCGCGAGGGTGAGGACGACCTGGAGACTCTCCGTGTCGATGGCGGGGCTCGTGAACGCGATGAACAGGATCACCGCTTCCAGGAGCACGAGCATCAGCGCTTTGCGAAGCAGCAGCTGCTTCGGAGAGAGCTCGCGGCGCGACCAGGTCGCAAGCGTCGGCAGCAGGCAGAGCGCGGCATATTTGATCGGCGTCAGCAGCGCTTCATAGCCGAAGCGGGCGTTGCCGTCAAATACAGAGCCGATCAGCGAGACCGCAACGGTAATCAGCGTGGACAGCATGAAAAACAGAATCAGCTTATTGACAAGAAAACGCTTGAGCTCCATTGCTTTATTCCCCCCTCAGCGCCGATTTCAGCGCCTTGACGTAGCTTCTCGAAATGATGATTTTCTCCCCGGAGCGCAGGATCGCCGTGAAGCGCCCGTTGAAGGCGGGCTGGATCGACTGAATCTTCATGAGGTTGACAAGCATGGCCTTGGAGATGCGGAGGAAATGCTTGGCTTTCAGCAGCTCCTCCAGCTCATAGATCCGATATGCGGTCTCGTAAACCCGTTCGTTCGTGTAGAGGAAGGTCTTTCCGTCGACCGATTCAATGTAGCAGATGTCCGCCACGGCGATCTCATACTGCCTGCAGTCCGAGGTGCCGGAAAGACTGCCCTGGCGCGACTTGACAAAGGCGGCAATCTCGCGCACCTCCTCCGTGACCGCGCGGCAGCGGATCAGGACAAGCTCTTCTCCTTCTTTTCCGATCTCTTCGATGCGTACGTCCATGCTTTTTCCCCGGGCGTTCAGTAGATATCCTGTACCGTAAAGACGCCCTCACCTTTCAGATAGCAGTTGAAGAAGGACAGCACCAGGGAGTTGACGATCGTCATCGTCTCTTCCGTGCTGCGCTCACCGCTGCCCAGCATCTTCCCCAGCGTGGGAGAGAGCAGCGGCAGATCGGTGTAATCCATGTGCAGAGTGTCGCGGATCGCAGTGCTGAACCCGACGGCGGCGTGGCTGATCACTTCGTCGTTGGGATAACGGCCGCCCTGCGCCAGATATTCCTTACGGTCATTATACGTATCCCAGTTGTTGAATTCAAGTACCGGCACCGAATAAGGCTCCTCGCTGACGAGCAGCTCTCCGTTCTCCACGCCATAGTATTCGCCCAGCATGGTTCCGTCCAGGTCGATCACGGCGGAGATATCGCTGCGCTCCCGGCCAAGCTCTACCGAGGTGGCGCCGCCCATGGAGTGACCCATCAGGCCGATTTTGGAGACGTCGGTCATACCCAGCGCAGTCTGGAGCTTCTCAGCTTCATGGCCGGAGATAAACCAGCTTTCGTCCGTCGCCCCGGTCTGAACGGCGGTTTTGATTGCATCGACCGCAAAGCTCATGTCCGCCGTGCGCAGCGCCATCCAGTCACGGTAGAGCGCCATCTGCTCCTGCGGGTCGACCTCGTTGTTCAGGTTCATCGCGGCGTTGATAAAGCCCATGTCCACGATCACCGTATTGCCCTCGGTGTCCTGCGTGAAGAAGGCGTGGTGCGGGTGATCCAGCGCCGCGACCACATAGCCGTTGCTTGCCAGCTCCATGTAAGTGGAGGTGTTGCTCTGGTAATAGCCGAAGGCGCCGTGGGAGAAGACCACCAGCGGGAACTGCTCGCCCTCCGAGGCGTCGGCGGGGTAGTAGAAGTGCACCGGCACCTCGCGGGAGCTGCCGTCCTGCTCAAAGGGATCCGTCCGGGAGCTGTCGATCAGAATGGCGGCGGTCTCTGCGATCCGGTGCTCGCCGGACACCGGCAGGCCGGCATAATCGGTAAAGAGGAAAGCAGGAATCAGAAGAAGTCCGAAAACCAGAACGCACAGCACGCACGACACGACAGCGCCGGCGGCCTTCTTCGGAACGCCCTCTTTCCTGCGTGCGCTCAGCATAGCCAGCGCCGCGATCACAAGCAGCAGCGCGAGGAAGACGAGCACCGGCACAAAGCGCCACTTCTGCGCGGCGGAGCACACAAGATGGAGGACGATGCTCCCGGCCTCAGCGGCGCGGACTACCAGCCGGTCGCGGCGCCAGGTTTTCTTGTCCGGTCTCTTTCGGCAGGTCCTCACGGCCAGCGCGATCTCCAGAACTGCCAGAACAATAAATGCGGTAATACCCATATCGGTCACCGTTCCTTTCTGTAAGCTACGGCGCTATTGTACAGGTTTTTTCCGCCCTTTCAAGCCCTTCGGGGCCAAGATGCATTTATGCGCGATAAGATGCACTGTATGGCGACGAGAGCTTTGCCCTGATGCAGAAGCGGCGGGGATTTCTCCCCGCCGCCCGGCGTTTCATATTTTGTTTATTCCCACTCGCTCCTGGAAACCATAAGCTAAACGATTTTGTATAGGTCATTTAGCACAGATTATCAGGATTATTTGCATTACCTATAAATCCTGGACTATCAAGATTTTTGTTGTCACTGTGTTGTCACCTGATATCTTCATTATAGTGCATAAGTTCAAAAAGGCAACCCATTTGACGAGAATAGAATGTTAACAATTACGCCCAAATTAACCAGAAGTATAGATATCCGGTCATCACTGCAACTAAGGTGTAAGGAAGACCAATTCTCATAAACTCTGTAAACGATACCTGATATCCTTCTTTTCTAAGCATTCCAACAGCGGCAATATTAGCAGACGCACCAATAGGGGTAATGTTGCCGCCTAAGGTAGCACCGGACAGCAACCCGAAGTACAGAAGATACGGTTCAATCCCCAGCGTAGTCGTTACAGCCGTCAGAACAGGCAGCATAGTCGCCACATACGGGATATTATCAACAAAGGCGGAAATTAACACGGAACCCCAGACTACGATTGTGTATAACAGGAATATATGATTCCCGCCGAATTTTACGATCAGGCTTGCAAAGTCATCGATGATACCAACGTTTGTCAGTCCGCCAATTACGATAAACAAACCCGTAAGAAGCCCCAATGTTTCAAAGTCAAGGTTTTTTACGGCGGCAATAGCGTTGTCCGTTTTTTTCTCTTGAATGAAACCGATTAAGACAGTAACGATTGCCAGCGAGCAGCATATAATGCCATTGATCATCTGCGGTGCATCTGGGATGAACGAAGCAATAATAAGGGCCACAACCATAAGGAGCAACATCACAGTCGGCACGTAGTTGCTGACAGCAGTTCTCTCTGTTGATGATACCGGAGCCTTATCTTTCCGGAACAGAACCATCATGACAGGGACGGTAGCAAGCGCCCCGAGTTCTACGGCAAAGAAGATTCCCGGCCGTCCGTTCATCCAAAAGAAATTCATGAAATTCATGTTCGCATAGTCGCCTAACATGATGGATGTGGTATCCCCGACAAGCGTCGCAGCGCCCTGTAGATTAGAGGACACTGCAATGGAAAGAATCATCCCTACAGGGCTCATCTGCAACTTTTTGCAAATTGCCATCCCTACGGGAGCAACCATCAATACTGTAGCAACATTGTCGATGAATGCTGAGATTACACCGGCAAAGAGAGACATCAGTATGGTTACCCACATGACGTTCTTGGATTTTCCCAACAGGATATCTGCCAAAAGGTTCGGCATATGGGAATCAATGAAGTAATAAACGATAATCATTGTTCCCGCTATCATCAGCAAAACATTCCAGTTGATCGTTGACACCAGATTATTCAGAGGCAATATGCCTGAAATCAGAAAAATCACTGCCACTGACAGGGCGTAAATCGGCCTGTATTTTGGCTTGGCGATCATAAGGACATACATCAAAGCAAACAGGACTAAAGCAAAAATCTTCATCTCATTCCTCCATCATCCCATGGGGAAATTCCGATAAATAGCACGTCTGATAGTCTCGGAACAGTTTCTGAAAAACGGGATCATTACCGGATTTGACCTGCTGCATATATTCATGGGGGCTGAATTCCTCCTTGCCCTCTTCCAGTACGGCGATTGCAATATTGGAGCAATGGTCGGATATTCTTTCATAACTGTTGAGTGTATCAGCAAGGACGAATCCACGCTCCAGGGTGCATACGCCGTCCTGAAGCCTGCGGATATGGTTTTCCCTGCATTTTGCTACCAGCAGATCAATCACTTGCTCCAGCGGCTCAACTCTTGCGGCAAGTTCTGCATTGGAATGAACAAAGGCATCTGTCGTTATTGATACAATCTCCGCAACTGCTTTCGAAAGTATTTTTAGTTCCGCTTTTGCCTGTTCGGAGATTTCCAGTTTTTTCTCCTTGATCTCCATGGCGCTTTTTGTTAGGTCCCGAGCATAATCGCTGATGCGCTCCCAGTCTCCTATGGAATGCAGCATCTTGGCAATCCGGCGTTTGTCCCTTTGGGTATTCTTGCTCCCTGAGAGCTTGATCAGATAAGTTCCCAACCGGTCTTCGTATGTATCAATCCGGCTTTCCAGTTCTCTCACCGATTGTCCGCTATTCTCTTTGTAATCAAAGTAGTTTTCAATGGCCAGGTGAACGGCGGACTGTGCCGATTGTGCCATCTCATTCGCAAAAGTATCGCATTTCCCCACTGCAATAGAGGGGGTATTGAATAGTCTCTCGTCAAGGAAAGCAATTTGTGGCGCAGGATCTTCCTTTATGATGCCTTCGGCAATCCGGACAAGCATTTTTGAAAACGGCAGAAGAAGGATCGTAGTCGATATATTAAAAACACTATGGCAAATAGCAATCTCTACGGGAGATACTTTCAGATTGAGAAATGAGGCATCCAGGAATGAATGGAGTGCATAGTAGATGATCATGAAAACAGCGGTACCAATCAGATTGAACGACAAATGAATGGCGGCTACCCTTTTTGCGTTTCTGTTGACACCAATACTGGAAAGAATCGCTGTTGCACAGGTCCCGATGTTCTGTCCCATAATGATCGGTATCGCAATTCCATATGTAATACCTCCTGTCATAGAGAGGGCCTGAAGCATGCCGATGCTTGCGGCAGAACTCTGGATAATAGCTGTAACGACCAATCCTGTAAGTACGCCTAACAGCGGATTTTTAAAGGCGGTCAATAGCTTTGCAAACGCAGGACTATCAGCAAGAGGCGCCACCGAACTGCTCATCAGCATCATGCCAAACATCAAAACCGCAAAGCCAACAAAGGCATTGCCAATTTCTTTTCTTTTGGGAAGCTTTGCAAGCATGATCAAGGCAATGCCGATAAATGCAAGCAAAGGGGCAAAAGATTCTGGCTTCAACATCTGCACAAAAACGTTTTCGCTTGAAACACCAATCAAGCTCATAATCCACGCTGTAACTGTTGTTCCAATATTGGAGCCCATGATAACACCGACCGTGTTAGAAAGGTCCATGAGCCCTGAATTGACAA
>OCTX014562692.1_pt1 | contig 13920 bp, 10 predicted proteins | sample 1539691 | NCBI WGS metagenome assembly OCTX01 (sample SAMN02144231, study PRJEB22623) | gut metagenome | biome: sheep rumen | host: Ovis aries | place: New Zealand | reverse complement strand
GGCAGGCTTTGAGCCGGCGGATTATGACAAAGTCTTCATCATTCTCGATAAGATGGATAAAATCGGCCTTGACGGCGTGAGAGAAGAGCTACTCGAGAGCTATCCGGAGGAAAAGGTGACAGCGTACCTTGCTCAGTTCGACGAGGGCGTCGATCCGGCGGTCCTCATGGAGGGGTCACCGCTCCCGGAAATCATCTCTGTCGTTGATAAGGTCAAGACGGCTGATTTCAAGGTCAAGTTCGACCCGACCCTGGTTCGTGGCATGAGCTACTACACGGGTCCGATCTTCGAAATTGCAATGGATGAATTCGGCGGCTCTGTCGGCGGAGGCGGGCGCTATGATGAGATGATCGGCAAGTTTACCGGCCACGACACACCGGCAGTAGGTTTTTCCATCGGCTTCGAGCGAATCATAATGCTGCTCCTCGAGCGCGGATTCAAAGTTCCGGACGCAAAAGAAAAAGTAGCGTTCCTCATTGAAAAGAAGATGCCTTCGGACAGGCTCGCGGAAGTATTTGCAGAAGCGCAGAAGGAGAGAGATGCCGGAAAGGCTGTCGGAATCTCTATTATGAAGAAAAATAAAAAATTTCAGAAAGAACAGCTTACACAGGAAGGTTACACAGACATCAGAGAGTTTTTTGCTGACTAATTGGAGGATATAATGGCTGAATCAATGAAGGGTCTCGTACGCACTGCAAGATGCGGCGAGGTCACAGAAGATATGATCGGAAAACAGGTGACACTCATGGGATGGGTCGCAAAGAGCCGCAATAAGGGCGGCATCGTCTTTGTTGACCTGAGAGACCGCACCGGTATCATGCAGGTCATCTTTGAAGGAAACGAGAAGGCGGCATCTCTGCACAGTGAATACTGTATCGCAGTCACAGGCACAGTGAGAAAGAGAGAAGGTGCCGCGAATGCGAACCTGAAGACCGGAACAATGGAGGTCGCGGGTGATTCTCTTCGAATACTGAGCGAATCTCATACGCCGCCTTTCCATGTGCTTGACGGAATTGACACAAGAGAAGACCTTCGTCTTCGCTATCGATATCTTGACCTTCGCCGTCCGGAGCTTCAGAAGAAGATCATGTTCAGGAGCCGGCTTGTAGCACTTGTCCATGAATTTATGAACGGAGAGGGATTCCTCGACATCGAGACACCGGACCTAATCGGCAGCACGCCGGAAGGTGCCCGCGATTATCTCGTCCCCAGCCGTGTGCATCCGGGATGTTTCTATGCTCTGCCGCAGAGCCCGCAGATTTTCAAGCAGCTGCTCATGTGCTCAGGCTATGACCGCTACTATCAGATCGCGAGATGCTTCAGGGATGAGGACCTCCGCGCTGACCGTCAGCCGGAGTTTACACAGATTGATATGGAGCTCTCCTTCGTGCAGCAGGAAGACGTCATGGACGTCAACACTCGTCTGATCGCCTTTATCCTGGCGCGTCTGCCGAAAATCTATCGCGATCTCGGTATGGATGAGTCCCTCGCTGTCGCGGCTGAGAAGGCTGCGGCTCAGGTTGCTGCTAACGGTATTGAGAAAATGCCCTGGAAGCAGGCCATGGATCTCTACGGCTCCGATAAACCGGATCTTCGTTTCGGAATGCCGATTACAGATGTCAGCGATGTTGTTAAGGACTGCGGTTTTGGTGTGTTTACCGGAGCGCTCGCTGACGGCGGTTTCGTCCGCGGACTCAATGTCAAGGGTCAGGGCGGAATGGCCAGAAAGAAGATTGATAAGCTGACCGAGGTCGCAAAGACCTACGGCGCCAAGGGCATGGCCTATATCGCAATCAAGGACAACGGTGAAGTCAAGTCATCCTTCGGCAAGTTCATGACAGAGGATGAGATGAATAATCTGATTGCCGCTATGGGCGGTGAGAACGGTGACCTGCTTCTTTTCGCGGCTGACAAGTTCAAAGTTGTCTGTGCAGCCCTCGGCGCGCTGCGTCTCGAGCTTGGAAAGCAGCTGGGGCTTTACGATGAGCGCGAACTGAAATTTGTCTGGATCACTGAGTTCCCGCTCCTTGAGTGGTCGGATGAAGAAGGGCGCTATATGGCAATGCACCATCCGTTCACGATGCCGGTCCTTTCTGACTGGGAGCATGTGGATGAGGATCCCGGATCTGTCCGCGCGGAAGCGTATGATATCGTTCTGAACGGTACGGAACTTGGCGGCGGAAGCGTGCGTATCCATATCGATGAAGTGCAGGAAAAGATGTTCGAAGTCCTCGGCTTTACGAAAGAAAGGGCAGAGGAGCAGTTCGGCTTCCTTCTCACTGCTTTCAAGTACGGTGTTCCGCCCCATGCGGGACTTGCCTACGGTCTTGACCGTATGGCTATGATTTTCACCGGATCCGACTCGATCCGCGACGTCATCGCATTCCCGAAGGTCAAGGATGCGTCCGATCTGATGATCAAGGCTCCGGGAACAGTCGACGAGAAACAGCTTAAGGAACTCTCTATAGAGGTCGTGATACCTGATGAAAATGAATAATTCCGGCGTTAATTTCTGACGCAGATTTTTCGCGAGCGAGACTTGAATTGCGAGATCGTATTCATGATGAACACAAGGATCGATTTGCGTACGTATCTCACGACTAAAGTCACGAGCAACGCGCAATGAAGAATTGGAAGGCTGCCGCACTTGATGGCTCATCAAAGCTGCGGCGGTCCTTTTTTATGCCGGCATCATGAGAGATGACGGGGGAAAGCTGACGACCTGTGCTTTTCTGTATAAAATAAGAAAAACACCATGAGATTTAAAGTGCTTATTTGCAAAGGTGGAAATATGTGCTATTATAACAAAGATTATGTAATACTATTGTTAATGGGCATATACTGCCTGGAGAATGTAGAGGGCGTTTGAATGGCTAATGATCAACAGATCAATGACAATGTCAATCCGGATATGACAAGACCGGATCAGACAGCCGGCGCAAAACAGCCCGGAAGGGCTGGCGGTAAGCAAACCGGCAGGAAAAAAGATGAATATTTCGACTATCATGACGCGATGATACAGATCGAAATGATCTTCCAGAGCCATATCCTGTCCTACGGATTCAAGGAATACTCGATAGAGAATTTTGTAGACAAGAAGTATTTTTATTCCTGGAAGGGTAAGGAAGGCTGCTCGGACACAGACGCGATGCGGCAGGGGCTCAATATTGACGGAATTCTGGCTAAGCCGGATCCGACAAAGAATGAGATCCTGACATATCTGCAGTACACACTGAATATCGCTGAGCTGTGCAGAAGAAACTTTAATGCGGATGAGACCCGCGGTTACGATTTTGATCTCAGAAATTACACGGTCCTCCTGTCAAGGATCAGAGAACTGCTGGCAAGGCTGAAGTATGATGTCAAGTACATTTCCGATAAGGAAGTCATCTATCTGGTGACCAAGGACGTCGCTATGGACGCTGTTGCAGAGACATCTCACGATCCCGCGATCGACGCGATCATCGAGTATAACAGCTACTCGGTGTCCGGCAACCTTGAGCGGAAGAAGAGTATTCTGAATGCCATGGGGGATACGATCGAGAGTTATACCGACAACAGAAGTCCCGGCAATGTCAGACTTTTCAGCAACATCGAGTTCATGCTTTATAACTTCAACATCCGGAATAACAATATGGATGGAGATGATAAAGTAGAGCATGTGGCTTCCATGTCGAAAGAGGAGCTGGAAGCCTGGTACGATGAGACCTATCAGCTCATGCTTCTTCGGATCCTTCAGCATAACAACGAGGATCGCATGAAGCGCATCGATTTAGTGCAGCAGCAATGTGAGGCCACATCTGTTGAGGATGTTAAGCGGACACTCGACGAGGAGGGGGAGGACAGGGTCGTCTCCAACCGAAGAAAAGAAGATCTCGAGTTTGTTGCCAGAAATGTGGCCGAGGCTGCGGCTATTGCGAGGGGAAATTCCGAGGAGTTTCCCGAGATCGGGCCGAACGCCTCTGATCAGCTCGAGGAGGATATCAAGGAAGCTCAGAAAAAGAGCGCCATGTCAGCCAAAGCTGAAGCGGACAGCAGAAAAGAGGAGGTCTACCAGGCACCTGTGGCGGACGCCGAGGCCAAAGAAGTGACGGCAGCCCCGGAAGAACCGGAGGAAGCCAGAACAGAAAAGAAGGCTGCTTATACGCCGAGCTTCAGAGATGTCTCGGACACGGCTTCATCGGCTGTCAGCCACACGGAGGATAACTCTGCCGGGTTCGTCAGAGACCGCATCCGATCCGAGTCTTTAGACGAGGATGATGAAGATATCGATGATTACGATGATGATCTGACAGACGATAAGCCAAGAAAGCATATCGGCTTTATGATATTCGGTACGATCGCGGCAATTTTGGCAATACTCTTCATTGCGGGATTCGTGGTCATGCACACATATTACAACAGGGCTAACTTCATCGCCGATACGCAGATTGCCGAGAACACGGACAATCTTGCGCTGGCAGCCACGGTCGAAGATACCGGTCTTACTGCGGACGATGAGAGCGCACTGGCAGAGACGGTCACAGCACAGGTCGAAGCAGCCGATGTTGAAATGACCGGCGGAAAAGATGTCTATAATCTTCTGCTGGTGGGAGTTGACCGAAGAGATTCCAGCTGGTACGGCAATGCCGACTGCAATATACTGCTTTCTTTCAACCGCACGAAGAAAACCATCACAATGATGTCCTTCATGCGTGATCTCTATGCTGAGATTCCCGGTCACGGTATCCGCAAGCTTAATGCAGCATGCGCGTATGGCGGCTGCCCGCTTCTGGTTACCACGATTGAGAATAATTACAAAATTCCGATTGATAATTACGCGTGGGTTGACTTTAACGGAATGATAAAGATCATCGACCTGCTCGGCGGCGTCGATCTTCGAATCTCCGATGCTGAGATGCAGGCTGCCAACGGCTATATCAGTGAGATGGCCCGGCTGAACGGCGAAGACCCGCAGCAGCATTTCCTGCTTACCAGTGGCGATGTCCACATGAGCGGCTATCAGGCTGTAGGCTACGCACGGATACGAAGTGTAGGAAATTCCGATTTCGGAAGAACCGAGCGCCAGAGAGTCATCCTTGCGCAGATCATAGGTAAGATCGCCGGCGCGAGCACCAAGGAGAAAGCATCTATTGTCCGCAGGATCCTTCCGTTTGTTACACATAACATTCCGGAGTCGAAGATATTCGGTTCTATTCCGACGATCATGAGTCTTTCAGGCTATAAGCTGCAGAGCGCTAGAATCCCGTTCGACGGATTGTTCACGATCGACCATGAGATTCTGGTGCCGGATTTTGCGACAACGCTCCCGATCATTGAGGACATCCTCTACGGTGACGGAAGTTCAGCTTACACAGATAAGGTGAATGCGACAGGCTTCCTGCTGTCAGATACCGGGTCCGTTGCGGCGGCAGTAGACGATGCATCATCTGATACAGAGTCAGTCGTTTCTGAGAGTACCGTTGAATCTGCGACGGCTTCCTCCGGAACAGATGAGTCCGGACAGACAGCAGAGTCTTCGGCACCGACAGCGGCGCCGACCATTGAGATCGAGGACCCGTGGGATTGGGTCACGGCAGCATAATCGAATACGTAGTCTTAGAGATGGCAGACATTCGTATGAATGCTGCCATCTTTTTCATATCCATGAGGCAGGGGCGTATCAAGGGTGTCGGCGGTATTACAGTTCAGACAGGCTGCTCGTATACGTCGTTACTGGCGCAAAGCATTCATCTTCGTGAGAAAAATATTGCAGGTCCGACTGAGAGACCAAAAAGCGTTAGCTTTTTTGGCTCGTAGGGGAGGACCTGCGTTTTTCGATGAAGATGATGCTTGCGACAGTAAATGAAACTCCGATACAGTCTGTCTGAACTGTTACTCGGCCAGTAACCTGAGAAAATTTCGCTTCCTTATTCAGCCCAATGCTAGTATAATCATAATATCTATGGACTATTATGAGGGCAGGCAGAACAGATATGAGAGCATCTTCAGAGAAGAAACTGAATATTCTGCTCGCGTCCACTAAGGTGAGGGCCGGGGGAGAGGCGGTACATGTGTACACGCTGGCAAGAGAGCTCACTCTTATGGGGCACTGCGTCTTCCTGCTCACTTCGGCGGAGGACGGCGGAATGTGCGCTGAAATGCTGAGAGGCAGGGTATTCTTTGCGCCGATCAGCGACCACAGTCCTGCCGCTCAGATGCGATGCATCTCCATCATTAAGAAGTTAGTTAAGGAATACAAGTTTGACGTTATCCACTGTCACGGGAGAGACAGTGTGTTTTATTTCAAATGCGCGGGTGTCCGGGTGCCGTGTGTGTTCACCTGCCATTCGCTGTCTCTGAAGACAGATGTTTTCCACCGCGTCCTGGCCGGCGGCGCCGCCATGAATATAGCTGTGTCCGGCGCTTCAAAGAAATTTATGATGGAAGGACTGCGCATTCCGGAAACAAAGATCCGCGTTGTCCAGAACGGGGTAGACCCGTCAGCTCTTTTGCCGCTCACTGATGCGGAAAAAGCAGTACTGCATCAAAGGTTTTTCATTGCTCCGGGCAGCCGGGTCGCCTGCATGCACGGTCGATTTGATCCCAGAAAAAATCATGTTGTCATAGGGCGGGCACTTGCAGCCCTTTCTCCTGAGAAAAGGGCCGGGCTTGTCATCCTGTGTTCCGGAAGCCGGGAAGTGCCTTTCTACAATACTCTGATCGGGGAGCTCAGAGAGCTCGGAGTGCTTTCGCATTTTCGCTTTACCGGTTGGACGTACACGAGGGACATTCTCGGAATGTCGGATCTTTTACTTGCGCCGAGCACTGAGGAGAGCTTCCTCATGACAGCCCTCGAGGGTTTCTTCATGAGAGTGCCGGTCGCCCGGTCAAAGACCGGAGGCTACGAGGAGATGAAGGATATCTGTCTTGGATATGATGCCATGGACGTGAAAGCGTGGAGCGGGATTCTTGATGAACTCGCTGAAAGTGACGGAGCCCTGTATCCTGATATGACGGAGAGGGCCTACGACTGCGCAATGTCGCGCTTTACATCGAGACATATGACCGAAAAAATCCTTGAAGTATATCTCAGTGTGATATGATCCCACCCGACAGAAGGTGGCACAAGATGGAGGAGCTTTGAGTTGTCAGGCACTTGTTACATAGCCTGTGAGACGGCTTTCACAGATAACGAAAAGAGACTTGCGAGCGAAAAGGCAAGAGATGATATCACCCGTATTCTGACAGAAGGCGGGACGGATATGACGTTTCGCAAGTTGAACATAAATTTTGATACGGGAAGATGGATAGATCATCCTGTTCCGGTTCAGATCGGTGAGCACCTGAAAGCGAAGCGGGAATGGGAGAGAAAAACGAGAAGTCTCGCGCGCGGTGATGTACTCCTTGTGCAGTTCCCCGCGGTGAACCATTCTCTTTTCCTCTATCAGGTCCTTAAGTCTCTCAAAAAGAGAGGGGTTTTTTTGATCGCTGTTCTGCACGATGTTGAAGCGATCCGCGGTTCAAAGCGCAGGAACAAGTCATTAAAGAACCGCCTGCGCAAGTACTTTGAGGAAGTGCAGTGCCTTAAGTATTTTGACAGGCTGATCGTCCATAATGACCGTATGAGGAAAATGGTCGGTAGAACAATGAATATCCCCGCCGAAAAGCTGATTGATCTCAAGATATTCGATTATCTGAACGGTGAGGTCCGGGCGTGTCCCCGGGAAAAAAACGCGGGTGTGGTCATCGCCGGAAATCTGACTCCGATAAAGGCCGGTTACGTTTATCGGCTTCCGGGGAATGTCAGATGGAACCTTTTCGGCGTCAATTTCGCAGGAAACGCGATGCCTGCTGAGAAAGCTGCCCGCCTTAATGTGGAAAGAGGTGTGGTCTATTATGGCTCTTTCCCGGCGGAGGAGATTGCTGACGAACTTGAAGGCGGATTCGGACTTGTCTGGGACGGGCCCTCCTGCGAGAACTGTGAGGGCGTGTATGGGGAATACCTGCGCGTCAACGATCCCCACAAGACGTCACTGTATCTGGCAGCCGGTCTTCCGGTCATCATCTGGAAGGAAGCGGCTCTCGCCCCGTTCATCCTTGCGCGTGAATGCGGCGTGACAGTCGGATCTCTCGATGAAATCAGCGATATTATCGGGAGCATGGACGAGAAAACATATAGAGCCCTGCGTGAAAACGCAAAAATGGTAGGCCGGCAGCTCTCGGCCGGAGAATATACAAAGCAGGCCGTAAGTCGGGCACTTGCGGATCGAAATGAAAGAGGCAGGAGTGAAGACAGCGTCATATCTTGATAACAAACAAAAAGCGATACTGTTCACACCGTCCGAAATGATCTTCTTTATCGGGGCGGGAGTTTACTATATCTCCCTCTTCCTCACGACAACTATGTTCATAGAGTTTCTGCCTCTCGGCGATCTCAGCAGAATGATGGCCAGAGTGCTCCTCTATACGACAGTTATCACAAAGGTCATTATGGTCGAGAGATTTACGCTGAAGCGGCTTATGCTCTACGGAGCCATGATGCTGCTTCTTGCAGTGTGCTATCTGTCATCCGGATATACATACAGCATTGATCTCTTTTTTCTTATCATGGGTGCGAGAGGTATCAGGTCTGACCGTATCGTCAAGGCTTTTACCTATATAGGTCTGTTTCTCATAGGCATCACGATCCTGTTCACCGCTACCGGCGTGCTGACGAACCGGATCTTCCTTCGGGCAACGGGTGATGACATATCGGGTATCAGCCACTCGATTATATTTGACGGCACGACCAGAAATTCCATGGGATTTATTTATCCCACGGATTTCGGTGCGCGCGTGTTTTATACTTACCTGGGTGTTGCCTATCTTCTGGATAAGAAGTTCAACTGGATCCATTGCCTGATCTACATCCTGACCGGATGGGCAATCCTCTATTTCTGCGATGTCCGTGTGGATTCGATTCTGATCGCCGCAGCGGGAATAGTATTTTATGTGAACGCGAAAACAAAGTTTTTTGAGGCAAAATGGTGCGGGAAACTGCTTCCTATGGTCATGCCTGTGCTCTACGTGTTCGTGTATTTCTTTGTCATGAGCTATAAGAGAACTGCTTTCTGGGCCCGTATCGACAGCATTCTCAGTCACCGGATCGCAATGGCTTATTACAACGTCCTTATCTTTGGGATCAAGCCGTTCGGAACATATCTTTTCCAGCAGGGACACGGCGTTATAAACTTCAATGACACAGTCGGTTACAACTTTGTCGACATCGGTTACATGCAGTCGCTCATAATGTACGGTCCTATTTTGACAACGATAGCAGTCGGGACATTTACCTATATCGCTATGAGAGCGGTCCGGAGGGGACAGCCGAAAATTGCCCTGATCATTGCGTTCATCGCCGCGACGACCTGCATTGATCATCATTTCCTCGAGTCCTGGTATGACCCGTTCATTCTCTTTGTGTTCGCGTATCTTCCGGGAACCAGCGCGGCAGTTGAGAAGAAGAACGAGGCAGCCGGCGATGAGGAACTTAAGGCCGCGATGATCAAGCCAATCCCGCAGAAGCTGTCACATCGTATGGACGTCTGGGGAGACGTATTCCGCAGACGAAGAGAGGGTCAGTGATGTATAACGAGGAAGTTCAATCCAATTTGAGAAAATTGCAGCTGGCAGAGCTCGATATTATCCGTGTATTTATCGACATCTGTGAGAGGGAGAATCTGCGCTATTACATGATCGGTGGGACCATGCTCGGGGCAGCCAGGCACCGCGGCTTTATTCCCTGGGACGACGATGTGGATATCGGTATGCCCAGAGAAGACTATGACCGGTTGTTCGACCTTCTCTCGGGAGGAGAGGGCCTTCCGGAGCACTTTGAGTATCTGAATTTCAAGATCAAGGAAGACTACAACCGGTATTTCAGCCGTATCGTGGACAACCGTGTACGCGTGTATAATGCCTCGGGAGGCAGGGAAATCGTCGAATCCGCCTGGATCGATATCTTTCCGCTCGATGGCAACCCGAATATCCCGTTCTTCCGGTACCTGCACTACACATCCCTTATGTGGACAAGGCTCAGATATCATCTGTCATGCTTCGATTATCTGGTGAATCTTAACAGGCCGGGCAGACCTCTCTATCAGCGGCTAATTATCGCGGCAGCAAAGAGAGTGAATCTCGGCAGGAGAGCCGATACAAAGGAGATACTCTGGGAGATCGATAAAAAGCTTCATCGCTTCGGATGGGACGGCAGCAGTACAGGTGCAAATGTATTCGGCGCATACGCGTACCGCGAGATCGTTCCCAAAAACGTCTGGGGAGGAGAGCGTGCCCGCCGGTATCAATTTGAGGATCTCATGCTGCCCGGCCCGAGACTTTATGACGAATTCCTATCCAGATTCTACGGCGATTATATGAAGCCGCCGGCTGAAGGAAATCGGGATAAGCACAATATCAGAAAGATAGAATTTGCGTACTCAAAGGAGAGCGCTGATAATCAGACACTTGCCGGATGTGGTGATAACAATCCGGGGAATTGGGAGACGGAGACAGATGATACATGAACTAGGGGCAGTGCTTCGGGACGTTCTGAAAAAAGATGCAGGACTTTTTGTGTGGACACTGGTCCTCATGATCGTCTCATCACTGCTGCAGGGCGTGACCATACTGACCCTGATCCCTATTCTCGGCATCCTCAACATAGGAGGGGCGAGCTCGGACGCGACTTTGCCGTTCGGACTCAGCCTTGTCGCAGCGAAACTGAATGAGCAGCCGCTTCTCATAAGACTTATCCTTGTTCTTGGATTCTTTTTCGTTATCATGCTGGTCCAGGCTGCCGCTCACAGGAAAATGCGGGTCCAGTGTATGCAGCTGGCGTCCAATTTTACGGCCGATATGCGGGAAGAGTATTACAACTGCCTCATGGATACGCCGTGGGAGCGTTATATCACAGGCAGCCAGGCCAGGCATATGGACGCTATGGTAAATGAGATTCCCAGGCTTACGACCACTGTCAATTATTTTCTCTGTATGCTGACCAACATAGCGACAGCTTTGGTGGAACTCATCGTGGCATTTGCCATGTCAGTGCCGCTTTCTCTGTTCGTCATCTGCGCGGGAGGCATCTTCTTTGTCTTCTTCAGACCTTTCACGAAGAGGTCGAAAGAGATCGGGAATAAACTGACTGCCCAATATGACCGCTTCACGGCTGAGATGAAAACTCAGCTGGCGGGGTTTAAGGAAATCAGGAGCTACGGCATCGAGAAGGAGGAAGCGAGTCGCTTTGACAGGGCGTCGAGGGAGCTCGAGCATACGATGGTCATGTCTGCGGACAATGTCGCAAGGCCGCGCATGCTCTCTACGATCGGTGAGGCTGTTCTCATCAGCGTGATTTTCTTCGGTGCGGTATACTTTCTTGAAATTGAGACGTCGCACCTCGTCATCGTTCTATATGTATTTATGAGGATATGGCCGCTGCTCCCATCGACACAGGAGTACATCATGGGAATCCGGGAAACGCTTCCGGCTTACCGTGTCATGGAAGATGTGCGTCAGAAATCGGAAGGAATGAGGTCAGACCGGAGGATTAATACGGAGGGTGAATTTGGTATTGACCTGCCGGATGGCATAGCCCTGTCGTTCTCCCACGTGAGCTTCTCCTATTCAGGTGCTGCGGAGAATGCGCTGGAGGACGTGACATTTGAAATCAAAAATAACACGATCACGGCCCTCACAGGTCCGTCAGGCGCAGGCAAATCTACGGCAGTCGACCTCATACTCGGTTTCCTGAGTCCGGGATCCGGCGAAGTACAAATTTCGGTCGCCAAGGACAAAATATGTTATGTGCCGCAGAACCCGATGATATTGAACGCATCGGTGAGGGAGAACATTGCGAGATTTCACCCGGGCATCGGCGATGAAAAGATCATATCTGCTCTCAAACAGAGCGGAGCGTGGGAGTTCCTTGTGCGCAAGGCTGACGGTGAAGTTCTGCCGCTTGAACTCAGAATGGGGGATGACGGAGCCATGTTCTCCGGCGGCGAGGTCCAGCGGATCGTGCTTGCCAGAGCTCTTGCGGGCGATCCGGAGCTCCTCATTCTGGATGAGGCGACGAGCGCTCTCGATTTTGAAAATGAAAAACTGATCGCGGACGTACTGGCCTGCCTCACGGACCATGTGACCGTGATTCTCATAGCCCACCGCGTATCGACAATACAGACAGCAGATGATATACTCGTCATTGCGGACGGCCGTCTCAGCGAGTCGGGAACAGCCGATGAGCTGCTCGCGGATCCGGACAGTTATCTCGGAAGAATGAAGGATGGTTAAATGACATACACTATGAAAGGCTTCGGCCTCATAATAAGCAGCGATTTCCCGCTCGCCCAGATGAGGAAAGCACCGGATACCGATAACCCTGACGTGCGGATCATAAGCGCGCCCGCTCCGTCAGAACTTGTAAGAGAGCCTTATAAGACGTGGCCTGATTGCATACTCGGCAGGAAGGAAATGTGGACGGAAATTGAAAATGTCGTAAGGCTGTATGCCTCGAACGGCAATGAGATCAGAGTCGAGCGTCTCTATGATGATCCGGCAAGGGAGGGGGAGATGCAGGCCTATGTCACGGGTCTCGCTCTCGGCGCGATCCTCCACCAGCGGGGCGCGGTCCCCATGCACGGCAGCTGTGTGGCGAGAGACGGAAAAGGAATTCTCATAACAGGAGTCTCGGGAGCCGGGAAGTCTTCGCTCTCAGCGGAAGCTCTGAGAAGGGGCTACAGGCTTGTGACGGACGACGTCACCCCGATTCGGCTTGAGAACGGCAAGGTCCTGGCGGAGCCGTCTTTCCCCCAGCAGAAGCTCTGGGAGGACGCGATCGATCGAGGCGGGAGCTGGGATATGAAAGACCACCCGGTATTTTATGAGGAGAGCAGGACCAAGTTCGCTATGGACGTAGGCGGCAGCTTTCTCGATGAGACGGTGGAGCTCGTCGGTGTACTTCAGCTCATCCCGAAAGAGGGAGAACAGGGGGATCGGCCGCTCCTTAAGGAGGTGACCGGTCTCGAGAAGGCAGTCCTTCTGCAGATCCACACCTACAGGACATACCTGCTCGTGACGGCAGAGGACAGACAGGCTCATTTTCAGAAATGCGCATCCTGTGCCTCACACCTTTCCGAGGCACATCTTTTCCGCTACGAAGGAACGACAGAAGCAGAATTATGGGATAAAACGGAGGAATTTATCTATGAGTAATACAGTATATTACAGAAAAGAAGGACTGATCACAGCTGACATGGACGGCGAGACTGTCATGATGGATATAGAGACAGGCAAGTATTATAATCTCGGCAGGACCGGCGGATCTATCTGGGCAATCATAGAGAAGACGCATACTTTTGATGAGGTCGTCGATGAGATGATGGAAATATATGACGTGGAAAGGTCCGTGTGCGAGGAGCAGACGAAGAACTTTCTTGCTCAACTTATAGATGCGGGTCTTGCTTTTAAGGAAGAGAAATGAAGATACTGAAATTCCTTATGTATCCGCTGAGCCTGAAGATCCTGGTCGTGAGAGTCTTTTTTCTGGCTCTTTATTACAAATGGCTGATCAGCAAAAATGCTTTCCGCGACATCTGCATAAGACTCGGAACACGCCGGGATTCGGTCCCTGTCGAGCCGTATACGGGGAGTAATAAAGGGCGGATCCTTGAGGTCTCCAGGGCTATAAAGATCGTGTGCCCGAGGCTGCATTTTAAGAATGAATGTCTTGTGGAGGCGTTTGTAGCCAAACGCCTTCTTTTGCATGAAAAGATGACTGTGTATATGGGCGTCGCGAAGACCAAAGACGGCGCTATGCGGGCCCATGCATGGACGCGCTGCGGGGATATCTATGTCACCGGAGCAGAAGGGAGAGAGCAGTTCACGGTGACTGCTGTATTTGCA
>OCTX012200064.1_pt1 | contig 13921 bp, 10 predicted proteins | sample 1539691 | NCBI WGS metagenome assembly OCTX01 (sample SAMN02144231, study PRJEB22623) | gut metagenome | biome: sheep rumen | host: Ovis aries | place: New Zealand | reverse complement strand
CTCTTCATGTCGTGGAGCATGACCTTGCGCCTGGCCAGCTGGACGCTGCTCGTCGCGAGCGTGACGCTCACCAGCAGGTAGAGGCCCTCCGGGATCATGCCGATCACCGCCGCCACCATCGTCGTGACGCTGTCACTGAACGAATGCCCCTGTGTGACGAAACTCTGCACGAACAGCGTGATCCCGATCGGGATGATCAGGATGCCCGCCGCGATGACGATGTGGTTGATGGAGCGGACCATCTCCGACTGCTCGCCGACCGGCATCTTCTTCGCCTTGTTCATGAGGCGGGAGATGTAGGAGTCGCTGCCGACGTGCGTCAGTTCCGCCAGGCAGTCCCCTGCGGCGGCAAAGCTGCCCGACATCAGCTCATCCCCCTCGGTCTTGAGGACCTCGTCGGCCTCACCGGTCAGGAGCGCCTCGTTCACCGAGATCTCCCCTTCCAGCACGACCGCGTCCGCCGGGATCTGGTTGCCCGCCTTCAGGCGGATCACATCGTGGAGCACCAGCTCCTCCACCGGGATCCGCATCTCCTTCCCGTCGCGGATCACCGCCGCGGTGGGCTCATGCAGCAGGGAGAGCTGGTCCAGCACCTTCTTCGCGTGGAGCTCCTGGAAGATACCGATCAGCATGTTCGCGATCACGACCGGCAGGAAGGTCAGGCTGTTGATCGCGCCGGCGGCGATCAGCAGGATGGAAAGGATCAGGAAGATCAGGTTGAAATAAGTGAGTACGTTCTCCTTGACGATATCTTTGGTGGTCTTCGCCGTCCGGTCGACCTGGATGTTCGCCTGCCCCTGCGCCGCGATCGCCTGCGCCTGCTCCCGGGTCAGGCCGCGCACCGGTTCCGGACTCTCCTCCGCTGTCATATATTCTGCGTGTTCATTCAAATCCATAAACCGCCGTCCTCTTTTCTGGAATTGCAGACAGTGCAAAACGCCGCGCTGCCCCTCCGGACCCGCGGAAAAATAACCTGACTGCACGTGCTTCATTATAGCACGCGCAGTCAGGTCACAAAATGAACATTTCATGAAATGTTCCCGTGCCAGGTTTCCATGTGCCCGCACCGGGTTATCCGGATCAACCGGTGCCCGCCGGTCAGATCACGCCGACGAACCGCAGGATCAGCACGGACAGCTCCGCGATCACGCAGATCAGGCCGATCTTCCTGATCGTCCCGACCGCCGAGGCGCCCTCCGCGATCGTGAGGCCCGCGCCCCGCAGGTCTCCTGTCCGCAGGACGGCGTCCGCCTTTCGGACGGCGTCGCGTGTCCCCCCGCCTTTTCTCCCCATGGCGAAGGTCACGTCGGCTTCCCGTCCCCCGTCCGCCAGGACGTCCCGGCAGCTCACGAAGGCGGCGCCTCCGCCGCAGCGTCTGCGCCAGTCCCGCAGGACCTCCCGGATGTTCCCGGCGCCGGATCCGACGGACAGGACCTCATCCAGCCCCTGCTTCTGCGCAAAAGCTTCCGCACCAGCCTGCTCCTCCCCTGCGAGGAGGGCGATCTCCTGCACACCGGCGTCCCGCAGCTCCTGGACCGCCTCCTGCGCCTCCGCGCGCACGGGGTCCCCGATCACGATATAGCCGCTGAACGCGCCGTCACAGGACACATAGAGGATCTCGCCCGTCTCTCTGGCGGGAATGATCGCGATGCCGGAGCCCCGCATCATCTCCGCGTCTCCCAGAAGCACGTTGTGCCCCTGCAGGACCTGCGGATCCGGCGCGGTCCCCCAGGCGCTGCGCAGGCACGCCCGCGTCTCCTCGTCCGCCTGCTTCTCCGCGGCGGCGGCCGCCAGCTCCAGCAGCGCGTCGTTGGCCTCTCCGGCGGCATACCGCTTCTTCCCGACCGCGGAGGCGGACAGGACTTTCAGGACCCGCTTCCGGCCCGTCGTGACCGTGCGCTCATAGTCCAGGACCACCCCGCGCACGCCGGCGGCGGCGCCGAGCGTCCCCGCGCCTTTCAGGTAGACGCCCGCGTCGGAGAGCGCCTTCACGCTGCGCAGCAGGACCACAAAGATCCCTGCAGCTGCCGCCGCAGGGATCAGGATCGTCAGTGCCGCTGCCCCCGGGATGCTCCGCGTCTTCACGACGCCGAGCGCGGCGAGCAGTACAGCCGCCGCTGCCGATCCGGCAGGCGGCAGGTAATAGGTCAGGAGATGGTGTGTATGTCTCTGCATGTTCGATGCTCCTTCCGCTCCCTTCGCAGGGGGCTTTCCGGGGATTTACAGCACCATCTTACCACATTTTTCCGGAAGAGGCGATCAGAGCAGCGCCGCTGTCGCCGCGTCCACCTTCTTCATATCCTCGGTGGGCTCGAATCTGGCGACGACGTTGCCTTCCCTGTCCACCAGGAACTTCGTGAAGTTCCACTTGATCTCGGGGTTCTCTTTGTAATTCTTGTCGATCTTGGCCAGCATCGCGCCCATCAGCATCGCCTTCGGTCCCTTGCCGAAGCCTTTGAAGCCCTGCTGGGATTTCAGGTATTTGAAGAGCGGCGCGGCGTTCTCGCCGTTGACGTCCGTCTTCTTCATCTGCGGGAACTGCGTGTTGTAGCGCAGTGTGCAGAATTCGTGGATCTCCTCATCCGTTCCGGGGGTCTGGCCCGCAAACTGGTTGCAGGGAACGTCCACGATCTCCAGCCCCTGATCGTGATACTTCTCGTACATCTCTTCCAGTTCTTTATACTGAGGAGTGAAGCCGCAGCCTGTCGCGGTGTTCACGACGAGGACCACCTTGCCTCTGTACTGCTCCATAGAGATCTCCTGTCCCTTCGTGTTCATGATCGACTGCTCGTAAAAGCCCATGCTGCTCCTTTCCGCGCAAAAGCGCTTCCTGTTTTTCTAACTTTATGATGCAATTATATTGCGCGCAATTTATATTGTCAACCTTTTTTTCGTATGCCTGTATCTATGATATAATAGGGAACAGGCATTGCAGGCAGTTCAGCGGCGGAGGCCCCCATGCACACACTCAATCTCTATCTTCTCTCCCGGACGACCGGAGAAGATCTCTTCCCGGATCTGGAAAGGACGCTGTCCGGACGTCAGTACACGAAGCGTTTCAGCGCGCATGAGATCGCCTCTCTGCGCGCCCTGACGGATGCCCTGGAGCAGGCGGCTGCAGATTCCGGAGACGGGGGCCCGGCACAGCCGGGCACGGATTCGCCGGCATCCGAGCAGGCCTCCTCGCCGGGAGCGGTCCTCCTGCCGCTTCTCGACGGATTCTGCTTCTCCTATACGATCGGGCACATCAGCAAGGAGTTCGATCTCCTGAAGCTGGCGCCGGACCGGTCCCTGGTGCTCAATATCGAGCTGAAGAGCGCCGCCGTCTCCGAGGACAGGATCCGGAAGCAGCTGGAGCAGAACCGCTACTACCTGTCCCACATCTCCCGCTCGATCCTCTCCTACACCTACGTGGCGGAGACGGACACGCTCTACAGTCTGAACGACCGCGGCTATTTCGCGCGGGCGGAGATGTCGGAGCTGCTGGGGCAGCTGCAGCGCCCGGCCTTCGCCGGCAGCATCGAAGGGGAGCTGGAGGACTGCTTCCGCGCGTCGGACTACCTGATCTCCCCGGTGGCGGATCCGGACCGGTTCCTGCGGGGGGAATATTTTCTCACGAATCAGCAGGCGCAGTTCAAGCAGGAGATCCTGGAGCTCCTGGCAAGGGAGCGCACTCCCGCGCCGCCGTTCATCAGCCTCACCGGCAGCGCCGGCACCGGCAAGACGCTCCTGCTCCTGGACCTCGGCATGGACCTCTCCCGGAAGAAGGAGGTCCTCTTCCTCCACGGCGGGATCCTCCGGGCGGGCCACCGCCGTCTGGACGCGCTGTTGCGGCACATCACGTTTCTCGACGCTCACGCCGCGGAGACCGCACAGCTTCTGGAGGACGACGAGCGCCTGCAGCCATATGTCTGCATCCTGTGCGACGAGGCGAACCGCTTCCCGCTGTCCGTGATCGAGCAGCTCGCCGTCACCTGCCGCCGCCTGAAGATCCCCTGCATCCTCGCGCACGACCCCCACAGGCTCCTGCGCAGCAGGCTGGACCTCACGCAGGCCGAGGCGCTCATCGACGCACACACGACGCTCCACCTCGAGCTGTCCGGCAACATCCGCATCAACCACCCGGTCTACGCCTTCCTGCGCAGGCTCTTCAACCGCAAGCTCTCCATGCCGCAGCAGATCGACCTCTCCTGCATCGAAGTCCTCTATGCTTCGGACGCGGAGGAGGCTGCCGTGATCCGCGACCGCTTCAAGGCGGCCGGATACATTTATCTTCCCCTGCCGGAACATGAGCCGGAAGGCGGGGCATCCCCGCAGCCGGATGCAGGCGCTCCGCAGCCGCTTCCCGGCACAGGCCTTCCGGAAACGGAGCATCCCGCCGGCGCCGACCTCACCGCCGGCGAATATGACCGGGTCCTGCTGCTTCTGGACGACCGCTTCGCCTACGACGAGGAACAGATGCTCTACGCGAAGCGCCTGCCGGCCTCCTCGATGAGCCTCCTCTACGAGGGCCTGACCCGGACCCGCGAACAGCTCTGCCTGCTGGTCGTCGGGAGCGAGTCCCTCTTCGCGGACCTGCTCGCGATCCGCAGCGGGAAGTGAATCTTCCCTTTTTCCGGAAAAAGCGCTACAATAACACGACTGTATAAAAATATCGCGCCGCACCGGCGCGCAGAAAGGATTGATCCAGCTATGATCTACAAGACCCGCGGAACATGTTCCACCGCCATCGAGGTCGATCTCGCCCCCGATCACACCATCAAGAGTGTGCGCTTCGTCGGAGGCTGCGCAGGCAATACACAGGGCATCAGCAAGCTCGTCGTCGGCATGAAGGCCGAGGACGTCATCGGCAAGGTCGCCGGCACACGCTGCGGTTTCCGCCCCACTTCCTGCCCCGACCAGCTCTCGCACGCACTCGAGCAGGCACTGGCACAGCTGTAAAGAGCCGGCACGACCGCAGACGCCCGGCACAACTGTAATCGGCTGACACAACTGTAAAGGAACTGACAATGGCACAGAAGAAACATATCGTTCTGACCGGCGGCGGCACCGCCGGCCACGTGACGCCCAACCTCGCCCTGCTCCCGCGCCTGCGGGAGGCCGGTTTCGAAGTCTCCTACATCGGCTCCGTGAACGGCATGGAGCGGGAACTGGTCGAGAAGGCCGGTCTCCCCTACACGGGAATCGCGACCGGCAAGCTCCGCCGCTACTTTGACTGGAAGAATTTCACGGATCCCTTCCGGGTCGTGAAGGGCTTCGGGCAGGCCTATGCATGCCTTCGCAGGGAGAAGCCTGACGTGATCTTCTCCAAGGGCGGCTTTGTGAGCGTCCCGGTCGTCCTGGCGGCCTCCGCCCTGAAGATCCCGTGTATCCTGCACGAATCCGACCTGACGCCCGGCCTTGCCAACAAGCTCTGCTTCCGCAGCGCTTCCAGGATCTGCTGCAATTTCCCCGAGACCTTACAGTACCTCCCTGCCGGCAAAGCAATCCTCACCGGCACCCCGATCCGCCGGGAACTCTTTGAGGGCAGCCGTTCGGAGGGCCTGGCTTTCTGCGGCTTCACCGGCGACAAGCCGGTCCTGCTCGTCATGGGCGGCAGCCTCGGCGCGGACAGCGTGAACAAAGCCGTGCGCGCGCACCTGCCGGAGCTCCTGGGTACCTTCGACGTCGTCCATCTCTGCGGACGCGGCAAAATGGACACCTCCCTGGAAAACACCCCCGGCTACAAGCAGTTCCCTTATGTGAGTGAGGAACTTCCGCACGTCTTCGCCGCCGCGGACATCGTGGTCTCCCGCGCAGGCGCCAACGCCATCTGCGAACTCCTGGCCCTCCGCAAGCCGCACGTGCTCGTCCCCCTGCCGACCGCCGGCAGCCGCGGCGACCAGCTCCTCAACGCCGCTTCCTTCGAGAAGCGCGGCTTCTCCCGCGTCGTCCTCGACGAAGGCATGGATACCCAGCTTGTCTCCGCCGTCATGGAAGTCTTCGGCGACCGCGACACCTTCATCTCCTCCATGTCCCAGGCCCCGGACAGCAACGCCGTGGACGTGATCATGGGGTTGATTGAGGAGCTTGCTTAACAGACTGATTGTGAGCAGGCAGATAGATGAGGTCTCTGGCGGGACCTGTCTATCTGCCTGTTTATTTATGCTTTCAGACAGCTGCTTAGACAGGTTTCCGCTGAGAACTGTCTATCCTGCTGTCTATCCTGCTGTCTATCTTGCCTTTCGGACAGCTGCTTAGACAGCTTCCTCCTGAGAACTGTCTATCTGGCTGTCTATCATGCCTTTCAGACAGCTGCTTAGACAGCTTCCTCCTGAGAACTGTCTATCCTGCTGTCTATCTTGCCTTTCGGACAGCTGCTTAGACAGCTTCCTCCTGAGAACTGTCTATCTGGCTGTCTATCTTGCCTTTCAGACAGCTGTTCTGACAGGTAGAAAAAAAGAGGCTGCCGCAACGTGCGGCAGCCTCCCGTCATTTCCTTCAGATGAATTCCCCAACAGTCATTATTCCACCGTCGCCGGCTTGGACAGATCCAGGCTGCGGATGATCTTGCGGAGCGGCAGGACGCTCTTGGCGTTGACGGAGAGTTCGTCCACGCCCATGCGCAGGAAGGTCTCTGTAAGGGTGGGATCTGCGCCGAGTTCGCCGCAGATGCCGACCCATGCGCCGTGCCTGTGGCCTGCGTCGACAGTCATCTTGATGGCCTTGAGGACGGCCGGATGATGCGTGTCGGAGAAGCGCTCCAGCTTCGCATTCTGGCGGTCGATGGCGCAGGTGTACTGGGTCAGGTCGTTGGTGCCGAGGGAGAAGAAGTCGACTTCTTCCGCGAGCTCGTCCGCGCAGAGCACGGCGGCAGGGGTCTCGACCATGATGCCCAGCTGGAACTTGCCGATCTTGTAGCCTTCCTTAAGCAGCTCAGCCTTGCACTCCTCGAGGATCGCCTTGGCCTCGACCACTTCCCAGCGGCTGATGATCATGGGGAACATGATGCCCATGTTGCCGTAAGCGGTGGCACGGAGCAGCGCGCGCAGCTGGGTCTTGAAGAAGTCTTTCCTGGTCAGGCAGATGCGGATCGCGCGGAAGCCCAGGGCAGGGTTCTCTTCCTTGTCCAGCTTCATGTAGTCGATGGTCTTGTCAGCGCCGATGTCGCAGGTGCGGATGATGACCAGCTTGGGAGCGAGGGTCTCGACGACTCTCTTGTAAGCTCTGAACTGCTCTTCCTCCGAAGGGGCTTCCTTGCTGTTGAGGTAGACGAATTCGGAGCGGAACAGGCCGACGCCTTCCGCGTCATTCTCGTTGACGCTGCCCAGGTCGGCGGGGCCGCCGATATTGGCATACACGTGGACGTTGCGTCCGTCGATCGTGGTGCTGGGCTTGTTCTTGAGTTCCTGCAGAAGGGCTTCCTTCTTCAGGTCGGCGTCACGCTTCGCGGTCAGGGTCTCCAGGAGATCCTTCGTGGGATCCACGTAGACGCAGCCGTTGTAGCCGTCCAGGATGGCCATCTTGCCGTCCCAGCTGTCATCGATGTCCTTGCACTGGATCAGGGAAGGCAGGTTCATGCTGCGGGCGAGGATCGCGGTGTGGCTGTTGGAGGAGCCTTCGCGGGTGATCATGCCGAGCAGGAGGGACTTGTCCAGTTTGACGGTCTCCGAAGGGGCGAGGTCCTCCGCCACCAGGATGGCGGGCTCGGTGCCCTGCAGGCTGTCGGCGTCGTTGCCCATGAGGACATCCAGAACAGCCATCTCGACGTCGATGAGGTCCGCGCTTCTGGCCTTCATGTAGGGATCGTCCATTTCCGCGAACATCTGGGCGAAGTCATCGAATGCCGTCTTGGTCGCGTACTCCGCGCTGCGCTTCTGTCCGGTGATGATCTCGCGCGTCGAGTCCTGCAGGTCGTCGTCCTCGAGCATCATCTGATGCGCCTCGAAGATCGCGGCGCTCTCTTCGCCGGCCGTCTCCAGAGCCTTCTCGTAGAGGACGCCCTGCTGGTCGATCGCCTTCTGCACGGCGTCGTTGAAGCGCTGCACTTCCGCGTCGACATCCTCGATCGTGTTCTCATTGATCGTATACTCGGGGGCCTTGTAGATCTTGATCTTCCCGATGCCGATCCTGTTCATAATGCTTTTGCCGGTTGCAACTATCATAATTTCCTCCCTCTGTAGTCCGCTGTCTCTGTAAAAATCCCGACCGCAGGCCCCAGTCTCCGGGTCCTGCAGTCGGGACTTTCGGGTTCATGTTCTTGCCGGACAGATCAGAAATTCTCAGTCAGGAACTTCTCAACCGCTGCTGCGCAGTCCGCTTCGTCAGCGCCGTCGAACTGGACGGTGATGGTCTCGCCCTGCTTGATCGCCATGCCCATGAGAGCCAGGAGCTTCTTCATGTCGCAGCTCTTCTCGCCCTTGAAGACGGTGATCTTGCTGGCATATTTCTTAGCTTCCTTCACGAGGATGCCGGCGGGACGGGCGTGGATTCCAAGCGGATCAGTAACGGTGAACTGAATTTCTTTCATGGTCTTCTCTCCTTTGAAAAAATAATTGGATCAGGCAGCCCCTGAAACAGGCCGTGTGCACACCGGAATGCCCGGCGCGATATCAACTATAAATATTATACACGTTTTCCCGGCTCTGAAAAGGCATCCTGCCCAAAAAGTTACAATTTCGGGCAGGATATTGCCGAATTCATTGTACAGTCCGCACATATAACGCACAATCCGCAGTGAAGCCCGGTGTGCGGCAGGCGGGCCGTCCGTTATACGTTCGCGCCGACCTGCACGTCCTCGTAGTCGTCGGAATTGGTGAGCAGGACCACGACGCAGTCCGGGTGGTTGGCCTTCTTGATCTTCTCGCGGTCGAAGTGCAGGAGCGGCTGGCCGGTCTTGACCTGATCGCCCGCCTTGACGACCGGCTCGAAGCCGTCGCCGTTCATGGCGACCGTGTCGACGCCGACGTGGATCAGCAGCTCGAAGCCTGCGTCATTCATCAGGTTGATGGCATGGCCGGTATCAGCGACCAGCGCCACTTCGCCGTCAAACGGCGCAAAGACGATGCCTTCGGTGGGCTCGATCGCGACGCCTTCGCCGAGAACGCCGGAAGCGAATGTCTCGTCCGGGATATCCTCGCGCGCGATGACCTTGCCGATCGCGGGGGCGATGACTTTCGCACCGCCTGCGGAGATGACCGCGTTGGTGGGAGCGGTGACCTGCGCGGTCTTCGCAACGGGCTTCTTCTCCTCCTCATGCCAGATGCTCATGGTGATCGCGAAAGCGATGCCGCCGGAGATGGCAAGAAGGATCGTGTACAGGAGCGGATTGTTGATGGTCAGGTAGCCGGGGATGCCAGTGACGCCGTAAGCGGTGGCGCCGATGCCCATAAATGCGCCGATCAGCGCGCCGATGGCGCCGCCGATCATGCCGGCGATGAAGGGCTTGAAGAACCGCATGTTCACACCGAAGATCGCGGGCTCGGTGATGCCGAGCGCTGCGGACAGCGAGGAGGGAACAGCGATGGCCTTGGTCTTCTGGTTTCTGCACTTGATACCGACCGCAAGGCAGGCGCCGAACTGTGCGAAGTTGGCGGCGGAAGCGATGGGCATCCAGGTGTTCAGGCCGGTGGAAGCGAGCATACCGGCTTCAATGACGTTGTACATGTGGTGCAGGCCCATGACGACGGTCCAGGGATAGATGGCACCCATGACACCGGCGCCGACAGGGTTGCGGACCAGGATCTGCGCGCCTGCAAGCACCCAGGTCTCAAGCTGTGCGAAGAAGGGGCCGATGAGCCAGAGGGTCGCCAGCGCCGTCACGAACACGGTGGTCAGAGGGGTCACGAACAGGTCGATCATCTCCGGCACGTGCTTATGCAGCCATTTCTCGACGATACTCATGATCCACACGGCGATGATGACCGGTATGACGTGGCCCTGGTAGCCGACGCGGCGGATCGCGACGACGTTCCCGATCAGATGCCAGCTCGGTACGACGCCGTCCGTGACGTTGAAGAAGCTGTTGATCGCCTCCGCGGAGCCGACGTTCCAGCCGTTGAGGAACGCGGAGTGGATCATCAGAAGACCGATGACCGCACCCAGGAACAGGTTGCCGCCGAAGACGCGCGCGGCGGAGATCGCCACGATGACTGGCAGATATGCAAACGCAGTATTAGCAACAGTATCCAGGAACGAGTACCAGTCGCTGCCGCTGAAGGAAGGGATCGCCTTGCCGAGCGCCTCGACCAGACCCATCATCAGACCGGAAGCGACGATCGCGGGAAGGATCGGGACGAAGACATCGCCGATCGTCTTCAGCGCCTGCTTCCAGATGGGCTGCTTCGCGGCGGCTGCCGCCTTGACATCATCCTTTGTGCCGGCCGCAACGCCCGTGATGTCGATAAACTCGTCGAAAACCTTGTTGACGGTGCCGGTCCCGATGATCAGCTGCAGCTGCCCGTTGGACTCGAACATACCCTTCACGCCGTCGATCTCTTCCAGCGCGGCCTTGTCTACCTTGCCGTTGTCGGCGATGACCAGACGCAGCCTGGTCGCGCAATGGGCAGCAGAGACCACGTTGGCGCCGCCTCCGATGTGATCGGAGATCTCCTGTGCGCACTTGCGATAATCCAGTGCCATACTCTTCCTCCCTTTCAAATGAATGGTTTTCAGTGTCTGTCTATGAAATCGACCCTGCCGGCACAGGTGCCGGACTGTAATCGTTTTCACTGTGTTTTATTATATTTTTATTATTGATTGCTGTAAATCGTCTTTTTGACGGATTCATCCGCGCGATTTTGTGCAGAAACACCGAATTTCCGTCTCTCAGCACAGTCCGAGCTGCCGGAATCCCTCCGCGAGACCGTCGGCTTCCACCGCCGGGCAGACGAGATCCGCTTCTCTCTTCAGCTGCGCGCTGCCGTTCTCCATGCAGACGCTCGTCCCCACGGTCCGGATCATCGCCAGGTCGTTCATGCTGTCCCCGAATCCGACGGTCTCGGAGACCGGCACGCCGAGGTACTCGCAGATCCGCTCTACGCCCCGCCCTTTGTCGAAGGCGCGGTTGATGAGCTCCCCGTTGAGGCAGGGATGCGAGGGATCCGTGATCTCCTGGATGCAGAATTCGTACTTGTCCTCCAGCGCGTCTCTCGCGGGCTGGAGCTGCTCCGGCCGCAGGCACATGATGACGACTTTGTAGATCGGTCTCCCGTCATACTGCGACATCGGCAGGATGTTCAGGTCCTCTGCGAGGGCCTTGCGCCAGCGCTCGATCTCGCTGTTTCCGCCGCCGGAAGCCGAGAGAAAATCTCCCAGGTCCTCATCGCCCCAGGTGCCGTCCTTCGCCTCGACGGTGCAGAAGACGCCCTCTCCGTGCAGGAGCCGCAGCGCCTCCGACGCCTCCTCCGGGTCCATGGGCTTGTCGTAGATCACCCGGTCCCCGACGGTGATGTAGCCGCCGGCACTGCCGATGTAACCGTCGAAGCCGTACCGCAGGAGCGGGCTGAGCATCGCGGGATTGCGCCCGGTGCAGAGGAAGACGCGGTGTCCCGCGGCCTGCGCGGCGCGGATCGCGGCGAGCGCGCTGGCGGGCGGTTCGTTCGAGCCGGGCGAAGTGAGTGTTCCGTCAATATCCAAAAAGATGAGTTTCCCAGTCATTTATCAGATGCTCCCCCTCTCGATCAGTGTGTATCCGAGCATGACGCGGCGGTCCGAAGGCGCCTCCGGCTGCCCGATCATCGACAGCAGCATTTCTGCGGCGGTCTTGCCGCATTCGCGGTAATGGAAGTGTACGGTCGTCAGCGGCGGTGCCGCGACGGCGCCGGCCCAGCTGTCTCCGATGCCGGCCACGCTCGCATCGCCGGGGATCCCGATCCCCGCCTCCCTGAGCGCGCGCATGGCGCCCAGAGCGATGCCGTCGGAGGCGCACAGCACGCCGTCCGGCCGGCAGCCGTCCTCCAGGACAGCCTGCATGCACCGGAAACCATCTTCCGCGGTGAACCGGGTGATCTCCCGGCGCAGCCGGATCCCGCCCCCGGCCTGTTCGACCGCCGCCTCCACGCCTCTGCGGCGCGCAAGTCCCGCGGCCGGATCCTCCTCTGTGACGCCGAGATAGACCAGGTCGCGCCTGCCCCTCTCCAGCATCCTGCATGTCAGGTCTCTCATGGCGTGAAAATCATCATGGAAGACACAGGCATACCCGGGATGGTCCTGGCCCGTGATCACGACGGGCACCTTCAGCTTCCCGAGCGCCTCCTCCAGCTGCGGCGTCATCCCTCTGCCCATCAGGATGATGCCCGCCACGCGGATCATCTCCATGCTGTCGAGGTACTGCAGCTCCAGAAGGTCCCGGTAATCCGAGTTGCCCAGCACAGGCATGTATTCGTGACTGCCCAGCGTCTCGGAGATCCCGGCCATGATCTCGCTCACGGAATCCGAATTGATCCTCGGTGCGATGACGCCGATCTGCCGCACGATGCCGGTCCGCATCGTGCGCGCGGTCAGATTCGGGCGGTATCCTGTCTCGGAGATTGCCTGTGCTATTCTGTCCCTCTTCTCTTTGCTGAGGGGACCTCCGTTCATGTACCGGCTGACTGCCGCCGGCGAGACGCCGGCCAGCTCGGCCACTTCCCTGATCGTCATCATTTTCTTTCCTGATCGGTCTTCTTATCCGCCGCCTTCTTCGCGGCGGGTCTCTTCGCGGCAGGTTTCTTCTCAGCCGGCTTCTTTTCAGCTGCCTTCTCCGCAGCCGCCTTCTCCTCGGCTTCCGCCTCCCGGATCGTGCGGAGGGGCTTGCCGAAGGTGGTGATCAGCCAGGCGAAGTCGAACGCCGGCACGCCGACAGCCTTTGCGGGGCGCGGCTGGCCGGTCATCAGATCCGTGTAGTCCTCGGACTCGTCGATCCAGGCCGTCTCGTCGTTCTCGCTGAAGTTGAACAGGGCGATCAGCTTCTCGCCGCGGTAGTATCTGCCGATTCCGAGGATGTGGTCGTTGTAGGGCTCCACGATCCAGGTGTCCGCCTCGTTGTCGAAGACGCGGTAGCTGCCGCGGATCGTGCGCAGGCGGGCGATGGCGTCGAAGAGGCGCTGCTCGCGGGTGCCTTCCACCTTGCGCTTCTCCGCGTTCTCCCAGTTCATGTCGCCGCGGTGGAGATAGCGGCTGTCATCCCACTTGAGGGGATCCCGGTGATAATTGTAGTCGTTGAGCTGCCCGATCTCGTCGCCTGCGTACAGGACCGGGATGCCGCTCTGCGTGAACAGGAAGGCGTGCAGCATGATGTCCCTGCGGATACAGCGGTCCAGTTTCCACTCATCCTTCTCGTATTCCGCCGCCTCGATGCCGCAGAGGGAAGCCGTCGTGCCGCACAGGCGCGCGTCGCCCAGCCGCGGGTCGTCGTTGTAGAGCTCGCCGCGGGAGTCGCTGCCGTATCCCTTGCCGCAGAGATAGTCGTTCAGGTACTTCTTGTGCGGGACCTGCTCGATGCCGAAGGCCCTCAGGAAGTCGTAGTCCAGGCCCCAGCCGATGTCGTCGTGACAGCGCAGGTAGTTCAGGAACGTGTACTGGTGAGGCAGCGCGAAGACGCTCTCCATCTGGTGCCGCAGCAGGCGCACGTCGCGCGTCGCCACTGTGTGCCACATGCTGGCCATCGTGGTGACGTTGTAGAGCATCTGGCACTCCGGCTTGTCCAGCGTGCCGAAGTAAGGGACGACCTTGGAGGGCTCCATGACGACCTCGCCGAGCAGGAGCGTTCCGGGGCAGACGATGTCCGCCGCCATGTGCATCATGCGGACCAGCGTGTGGACCTGGGGGAGGTTGCGGCAGTTGGTGCCGAGCTCCTTCCAGATGTAGGGCGTCGCGTCCAGGCGGACGACGTCCACGCCGTTGTTGCAGAGATAGAGCATGTCCGCCGTCATGTCGTTGAAGACGGTCGGATTCGCGTAAT
>OCTX012194044.1_pt1 | contig 13923 bp, 14 predicted proteins | sample 1539691 | NCBI WGS metagenome assembly OCTX01 (sample SAMN02144231, study PRJEB22623) | gut metagenome | biome: sheep rumen | host: Ovis aries | place: New Zealand | reverse complement strand
GTAAGTTTTTTAAATTCATAATTGGGCTTGGCAGCGGGTAAACCGCTGCCCACACTATTCTCTCAACTTCTGATCCGCTGCCCACGCTATACTCTCAACTTCTGATGTTTCTGTCCGCAATGCATGTTAGTTAGACTTCTGATGGCATGGCGTAAATTCTGTGTGCTGCGTTGCTTCTGGTTGCTCGATCAGGTCGATGAGGATATTCTCCCGCTCACCGTTGGCGATGATGACGCGTATACCTGCCTGTGACACTTTCGAGGCTGTGGTGTACTTTGAGTGCATGCCGCCGCGGCCGAAGGCACTCTTCTCTGGCTGGATATACTCGCTGAGGTCACGGCCTGGAGCCACCTCACGGATGAGTTGTGCCGACGGGTCGTCGGGGTGGCGGTCGAAGATGCCGTCGATGTTGGAGAGCAGGATGAGCGTGTCGGCCTTCATCATCTGTGCGATGAGGCCGGAGAGTTCGTCATTGTCGGTGAACATCAGTTCGGTGACGCTCACGGTGTCGTTCTCGTTGACGATGGGCAACACGTCGTTCTCCAGCATGACGGTCATACAGGCCTGCTGGTTGCGGTATTGCTCGCCGGGCTGGAAGTTCTCCTTCATGGTGAGCACCTGACCTACGTGGATGCCAAACTCGCGGAAGAGATCGTAATAAAGCCCGACAAGTTTTACCTGTCCCACGGCCGAGAACAACTGGCGCTGCTCCACGCTGTCGAGTGCGTGGTCGACGGTCAGTTCACGGCGTCCGCAGGCCACGGCACCCGATGATACCAGTATTACTTCGATGTCGTGACGGCGCAGCCATGCCACCTGGTCGACGAGTGCCGACATGCGGGTGACGTCGAGTTTCCTGTCTTCCCGAGTCAGTACGTTCGAACCAATCTTGATAACAATTCTTCTCTTCATTTCTAACACTTTTCTCTTGTCGTCTGCAAAATTACGAAAATTCTTTGTAATTTTGCACGCTGATTCATAAAAATGTAATTAAAGGAATACTTTTGCACAATGTATGCAGTGATGATCACACTCTTTGCCATTGTCATTGTGGGTTACGTGGCAGGCAAACTGGGTTATATGGGAGGAACATTCGACAAGCGGCTGTCGAAACTGGTCATTGATATCACCTGTCCGTCACTGATCCTGTCGTCAGCGATGGGAGGCGAACTGCCCGACCGCAGTCTTATCCTGCCGTTGCTGGGCATCAGCGTGTTGACCTATCTGGTGTTGACGGGGCTGGCTATGTTGCTGTCGCGTTTTGTGGCCCGCCGTCCGGAGGATGTCGGTGTCGTCGCCTTTGCGATGATTTTCGGCAATGTGGGCTTCATGGGCTATCCCGTCGTTGCCAGTATCTTCGGTCATCAGGCTGTGTTCTATGCCGCTGTGCTGAATGTGGTCAATACCTTTACAGTCTTTACCATCGGCACAGTGATGGTCACTGGCGGAGAAGGTCCCACTCGTGAGAAATTTAACCGTAAGGTCCTTTATGGCACACCGATGTTGTCGGCCTATGCGGCCATGCTCATCGTAGCACTAGGTATCGAGCATATTCCTGCTGTTGTCAGTCAGCCGTTGACGATGATCGGCAATATCACCGTGCCTGCTGCCCTGCTCATCATTGGCTCGTCGATGTCAGAACTGTCCTTGCGGTCGTTGCTGGGCAACATGACGGTCTATGTCACCACGCTGCTGCGACTGGTGGTACTGCCTGTTGGTATGTATTTCCTCTGTCTGGCCTTAGGCTTCGACACTTTCGTCACGGGCATCAATACCGTGGTCATCGCCATGCCTGTAGCCACCTACGGAACCATCCTCTGCCTGCGCTATGGACGTGATACCACGCTAATGGCTGAGATTACGTTCGTCACCACACTACTCTCGATGGTGACCATCCCGTTGTTGGTGACGCTACTTCGATAATAGAGTCTTGATCAGGTAGTGCGACACCAAGTCGGTAGCATGACCGATGTTCTGTGAAAAGCCGTGGTCGTAGTGTTCCAGCATGACATACTCGCTGCCCGGCCACAGTTGATGGAAGCGCTCACCATAGGTGTAAGGTACCACCCGGTCGGCATTACCATGAATGATGAGTGCAGGCCCCTGATATTTGGCTGCTGTCTCATAAATAGGTAGCGAGAAGGCAGTCAGGATATAATTGCGCCCCAGGTGCTTACCCCAGATGTCTACATATTCCGGCGGGTCGAGCGGGTCGTATTGTTTGCCCATTGTGGAACCGCGGATAGCATCGTCGCGCAGCACGGCAGCAGGTGCCATCAAAGCCACGGCCTTGATTTCATGATGTTCCAGTTCGCCAGCCGTCATGGCGGCAACGACACCACCCTGTGAATGGCCTACGATAGCCAGACTGCCCACATAGCGCAGGTCACGAACATAGTCAATCACCTTTTTTGCATCCTCAATCTCGTTGGGTACGGTCATGTCTTTGAAGTCGCCCTCGCTCTGGCCGTGGCCATTGAAGTCGAAACGGATGCTGGCGATACCATGGGCCTGCAGCGTGTCGGCGATGAGTTCGAACAGCGGCCCATCTTTAGAACCGCCAAAACCATGACAGAGCACCACCATGGGGCACTGCTGTCCTTCCTGCAGTTCGGGCTTCTGAATGATGGCGGCCAGTAGGCCGTGGTCTCCGTCGATGGTGATGGCTTGGCCGTGCTTGGGAGACACTTTCGCGTCTATGGGCATCTGTGCCCTGACAATAGTCGCTGCTCCTATCAGTAGCATGACAGCACTGAATAGCCTGAGTCTTTTCATGGTTGTTTATAACAGATGGTTGTTCATTGTTTATTGCTATCTTTCTGACGAATCTCTACACGGCGTATCTTGCCACTGATGGTTTTTGGCAGTTCATCGACGAACTCGACGATGCGCGGATATTTGTAGGGGGCCGTCTCTTTCTTGACGTGTTGTTGCAACTCTTTCACGAGGGCGTCACCAGCCTTAGCCTTCCATTCCTTACCCAGCACCACGGTAGCCTTGACCACCATGCCGCGGATGTCGTCGGGCACACCGGTGATGGCACACTCCACAACGGCGGGATGGGTCATCAGCGCACTCTCCACCTCGAAGGGTCCGATGCGGTAGCCGCTGGATTTGATTACATCGTCGATGCGCCCTTCGAACCAATAGTAGCCGTCCTCGTCGCGCCATGCCATATCGCCGGTATGGTAGATGCCGTCGTGCCAGGCCTCGCGGGTTTTCTCTTCGTCACGGTAGTAGCCTTTGAACAGGCCAATGGGCTTCTTGTAGCCTACACGAATCACTATTTCTCCTTTCTCACCATCCTCACATGGCGTACCGTCGGCACGCAGCAGGTCAATGTTGTACTGGGCGTTGGGGATGCCCATCGAACCGGGTTTGGGTTCCATCCAGGGGAAGGTGCCCAGTGTCATGGTAGTCTCCGTCTGGCCGAAACCTTCCATCATGCGGATGCCTGTTTTTTCAAGGAATTTGTCGAAGACTGCGGGGTTCAGCGCCTCGCCGGCAGTGCAGCAGTATTGCAGTGCCGAAAGGTCGTACTTCGACAGATCCTCGCGAATCATGAAACGGTAGATGGTAGGCGGCGCACAGAACGATGTCACGTGGTATTTCTCCATCTGCCGCAGCAACGTGTCGGCATCGAATTTCTCATGGTCGAAGACGAACACGGTGGCACCGGCAAACCACTGGCCGTAGAACTTACCCCATACGGCCTTGCCCCAGCCTGTGTCAGCCACGGTGAGATGCAGGGAACCCGGGTGCAGGTTGTGCCAGAAGACGCCAGTCGTCAGATGTCCCATGGCGTAGAGATAGTCGTGCGCCACCATCTTGGGTTCGCCACTGGTACCCGAGGTGAAATACATCAGCATTGTGTCATCGTTGGTATTGACGAAGGCGGGCCGTACAAATGGTGGAACCTTTTGCCACTCTTTCAGGTAGTCGTGGAAACCCTCGGGCACATGGTTGCCAATGGCCACCAGTGCTTTGATGGTAGGACTCTCGGGCATGGCGGCCTCCACCTGGCTCATCACATAGGTATCGTCGACGCAGATAATAGCCTTGACACTGGCTCTCGTGTTACGGTACACGATGTCGTGTTTGGTCAGCATGTGGGTAGCAGGAATGACGATGGCACCAATCTTACACAGGGCTAGCATCACCACCCACCACTCGTAACGGCGCTTCAGAATGAGCATCACAGGGTCGTTCTTGCCGATGCCGAGCGACTGCAGGTAGGCGGCAGCCTGGTCTGACTGTTCTTTCAGTTGAGCGAAGGTGGTGCGTATCTCAGCGCCCTGGTCGTTGGTCCAGAGCAATGCCAGTCCGTCCGGTTTCTCTTTGGCCCACGCGTCCATCACGTCGTAGGCGAAATTGAAGTTCTCGGGAATAATGAACTCCAGGTTCTTGTTGTAGTCCTCCACTGAGGTGAAACTGGTCTGTTTCAGGAATCTTTCAATCATGTTTGTCTAGTTTATTCAACGGTAAAAGCGAGGAATTTCACGGCTTTGTCGCCAACGGCGAGCATACCGTGAGGCTTAGTGGAGTCGAAATAGATTGAGTCGCCCTCCTCCAGCAGGATGGTCTTGCCGCCGATGTATAGTTCCATCTTTCCCTCCAGCACGAGGTTGAACTCTTGACCGGCATGGCTGTTTTTGTACACGGTATGTGCCCCGGGTTTCGGTTCTACCGTGACGATGAACACATCGGCCTTGTGGTTCACGAATCCGCTGACAAGACTTTGGTATTTGTATGCTTTCGTTCGTTCAATACTCACGCCCTGTCCGTTGCGCACTACGAAGTATGACTTCATGTGGGGCGTCTCGGCGAAGATCAGTTCCTCGGTCGATATGCCGTATTTCTTGGCTATCTTCATCAGGTTCGAAATGGTGATGTCGGCTTCGCCCCGTTCTATCTGTTCATATTTCTCCGATGCGATGCCGATAGTCTCGGCCATCTCGCTCACCGGAATGTCGAGTACGTCGCGCAGTCCGCGCAGCCGTTCTCCTATCTGTTTCAGTTGTTCATCCATAATAATAAGTTGTGTCTAAACCATAACTAATACTTTCTCTCTGTCGCTCTCTCCTCGGGGAGAGTCGGGAAGGAGGTTATTTGGCTCCCGCTTTCAGTCCGCTGATGACGGCCGTGGTGAAGCCGGCATGCTCCATCTCGTTCAGACCCTTGATGGTCAGTCCGCCGGGTGTCGTCACCAGGTCGATGGCCTGTTCGGGGTGCATGCCGCTGGCCTGCAGCAACTTAACGGCGCCGAGCATGGTCTGCATCACGATGTCCTTGGCCTGATCGGCTTTGAAGCCCAGTTCCACGCCGCCTTCTGAGGCGGCACGAATATAGCGCATGGCATAGGCGATGCCGCACGAGGCTAGGGTGGTGGCGCTGGACAGATGCTGCTCGTCGGTGAGCAGCGACTGGCCCATCTCGTCGAAGATACCTTTCACCAGTTCAGTCTGGTGACGTGCCACGTCACCGCACGGCACGATGAAGGTCATCGATGCCAATTCGGCAATGGCGATATTGGGGATAACCAGGAACAGTGGCGGGCACTGCTCGCCCAGCCATTCCTTGATGCTGGCCGACGGCACGCCGGCAGCGATGACGATGAGTATCTGCTTCTTGGGCTTGAGCGTGTCCTTGATGCCTTTCAGTACGTGCTCCACCAACCAGGGTTTCACACAGACGCACACGATGTCAGCCCCCTCGGCAGCCACGCTGTTATCGGTGGTCACCGACACCCCTTTCGGGGCGAATTTCTCCAGTACCGTCTGCGAGGGGTCGCTCACGGTGATATCCTCGTTCTTAAACGACTCTCCCTTGATGAGTCCTTCCACGGTGGCACCGCCCATGGCGCCGGCACCTATCATTGAAATTTTCATAAGTTTTCTAGTTCTTTTAATCCTTCCCTTTGGGAGGGTTGGGGTGGCCTTATAATGCTTTCTGTAATCGTTCAACAAATTCGTCGGCTTCAGCCTTGGTGAAGGTCAGCGGCGGCAACAGGCGGAGTACGTTCTCGCCCGAGCAGCCAGTGAAGACATGCTGCTCGTAGACCAGGCGCTGGCGCACCGGCTTCTGCGGTGTGTACAGTTCGATGCCGATCATCAGACCGCGACCGCGTACCTCCTTAATCTTGTCGTTTTTCAGGTTGCGGATTTTCTCCATCAGATAATCGCCCACCTCGCTGGCATTTTCCACCAGGTTCTCCTGCTCCATCACGTCGAGCACAGCCAGTGCTGCCGAGCAGGCGAGGTGGTTGCCGCCGAAGGTGGTGCCCAATTGGCCGTAGACGGGCTTGAACTCAGGACTGATAAGCACAGCCGACATCGGGAAACCGTTGGCGATGCCTTTTGCCACGGTGATGATGTCGGGCTTGATGCCGAGCCATTGGTGGGCAAAGAATTTGCCGCTGCGCCCGTAGCCGCATTGTATCTCGTCGCAGATGAGCACAGCCCCGTAGCGTTTGCAGGCATAGGCCAGTTTCTGTGCAAACTCCGGTGTGGCCATCTGTATGCCACCTACGCCCTGGATGCACTCCAGTATGACGGCAGCGATGCCGCCGCGGGTCAGTTCGCGAACCCACGGCTCAATGTCGTTTAGTGGCAGGAAGCGTACGTGGTGGTTGTCGTTGATGGGAGCCACAATCTTGGGGTTGTTGGTCACTTCGACTGCCAGACTGGTACGCCCGTGGAAAGCCTTCTCGCATGACAGCACACGGATATTGCCGGTCTTGAACGAGGCCAGTTTCAGCGCGTTCTCGTTGGCTTCTGCACCACTGTTCACCAGGAACAAATGGTAGTCCTCATAGCCCGATATCTTTCCAAGACGCTCAGCCAGTTCCACCTGCAACTTGTTCTGTACCGAGTTGGAGTAGAAGCCAATCTGCTGCAACTGCTCCGTCACCTTGTTTATATAATGGGGATGTGAGTGGCCTATGCTGATGACGGCATGACCACCGTACAGGTCCATATATTCCTGGCCTTTCTCGTCCCACACCTTACAACCTTCGCCCTTCGTGATGTTTACGTCGAACAGGGGATAAACGTCGAATAATTTCATAACTTATACATTTTAATTCAAAACGCACTTGCTTTAAGTCTGAGGCCGGCCTTTTCGTCGATGCCGAACATCAGGTTCATGTTCTGTACGGCCTGACCGACGGCACCCTTTAGCAGGTTATCGATACAGGAGACCATCAATAGTTGGTCTTCGTATTTCTCGACATAAACCACGGCCTTGTTGGTGTTGACCACCTGCTTGATGTCAGGACTCTTGGTCACTACATGTGTGAAGGCAGCATCGCGGTAGTAGTCGGCGTAGATTTGCTGTATCTCTTCAATGGGCTTGTCACACTTGGCATAGGCGGTGACAAAGATGCCTCTTGTGAAGCAGCCTCGCTGAGGGATGAAGAGCACGCGACCGGCATATCCGGGACACAGTTCCTGCACCGTCTGGTTGATTTCCAGCAGGTGCTGGTGGGTGAAGGTCTTGTAGACGGAGATATTGTCGTTGCGCCACGAGAAGTGGGTGGTGGCCCCGGGCTTCTGTCCGGCTCCAGTGCTGCCCGTGATGCCGTTCACATGGATGTCGCCGCTGATGATGCCGGCTTTCAGGGCTGGCAGCAGGGCCAACTGAATGCAGGTGGCGAAGCAGCCGGGGTTGGCCAGATGTTGACAGTCGGCAATCATGCTCTTGTGCGTTTCCGGCAGTCCGTAGACGTAGTCGTGGTCACCCTTGATGCGGAAGTCCTGTGCCAGGTCGATAATCTTTACGTTCCCGGGGATGGTGTGCTCTTTCAGGAACGCCTCGCTCTTCCCGTGTCCGAAGCAGAAGAACACCACGTCGACATCTTCAAACGGCATCTGATCTGTAAACTTCAAATCCGTTTCTCCGAGCAATCCTTCATGCACGTCGCTCACCAAATTGCCAGCATTTGACTCCGAGTTGGCAAACACGATGTCCGCCTCAGGGTGGTTTAGCAGCAGGCGGATGAGTTCTCCGCCCGTATAGCCAGCCGCACCTAATATTCCTACTCTTATCATACTTCACTACGAATTATACGGATTTCACGAATTGACTGCACATCGTAATTAGTATAATTCGTGAAATTCGTAGTCGTTAATCATTATTACCTCTTTTCGTCTTTGTGGATACCGTAGTAGACGCGGAGTGGGGTAGACGACACCTTGATGAAGCCCTTGGCCTCGTCGGCGGTCCAGCCGGTCTGTGTCTCACCGTACTCGCCGAGTTTCGACTTCGTCAGGTCGTTGTCGCTGTCGATGCCCACGGTCTCGAAGCCGTAAGGGCGCAGTTTCAGGATGGCCGTGCCCGTCACGTTGCGCTGGCTCGAGGTGAGCATGGCCTCGATGTCGGGCATCACCGGCTCCAGATACTGGCTTTCGTGCAGGAACATACCGTACCAGTTGGCCACCTGGTCTTTCCAGTACTGCTGCCACTTCGAGAGTGTCGACTTCTCCAGCAGGCGGTGCGCTTCGATAATCAGTTTCGGGGCGGCAGCCTCGAAGCCCACGCGGCCCTTGATGCCGATGATGGTGTCGCCCACGTTGGCATCGCGGCCGATGGCATACGAGGCACCGATTTCCTCAATCTTTTGGATGGCCTTGATGCGGTCGGTGAATTTCTCACCGTTCACACCCACTATCTCGCCCTTCTCAAACTCAATCTTCAACAGAACCTCCTGCTCCTTGGCGGTGACGTGCTTCAGGTAGGCCTCTTCGGGCAGTCCCTGTGTGGGGTCGAGCAGTTCGCCGCCGCAGATGCTGGTGCCCCAGATGCCCACGTTGTACGAGTATTTCAGTTTGGTGAAATCAGCGAAATAGCCATTGGCATTCAGGTAGTCCACCTCCTCCTTGCGCGTCAGGTTGCGGTCGCGTGTCAGGGTGATAATCTCCACGCCGGGAGCCATCACCAGGAAGGTCATGTCGAAACGGATCTGGTCGTTGCCGGCACCGGTGCTTCCGTGGGCGATGGCATCAGCCCCGATCTCTTTGGCATAGCGGGCGATGGCGATGGCCTGGAAGATACGCTCGCTGCTGACGGAGATGGGATAGCAATTGTTACGCAGCACATTGCCGAAGATCATGTATTTCAGCGACTTGGCATAGTACTCCTGCGTCACGTCAAGGGTCACATATTTGACAGCGCCCAACTTATAGGCGTTCTCCTCGTTTTTCTTCAACTGCTCTGCCGAGAAACCGCCGGTATTGGCGCAGGCAGCATACACTTCATACCCTAACTCCTTGGTCAGGTACATCACGTTGTAACTGGTGTCAAGTCCACCACTGAATGCTACTACGACTTTCTTTTTGCTCATTTTTCTAACTCCCCTAAGTTAGGGGGATGGGGTCTGAACAAGCGTAAAAATCAGACCGGTTTGTTGGTTAATTAGATTGTTGGGGTGTCTGCGCTTGTTCAGACACCCATCCTCCTAATTTAGGGGGGCTAAGACTCCTCCAACTCCTCAAGATGGCGGATGCGTACCAGCACTTCATCGGGAATCTTAACAGGCAGATGCTCCGTCGGGTCGAATAGCATTGCCGTACAAATGCAGAATTTGCGATGGCGCTCGCGGAGAACAGGATAGTTCACACACCCCTCGCAACCTTTCCAAAACGCCTCGTCGTCGGTGAGGTCGTCGAAAGTGACAGGCTGGTAACCAAGGGCTGTGTTCATCTTCATCACCGCTGCACCGCTGGTAAGCGAGAAAATCTTGGCGTGGGGCCAGCGGGTGCGGGCCAGCGAGAAGGTGAGGTCCTTGATGCGTTTGGCCAGTCCCAGTCCGCGGAAGTCCGGATGGACGATGAGGCCAGAGGTGGTGACATACTGCTGGTTCTCCCAGGTCTCGATATAACTGAATCCTGCAAAACGGCCGTCGCTCTTCCTGAGGGCGATGACAGCCTTGGCTTCCATCATCTTCTTGGCCAGGTACTCATGGGTGCGCTTGGCAATGCCGGTACCCCGTACCTTAGCGGCCTCGGCTATTGTGTCGAGAATGGTGTCTACATAGATCTCATGTTCAGGGCTGGCTACAAGAACTTCTATCTCTTCCTTCTCCATTTCGTTTGTCTGTTTATGTGGTGTCATTTTAAGTTTGGTACTACTGCGTTCAGGGCACTGGTCACTTCTGTATGGCTGCTACCCTCTCTGATGACAATGAATATGTTGTCATCACCGGCTATGGTGCCCAGTATATAGGGAATGTTGCCGTGGTCGATGTTCCAGGCGATGGCACTGGCATAGCCGGGACGGGTCTTGATGACACCGAGATTGCCGGAGAATTGGATGCTCAGAAAACCGGGCATCTGCATCATCTCACGAACCGTCGACGGTGTGCTGACACGTTTGTACATGGTCTCATTGGGCAAGACATACACATAGTTGCCGCCCATTGTAGCAGCCTTGGCGACCTTCAGTTGCTTCAGGTCGCGGCTCAGGGTGGCTTGTGTCAGTTTGAAACCTTCCTTTTGCAGGGCTGCCAACAGTTCGTCTTGGCTGCCTAGTTGCTGGCTCGAAATAATCAGGCGCAAGGCCTCAAGACGTTGGTTCTTTTCTTTCATCTTGGTATATTTATTCAACTTTGGGCTGCAAAAGTACAAAATAATTTGTATATAGCCAAATCTTTTTGCATATATTTTCATGAACTGTTTAAAAGTGGATGATTTGTTTGGCTAATTGCCTGTTTTTCTTTACCTTTGCAAACCAAATAAAGAAACTGATGCGTGTATGGAGAATCAAGTGAGTGCAGTCCAAGACAGTGGATGGCAGTCTTTGTTGGCCGCCTTTGGTGGAAAAGTCCGGCTGAAGGACGAACTGCTGCGCAAGGAGCAGGCGTATGCTGATCCTGTCAGTGAAGAGCAACTGTTGCGTCTGGCCGCTCATCTGCGGTCGATAGTACCCGTGGCAACACTGGAGCAGGTAGTCGGTCCGCAAGTGACAGAGGTGCGGCCCACGGAGTTGGAGTGCGATGTGGTACGGTTCCAGAACAATAAGGAGAAGTGGGTGGCTTTGGTGGGTCTGCTCGATGGCTATCCTTACGAGATTTTTACGGGTCTGCAAGACGATGACGAAGGTATCATGCTGCCCAAGTCGGTGACGAAAGGGAAGATTATCAAGCAGACGAATGCCGATGGTACCAAGCGCTACGATTTCCAGTTTGTCAATACTCGTGGCTATAAGATTACGGTCGAGGGACTCTCGGAACGCTTCAATCCTGAGTATTGGAACTATGCCAAACTGATCTCCGGTGTCCTGCGTTACCGAATGCCCATAGCCCATGTCATTAGGTTGGTTGGCTCTTTGCAGTTGCAGAGCGAGAACATCAACACGTGGAAGAATGGTGTGGAGCGTGCTCTGAAGAAGTACCTGCCTGGCAGTACGGATGTCGACGAGACACCACAGGAGGATGGCGTATGATGCAGTGTTCCGACAGCGTGGTGTCCATCGACCGCGTGCGCCTCTATGCCTTCCACGGCGTGCTGCCACAGGAACGCAGGGTAGGCGGTTGGTTTGTGGTCACCCTTCGCGTACATTATTATAATATACTAAGGGCCTGCGAGACCGACGAGGTGGCCGATACGCTCAACTATGCCGATTTGTTGACCATCGTCAGGCGTGAGATGGCGCAGTCGTCACGACTTCTGGAACATGTGGCCGCGCGGATGGCTCAGAGCGTCTTCGACCGCTATCCTGAAGCCAATGCCATCGATGTCAGCGTCACAAAGGAAAACCCGCCGATGGGGAGCGCAATGGCTGGTGCCGGCATAGAACTACATTTAATAAATAATAAAACTAAGGGCTGACTTGTGGTCTTATGACTAGAAAAAAGTAATTTTGCATCCGATACAAAGACGTATGGCAAAAAAATTCATTCTGTTCCTGCTTCTAGCGATGTGCTGTATGGCGGCCGGTGCTGCCGATAAGCATCGGTTTACGCTGGTCATCGACGCCGGTCATGGCGGCAAGGATGCCGGCGCTTTGGGCAAACGGTCCAAGGAGAAGGACATCAACCTGAATGTGGCACTGGCTTTTGGACGCTATGTGGAGAACAATTGTCCTGACGTGCGAGTCATCTATACACGGAAGACTGATGTCTTTATCCCCCTCCATCAGCGTGCCTCTATTGCCAATAAGAACAAGGCCGATGTCTTTATCAGCATACATACCAACTCGGTGGCGAGCAGAAAGCCTATCAGCGGACTGGAGACCTACACCATGGGTATGCGGCGTTCTGACGAAAAACTTAGTGCTGCCATGCGTGAGAACGATGTGGTGCTGATAGAGAGTGACTACCAACAGCATTATTCGGGTTTCGACCCGCGCTCGCCGGAGAGTTATATCATCTTTGAGGTGCTCAACGATGCCAACATGGTGGAAAGCGTCGAATTGGCCAAGGCCATACAGAAGCATGTGTGCCGAACGGCCAACAGACCCAACAAGGGTGTCAAGCAGGACGCTTTCTTGGTGCTGCGCGAGACGTCGATGCCTGCCTGTCTGATAGAACTGGGATATATCACTACGGCTTCGGAAGAGGCTTATCTGAATGACAGGAAAAATATCGATGCCATGGGTAGAGGCATCTATCAGGCTTTTGTGGAGTATAAGAACAAACGCCAAGGCCGGTTGCCAAAATCGGAGCCGGTCAAGGCTGCACCTGTCAGGCCGGATCCGGTAAAACAAGAGTCAGCCAAGCAGGAGCCGGTAAAGCGGGAGCCAGCCAAACCGGAGCCGGTAAAACGGGAGCCAGCCAAGGCAGACACGGTTCGACAGGCACTCCCTTCTGCCCCCGAACCGGTCAAGGCTGATACCGTCCAGATAGCAGATACCGTCACTCGGGAGCCCATAGCCCCCGTGCCACCGGCCGTACAGAGCGATGCACCCGTATTCAAAGTGCAGTTTCTGACCAGCAACCGGCGGTTACAGCCGAATGACAGCCGGATGAAAGGGCTCAGCGGTGTGGAGGCCTACAAAGACGGCAACCTGTGGAAATATACCGTGGGCTCATCTACCGACTATCGTGAGATACATAGCCTGCGTAAGACGGTGGTGGAGAAATTCCCACAGGCCTTTATCATCGCTTTTCGAAATGGGGAGCGCATGGACACGCAGGCCGCCATTCAGGAGTTTAGGAGGAATGTGAAAAAGTGACAGGTGTTTAGAAATAGAGTAAGACACTAGGTGTCTAGAAATAGTGTAAGAAATTAAAAAGAAGAGATATGAAGTTTCTGACGAATGAAGTGAAGATTGCACTGGTGGCCATTGCCGGCATCGTGATATTGTTTTTCGGGTTGCAGTTTCTCAAGGGACTGACCATGTTCTCGTCCGACAACAACTACTATGCGCGGTTTGCCGATGTGAGCGGACTCTCGGCCTCCAGCCCCGTCTATGCCAACGGCTATAAGGTGGGCGTCGTCGAGGGCATCAACTACGACTATCGCAATCCGGAGAATATCGTGGCCGTGATTGGCCTTGACAGCAAACTGAACCTGCCGAAGGGAACGACGGCCGAGATTTCCAGCGACTTGTTGGGCAATGTGAAACTGGAACTGAAGTTCGGTCCCAACCCTGTCGACTTTATCGGCAAGGGCGACACCATCATTGGTGGCACCCAGCAGGGACTGATGGCCAAAGCCGGCAACATGATTCCGCAGGTGGAGAAGATGCTACCCAAGTTAGACTCCATCCTGGTCTCGCTCAACACACTGCTGGCCGACCCTGCCATCAAGAACTCACTGCACAACGTCGACCAGATCACGTCCAACCTGACCACGACGACGCATGAACTCAACCAACTGTCGGCATCGCTCAACCGGCAAATGCCGCAGATGCTGACCAAGGCCGACGGCGTGCTGACCAATACCGAAGGATTTACTCGTCAGTTGAACGACCTGAACATCGCCT
>OCTX012123655.1_pt1 | contig 13927 bp, 23 predicted proteins | sample 1539691 | NCBI WGS metagenome assembly OCTX01 (sample SAMN02144231, study PRJEB22623) | gut metagenome | biome: sheep rumen | host: Ovis aries | place: New Zealand | reverse complement strand
TCTTCCTTACGTTTACGCTCTTCTTCTTCAGCCTTAGCCTTTGCTTTGGCTTCTTCTTGAGCTTTCTTTTCTTCTAATTTTCTTAATTGCTCTTTCTTAAATTCTTCTTTTGCCTGTTCCTTAAGTGCTTTCTTTTCCTCTTCAGTAAGCTCTACTTTCTTTTGTGGAGCTGGCATTGACACATTGTCATACAATTTCTTCTTGTATTCTTCAGGTTTAATTTCACCCATGTAATACTCTCTAGCATTTCTATAGCAAATTTCATCACTGGATTCTCTTTTACTAAATGCTCTATTGATAACGAATATCATACATTCCTCAAAGTTTCTTTCTGGATTTCTATAGCACTCTGCAAATGTAGGATCAATATCCGCAAGGTCATCCAGATATTTCTTTATTGGCTTTGCTATAGCTTCTTCAGTATAGTTATTGAACTGAGCGCTTGATACTTTCCAAGTAAGTGGTTCTTTTTCTTTCTTCTTAGATTCCTTCTTTGGTTCTTCAGGTTCTTCAACCTCAGTATCTAATCCCTCTAGCTCATCATTATTTTCAAGTTCACTCTCTTCTGTAGGAGTTTCTAATTCCTCAGTTTTTACTTCTTCTACAGTTTCAACATTCTTTACTTCTTCCATCTTAAGCTTCCTCCTTTGGTAGTTTCTTCTCGGCAACCTTTAACCATGCAACCAGTGGTTTCATTCTTTTTCTTAAGCAATCCACCCTGGATTTTAATTCATTAATTTGGTGCGTCACTTCATCAATTTCAACCTCTAGTGCTTCACCTTCAAGCTGATCTATGTTCTTGGCACGTCTATACCCTTTCTTGCTACTTACAGCTATTACAGGGTAATGCATGCTACAAATTGAGATTACATCTCTAATTTCTCTATCTGATGTTATGTGTAAAATCTCACCCAATTCTTCTCTTGTTTTAGGCTCGTCAGAAAGTAATAAATCTATGATTGGATGACTGTAGTTTTGTTTGGCATCCTTAGTTTGTTTTATGCTCTTTAACTTACTCATTTTTTTCCTCCTTAAATTTAACCAGCTAGGATGGTTTGTGATTATAAATTACATTATTATACTTTTTGCATTTTTGGCTCAATGTCGGTGTAGAGCTCCACCTGTATTTTTAACGTTGCCTAGCACTGTTAAATCTTTTTTTGGAAGCACTAGGAACTTCCCTTTTAACTATGCTTTTCCATTAAGTCCATTTTAATAAGCGCTCCGTTTATGAGCCTGAGCTCGGCTTATTTTATTAAGTACCTAGTATATTAATAATCTTGCTTTATCGACTGCTTCTTGAGTAATCCATAAAATGCAGCAGCCTTTATCCGATAAGGTAAGCTTCATTTGCTTCTTACCGAATAGCTTTATAAAGACTTTTTCATTCCCTATGTAATAGGACCTTTTCATTAAACAATTCTTTTTCGCTAAAAGGTTTCTTATTATCCAGGGCTTGATTCCCATTAAGTTCTCAGGTCTTTTATCTTCTTCTGGAAGCCATAAAGACTCAACTCCAATGCTGTGTGAATACCCACTTGGTGTTATTGCCATGCTTTATTCCTTTCTTACATTCCTAATCTTCTTTTTATTTCCTCTACCCTTTCAGGATGGATTTTTTCTATACTATCTAAAATCTTATATGCAATATCAGGATTATTTTTAATAAGGCTGATATCATCTTCAATAGTATTAGCCTTTGCTTCTTCCCATTGTATAGGATTCTTTGGCGCTGATTGGAATGTGCTTTCCTTTTCTGGTTCTAGCTCATCCTCCCAACCTCCACGATTTAACCATGTGTATGGATAAGGTATGTATTGAGGATCACTCCATTTTTTTGATTTTTTAAATTTGCCGATTGTATCAACCATTTTTTTAACCAATTCTTCATTTGGCTTATGTGTTTTGAACCAATTTAAACACTTTTGCTTTCCGATTTTGTTTGGATATGAACTCCAAAATGTACCGAATAGCTGTTCAATTGAACCTTTTTTTGAGCATATATTATTATTTTTATCTAAATCTAAATCTAAATCTATATCTATATCTGCGGAAGCAGGTTGGATACATTTTGGATACACATTGGATACACTTTGAATACATTTGGTTTCCGTTTGGTTGCCATTTGGTTGACAATCGGTGTATGCCTTATTATCTTTTACCGATAATGTCTTTAATTCCTCTTGAAATTGTGTAGGCTTGTATCTGTCTTTTTGGATAGTGTTATGCATGCGCCAATGCTTAATTACTATAATTCCAGATTCAAATTGAAGGATGTACCTTTTGGCAAGCAACAAATCAAAATCATTCTTTGAAGCTCCTATTTTCCTAACTATAGAATTGGGTGCATCTACGAACCCGTCATCATCAGCTCTCATATTCAAATGAAAATATAATGCTTGTGTTGAAAGCGGAAGGTCTAAGAACCAATCCGTATCTACTACACTTAATGAGAACATTCTCTTCTCAGCCATAATATTCAATGCCTCCATACTGCTGGCAAACGCCTGTTTTTATTTTATAGTTGGTTAAAATTGAGCTGCCCATTATCACATCATTACCGTATTGCTGTGAAAGGTGTATAAGGTCTATCTCTTTGCATTGACTCAAATCAAGCGAATCTAAGAATACCTTTAACCCTTCTAGGCCCATGTGGGTGTTTATCTGCCTTATGGTTTTTATATCTTCATGTCCTTTGACTTTTTCTTCCAGATAGTTACATTCGACCATAACAAGGGTAAATTTAAATTCTGATAGATCATATTCACAAATGCTAAAGTCTGTGGCATATAACACACACTCGTTTTCACTTTTTAATATCAAGGCACAGTTATTTGTTTTTCCATGAAGTATTGGAACCCTGTAAACCTCGATATTTTTGCCTTCAAATTTGCCGTTTATTTGATTTTTAACAAAATTGTGTGTTGTTATTCCGTCTAGACATTTAACGCCTCTTAAACGCAAATTTTTATAATTTAAGGAATGGTCTTTATGCTCATGACTAATGTATGCAAATAAGACATCATTTAAATTTTGAGCAGCTACTAATTTTTCCCAATCACACCCTGCGTCCAGGATGACTGTTTCACCATCTATTTTTAGTAGGTAGCAATTGCCAGTCGATCCTGTTGCTAGGCATTTTACTTCAACCATTATTCTGGCCACTCGTCCGATTGAACAGGTGTGGCTTTCTTAGAGGCTGTTTTGTTTTGTTGGTTTGCTTTTACATCTTCAACCGAGGACTCTTTGTAGTCTTGATTAATAATTAATGATTCGTCCTTTTCTTCTGGGATTTCATCTGAAGTGTAGGTGTTGTTACTAAACATGTTCGGGAAGGCTTCCCTTAAGGCTTGCGCTTTAGCAACCTTTACGCACATGAACACTGGCTTGGTTGCCCAGTTAGTGTTTGGCTTTCCGTCCTTCAATTTTACATTTTCATCATACAATGCGTATGTTCTATTTGTGTGTGTTCTATCCTTTCTAAAAACATCACACCAGCCACCGATTAAGGTTTCACCAGGAAGAAGGTATGCACCGTCCCTTTCCTTTGGTTGACCGTTATTATCCAAGTATAAGACTCCAACTTTTAAACCATCAAACTGTGGATTGTTGTCTGCTGCCTGCTGCATTACCTTGTAATCAATAACGAAGGTTGCAGCTTGGTTTCCAAACTTAATCGCATAAATGTCCTTTAAGAATGGGTTTAATTCGTAGGTCTTACAAATGCTAAAGAAATAATTGTATTCAACCGCTGTTAAAGGTTTATCTGGACTGATGTAGGCGTTGACAATATCTGGGCTCAAATCGATGATTTCACCTGTTCTAGTTGTAATGGAATAATCTCGCTGGCCCTGAACCATTGGTGCTTGAGCTTTTGGCTGCTGGTAAGTGTTGGGCTGAGGCTGCGTTCCATACTGTGGCTCGTAGCTTTGAAAATTGCCCTGAGGCTGATTGCCTCTCATTAAGTCCTGAATAATCACTGAGGCTTGCATGCTTGTAAGGGAAGCTGCGTCGCCTTGATATCCTAAAGATTGTAATTTGTTAATCTGTGGCTGAGTTGCCATTTTTGGTTGGTTGTTATTTTCCATATTTTATCCTCTTTTCTTTTCTTCTTCTGCTTCATCAGCAATTCTTGAATATAGCTGAATGCTTGTGTAGTCATCACTTTCCTTAAAAAAGTGAAACTCCCCAATTTCATCCTTAACTATGCAAATATCATCGACCATAACAAAGCCGTTAATATCTAAGTCTAATGACTCACTTCTTGTTAGGTAGTATTCAGGGCTACCATTTTCATCTAGTTTTTTTAGCATACCTCGATTTCCTTTCCATCTGTAACTCTTGTACAAATTAGCTGTTCCTGGGTTAACCACTTTATTGTTTCAAAGGAATCAATGCCCTCCATTCTATCTGCTAGAATTGGTAGTTCATTGTGACCTAATATTTCCTTAAGTTTTTCTATAAACTTAATTCCGTATTTCATCTTTGTTGCGGTGTTTACATCCTTAAATGGAACCCCGTCGATTGTTGCGTAGCAAACCTCCCTAATTCCGTCATTGGATAAGTTTTCTTCCAACATCACAAAGGTTAAACCTGTTCTCTCAGTTGCTTTTTGATTTATCAACCTAATCATTGTTTGAATTAATCTATTGCAGCGGGCAAGTAATGATTCATTATCGTTTAATTTGGCTTGCGTTGCCGCTAAATTTGCCTCATATTCGGTTTTTTCATTGTACTTGGATTGTTTTACGTACTCTTCAGAAATCTTGTTATTAATCTCATTCATTTGAATTTCGATTTCATTAACCTGGTCCTGAACCTTCGCTTGATCTGCATTCTTTAAAGCCTCCAGCTTTGCCTTCATTTCTTTAATTCTTGTGTATTCAAACGTTACATCTGTTGGAATCATTGTCATCGCTATTTTTCTTTCAATTTCATCTAACGCCTGGCTTCTCACAGGTTTTGACGCTTCTAGGTTTTGCTTTTCGACTTCATTTGTTAGTTCAATGACCTTGTCCATGCAAACCTTAAGGTTTACTTGGGCTTCTTCTGCTCTTTGATTTGCTTCGTCTCTTAGCTTCTTCGCATTGGAATATTCCTCTTTATAAGCCTCTTTGTCTTTTTCAACCTTTGAAATTTCTTTTGTCAAGCTGTCAATTTCCTGTTGCTTATGAATTTTGAATTTGACCTGATCATCATGGTTTGCGGGGAAGTCGCTGCCGCATATAGGGCAGGTAATCATTCCTTTATATTCTGACTTTCTGACGGCCTCTAGCTTAATCGATAAATCGACCTTTTTATCCTTTAATGAAGTCGCTAAGGTGATGTATTGCTGCACCATTTGGCCCTGGGCCTTTGCTGTTTCATTGTAGCTTGTAATTAATGCTTGCATTTTATCAACCTCGGCTTGTGCCTTTTGAAGTTCAATCTTTAAAGGTTCAAGTGCTGCATTGACTCCGCTTTTTAACTTTTCGATTTCAATTCTTTTTTGTTCTTCAAGCAGTGCCCTTTGTGTATCTCTTGAATTCTTGTTTTCTTCGACCTTCGCATTTACAGCTGCATTAATCTCAAGTATTCTTTTTTCAAATTCTGCAATATCTGGATTTGCTGCGCCTGATTGAATCGCCGCTTTTTTTGCAACCAGATCTTCATATTGCTTTTTTAATGTTTTTATATCTTCAAGATTTGGTTGTTGCACACCTGCAACTGTTTCGAGCTTTATTTGAAGCGACTCGATTTCTTTTGTTAAGGTATTGTTTTGGTCTTTGAGATTTTTTCTCATAACATCCCATTTGCCCTGGTACTTATCACCGTATGGCCTTAAATCACCAAATCCTGATTGATACAATTCTTCACATGAAACGCTGCAACCTAAATCAACCAATAAAGCTCTTAGGGCCTTCGCGTCCAGCTTTTGCAAAGCATAAAGCGGATCAATGAACAACCTTAATTCATTTACATCCTTTGTCTTAAGCGTAGGGTTATAGTTTAAAACCTGGTAAAGCGAATCGGTGAACTCACCTTCATTTTTACAAGCCACCCCATTGATGTACCATTCTGTTGTATGGCCTGTTACCTTTGAACCGTCCTTTGACCATTTGCTAATGTACTTCTTAGTGTATTTTGTTCCCTTATCCGTTACGATTGAAACCTCAGGGTTAATTCCTCTTATCGCACCCTTTGGAATAATGGAGTCGATATCATTTTCACCAGAACCCCACTTGTCTGTAAGAATTGTGTTTGTTAAAAACCAACACCCGCTATTTAGTAAGTTTGATTTACCGAGTCCGTTTTGACCTGTAATAACCGACACGTTTTCTTCGAACTTTAAATCCATAGAAACTATGTTTCTAAAATTTCTTGTTTGTAATTCTTTAATCTTCATTTTTAACTCCTTTTATTTTTATCCAAATTTAACTTTTTCTTCTAAAACCTTTAATACTGCATCCCTTCTGACCTTTGTAGGAAATAAAGGATTTAACCCATCATATTTCTTAATGGCTTCTTGTCTAATCTTTGAGGCCTTGACCGTTCCGCAGCATGCATATGCTCTGATATCAGCTAAGTGCCAGAACCCTTTTTCCAACAAATTCTCTTTTTCCATATATTCACCTCCCTCAATAACGTTTTCTAATTGCTTTATTGTTATGCTGCGATATAATAAATCCCGTTGTTAACTAAATGGTTTTAGATTTTACCAAAATGTTAACAATTAGGTTAAAAAAATATATCCTTTACGGAATACTCACAGCCTGTTGTTTTATTGATGGTATCTGTAAAAGCATTCATTTCAGAAAGTTTCCAATCTGATGTTCCATTTTCTCTTGTCATGTAGGTTTGCTTTGAAATTCCTAAAGCCTCCGCCATTTGATCCTGAGTAATACCAGCGCCTGTTCTTAAAGACTTAATCTTGTTAAATTCCTGCATGTTTGTTCCTCCTTTCAATACTTCTTCAATGTTGGGAGTCCATATCTCTATAATTCTCCCTTTAGGTGTTTCAATTTTCACTTGATTTCCTCCAAGTCAGCTTTAATGCCTAAGTTCTTCCAAGCATTCATAACCTTATTTAAGGTATCCACTGGAATGCTTGCTCTTACTTCAGCTCTTCTTTGGAATCCATCAGGGTAAGTAAGTAAATAAATAAGCTTATCCATGTTCTAGTCCTCCTTAAATGTATTTATGGATATCTTTTGTTAATCTTAAACCTCTAAAAGTATAAATATAATCTAAGATTTCCTTTTCTTTAAAACCTTCAAAAAACTCTTCAAAAGGTGTTTTATGAGACGGGAACAAATCTTCTAACCATTTGGCTAAATTTTGAATTGTTCCACACGCTCCATAACTTAAACCATCTCTACAATTTGCACCATAGCATATGTACACTTGCTTAAAGATATTTTTCTTTACCATATCCATTTCCTCCTTTCAGGAAAGGGCTTTGTTAAGCCCTAACCTCTATAATTTGATCCGTTGAATATTGAGCTCCATAAAAACTATCTGTATCACCAGGAATAGAATTTCGTAAGAATTTTACCTTAATCTTCCCTGTTCTAATATCAGTTCCTAATAACTGACCGACTTTGACACCAACATACCAGCAGCCATTAGGAGTCTTTTGCCAAGTATATTCAGCATATCTTACTTCTTTAACTTCATCTTCAACTTTGTAAACCTTAGCTCCGCTCTTAATTAGTCTAGCGAATGCGTCTTTGTCTAGGTCACAAGCCATATACATATTATTTAATTCTTCAAAGCCTTCTTCTGTAATTTCAAATCCTAATCTTGATTCTAATTCTTGCTTCATCATAATTTTGTTCCTCTTTCTTTTGTTACCCATTTGTTAACTACACCTATATGTTAATACAAGTTTAACGCTTTGTCAACAAATATTTTACTAAAAGTTAAAAAAATTTTACTTTTTGTTAAATCATGTTTATTTTTAGTAAAAAAACAATATAATGAAAAAAAGGATGTGATATATGTGAATAGGTTAAGACAATTAAGGGTTGAACGCCATTTAACAATAAGACAACTAGGTGAAAAAGTTGGGATAAGTTATGTAACTATCTCTCGCTTAGAGTCGGAAGTAAGGCCCTTCAACTTAGACCATTTAACAAGACTATCACAATTTTTTGATTGTTCCTTTGATTATATATTAGGAAAGTCTGACGAACGAAAACCTCAAACAAAGGTGCAGTTCCCAGAACTCGATTCCGTTCAAATTGCCCTGCTGGCCCATACAAAGGATCTCTCTGATGAAGAGAAACAACAGGTAGTAGATTTTATCGAATTTATTAAAAGCAAAAAGAAAGGAAACTGAGAACATGTATAATTTAGAGGACTTCGAGAGAATTGCGAATAGAAACGGAATTACTGTAGTTTACCTAGACTGCAGCAATAAATCATTAAAGGCTTTTATCATTAATATTGAAAGCAAATTTTATATAATGATAGACTCGAGGGCTTCTCTTAAAGAAAAAGAGTATATGCTGGCCTATGAGCTTGCACACTTTTTTACAAATACATTTTATGATGTTAACGATTCTGAACAAGAAAAACTAAATAAAGAAAATATAGCTAATGCCTATATGAGAAAGGAATTTTTAAAAGATGAAAAATAGAGCAATGCTTCTATGCATTAAGCACGATATAAAAACTATCGAGGAGTACGCCTTAAGAATTGGTGTGTCCCCAATTCGTGCTGAGGCGATCATTAAAGAAAAAGCAGTTCTAACTCAGGAAGAGATAGAAGCCAACTGCAGATTGTTTAATGTATCAGCCGATTACTTTTTGGCACTTGTTGAATAGTGTAGAAAAATGTAGATTAAATGTATTTTGAGAAAATACAAAAAAGTTTATATAAAACTGTATTTTTTATACAGTAAACAAGTAAAAAACCACAAAATAATAAAAAATGTGGTTTATTTTTTTACAAATTGTATTTTATTGTATTTTTTGAAAATACAAAAGAGGGGGTAAAAATGCCTGTTTATAAAGATAAAGAACGCGGAACCTGGTTCTATGATTTTACAAAAAAAATAAATGGAGTGACTTATAAAAAACGAAAAAGAGGATTTGCAACAAAAACCGAAGCCTTGCTGCAGGAACAATATGCAATTGAACATTTAGGAAAAGAGGATGAGGAAAAACAAAATCTTACATTTGCAGCTATGGCCGACATCTTCTTTTCTTATGAAGCAACAAAGCTAAAAGATACAACAAACGACCAAAATAAAAGAATGTATGGCTGCCACATAAAACCTTTATTTGGCGACAAAATATCCTCAAGCATTACTCCAAATGAAATAGCGGCATGGAAGAAGAACTTTTTAAGTAATGATTACTCCGAGAGCTTTGCAAACAAAGTAATAGCTTTATTTAAAAGAATGATTGAATTTGGTTTAAAGAAAAAATACATTTTAAATGGTGACTTGCCTGATGAACTCGAAAAGGTTAAATTAAATAAAATCGTACCAGAACGTCAGGTCTGGAACTTAAATCAAATAAATAAATTTTTGGATTCCTTCCTTATTAATGAGGATAAAAAGGAATATGACTATTGGCTTTATTTTTACGCTTTTTCAAATTCTGGAATGAGACCGAATGAATTTAGGTGCCTACAGAAAAAGGACATCCAGGGCGATTATTTGGTTGTTAACAAAAGCATAACTTCTAAACTAAAGGGTGGTGATGTTATTCAAACACCTAAAAACAACAATTCCGTTCGAAAGGTTCTAATGCCACATGAAATTATAGAGCTGCTTGTTGAGTACACAAAAGAGGATCAGCCTGATGATTTTATTTTTGGTAAAAAGAAAGCCTTTAGTGAAACCTCATTAATTCGATACTTAAATGTTCACGCGAAGGTTGCTGGTCTTGAACCAATCGTTCTTTATGGATTCAGACACAGCCACGCTACAAACTTAATCAAAGCTGGAGTTCCAATTAAAATAGTTTCAAAAAGATTAGGACATAAAAATGCATCAACAACAATGAACGTTTATTGGCACCTTTTCCAAGATGATGAACAACAGGTGCTAGAGGCCCTAAAAAACAAAAAATAAGGCACTTTTTAGGCAAAATACGCCAAAAAATACGCCACAGAATTTATAGAAAAAGAAAAAATGGCTTTATTAAGCCATTTATTTTTTTATGGTGCTGGATATAGGAGTGAAAGTGCAACCTTATGGTTCCTATTCATTTCCTTTTCAAAACCTTTCAAATCCTTACGTTTTTACCTCTTTTATTATATATATAGGATATATAGCACTTTTAAAACCTTTCATTTCGTTTCATTTCCTTACATTTCCTTATGGGTAAATTACGCCACGAAATTACGCCATAAAAAAAGAGGTAGCCGTTAAGCTACCTCCTTAGTTTGTTCCTTATTGAATTTTTCAACAACCGCTATTGCATCACGTTTTGCATTTTCTAACTTCTCGTCATATTCTTTTCTTAATTCTTCTTCTAGTTGCTTTTTGATGGATTCAACGCCGACCTCTTGAACAGGGTTAACATCTAACCATAAAGCAAAGGAGTCAAGAATACTAATTCTATTTATTAAAGGCAATAAGTAGTTGTCATTAAAGGTTGAATTTGCAGTCCATATACCTGTGGCAAAGGATAAACAAACCATAATGACGCGCACTATATATTTAATAAGTAATACAACCCAGCCATTGGCTTGTTCAAGCAGCTCATTTGTTGCAGGGTTTAGTGCCATGATGGTTAAACAAATAGAAATAAAGAAAACGGATATAATTTTTAATACCGCTTGACCTGCTACATCCTTTACTACTTCATTATCCAATTTGTAGTGAGCATCTTTATTTTTAGAAACCTCTAAATAGTAACCAAATTGAGTAGCTGATATTCTAGGACACTTACATCTTAAATAAGGATAGTTGCTTTCGATAAAACCATCTGCAAGCACTGCTTCTATTCTTGTTCTTTTTGTAAAATACCTTTTTGAGAAATAACCATTAAACCAACCACTAAACTTGTATTTAAAAGGATCATCTAGTTCCTTTGCTTTGAAATAATCAGAAACCCACGAATCATGTTCATGCTTTTGAATACGATACAGCTTTGTATTGTACTTTGTTTGCAAGTATTCGATTTTTATTTGAGGGTTGAGTTTTTTATCGATGTACTTTGAAAAAGCCGTTTTATTGTTATTTTTCAAACCTAATTTACCTCGATATTGTCCTAACAAGTCATCGTACCTTGTATCTTTTAATTCTAACTTTTGCAGCTTCAAAAGGATAGCAAGAACCAATGAACCAGAATACAAAGTGGCCTTTATGATGGTATCTTCCCAGAATCCGCTTGTTGCTATGGACTCTGGGTGAAACTCCATATTCACCCAGTCCCACATGTTACCAACTGCTGTCATTACAATTAGAACTGTAACCTCAAGCATTGTATATAAAATTAACTTTTTATTCTTTACCTTTTTATCCAAACTCTCACCTTATTTCTTTAAGTTCTCGACACGCTTGTCGATTTCGATACGTTCTTTTGCAATCTTACGAAGTTCGAGTTCTCTATCTAAATAATGGATAAATCCATAATCAATAAAGACTCCTACAATGTAAGAAATTAAACAATACCAAATTGTGCTATAAGCCAAATCAAAGTTGCTTTTAAAAAAATATAGAACAACAAGAATGCCTACAGGAATTATTAGTGCCTTAACACCGAACAGCGTATATTTCACACGCTGTTCATTTAAAGTGGATTCAGGCAGTTTATTAATTGCTTTATTTAGGGCTCTTACCGCTACTACTGCAATAACTATAGCGATAATAATTCCCCATCCTGTTAATTTCCATTTTGCTGCATATTCAAAGATAGTGTACCTGCAGCCTACGATAATAATAGGAACTAACAATGTAGCAATAAAATATAAAACATTAAAAACAATCCATGTGGTTCTTAATTTGGCTTTATCCCATGAATCAATGTCCTTAAAAAACATAGGAATACCTCCTATTCATCTAAGCTAATTTTAATCTCGGATAGTGCAGCCTTTGCCTGGTCAACTGTTGCCTTTGCCTCTTCGCGCTTTTCTGCGTTTTGCTTTTTGATAGTTCCAACAACATTTTCATTAACACTTTCTAGCTTCTGATCCATTTGGTTCATTAAGTCCTCGATGTGTTTTCTGTACTCTTCGTCCATCTTGGCCATTAAGTCCTTATAGAATTTGGAGTCTCGAGCCTCTTTTGCTTTGGTTCTTACTACATAAATAACAGTTGAAACAATAAGCATTGTATCAATACCAAGTTTAGAACAAATCGCAATTAACCATGCTCTAATATCATCCATACTTAAGTTTTTAATCCATTCGATTAAAGTGTTTGTTGCATCTGTAGTTGTCTCAGGTTCAACTTCTGCAGCAAATACCATTGTTGTATTGAATATGAATAAAAAAGCAAATAAAGCGCTAAAAACGCCCATAAAAACCAATAATTTAATTAGATTCTTTTTCATAATTCTTCCTCCATGCTAGATAATATGTCATTAATTTCAATTGAGTTTAATTCAAGTTGTGGCACTACTATTTCAAGGAGTGCTACCACCTGTTTCATTGTCTTTTTATAAGATGCCTTAAACTCTTTTAAGGCTTTTACTTCTTCTTTTAACTTTTGAATTTCATCCTCTTTTTCGGATAAAAAAACTCCTAGTTGCTTAGGAGTTCCAGAAAATACTCTTTTTTGACCATTTTCATTGTAGTCAACCTTTCCAATATAAATGTAAATATTAGAAGGGTTTTGCCATTCAGTTTGTTTTGTTACAGGGTTAACCAATACTTGGATGTCACCCTTTTTGCATTTAATATTGTTCATTTTACCTCCTAAAAGAAAAAAGGCATAAGCCTTTTTATTTTTTCATTGCCATATAATAGCAATATGCTTTGCCTTCTTTTGCGTCCTTGTCCTCTAAGAACTTTATAGCTAATCTTATGTATGAATTTATATCATTCGATACAGCACCATAATAATCTGAATATATCATGTTTAAAACATAGTTCCAATCATACTCATTAAAGTTTGAGAAGCGAATGTCATTACTTTTTGCAACCTGGTTTGTTTGCTCTAAACTCCAATGGCCTCCAATTGTTCCATCTTCATTTCTCATTTCTTTAGTTGCTTTCTCTAGTAACCAATCACTAAAATGTTTGCCATAAACCTCTCGATATAAGTACGATTCTAATTCTTCATATGTTTCATGATTTGTTTCCTTTAACATAGTCAATGCATCATCAATAAAATTTCTTAGTTGTTCTTCATTGGCTATTTTTATTAACTTTTTATGCATGCTATCACCTAGCCTAAATATTCCATATCAATTTCAACATTTGAAGTTGTAATCGGAATTCCGATATTAACTAGCGATATTGAAGCCAAACCTTCTCCACAATTTACTCTAACTATACCACTTACATTTAAAGTAGATACCTCTGTTGTAGCCGTTTCAACACTTGTAGAAGCCGTTAAGCCAGGAATAGTAATATTATTTTTTTGAACTACTATGGTCGCTACACCTGTTTCAGTTGAAGTAAATGTTACTGAAGCATTTAATTTATAATATCCAGGCATATTTAAAAGAATATTATCATTATTTGAGGTTAAAACTTTACCTCTTCTCCTTAAAATTGTATTCATTGGTACTACGCCATTTTCTAAAACATCAGAAGAAGTGGTACTACCAACCATAATTAAACTATTTGCCATTTTTCTTTTCTCCTTTTTTAAAAAAATAAATAAGGGCTTACACGAGATAAGCCCTTTATTTGACAATATGTCGTGTCTAATTGACTAAATATTTCCGTTACAACCACAGCCGCATGCACAGAATGGGTTAGCACCACTTGTGTATGTTGTAGCAGTAGGATATCTTACAACGCCAGCAACAGCCTGATTTA
>OCTX012158808.1_pt1 | contig 13935 bp, 16 predicted proteins | sample 1539691 | NCBI WGS metagenome assembly OCTX01 (sample SAMN02144231, study PRJEB22623) | gut metagenome | biome: sheep rumen | host: Ovis aries | place: New Zealand | reverse complement strand
AGGCAACCGTGAGCGCACCCAGGCTTTCGAAGGCACCATCATTGCCAAGAAGCATGGCGGCATCAACGAGACCATCACCGTCCGCCGCATTTCCTACGGCGTCGGCTGCGAGAAGGTCTTCCCCGTACATTCTCCCTCCATCGTCTCCGTCACCACCGTTCGTCGCGGCAAGGTTCGCAGAGCGAAGCTCTACTACCTGCGTGACCGCGTGGGCAAGAAGGCCAAGGTCAAGGAGAGACTGTAAGCTCAAGTACCAAAAAGAGAGATCGGGTATCCGGTCTCTTTTTTTGTTGCGTTTGTTGCCTCTGTGGGTGTATAATAACATGAAATCCTATGGGTACAGGAGATTGTTATGGCTGCGAAGAAGAAACTTACGAAGGCCGAAATTGAAAAGGCCGAAAGAAAAGAGTCTTATGACTGGATTCAGAGCATGATTACCGCGCTGATTATCTGCATCGTTCTTTTTCTTTTCTTTGTCCGCGTGATTGACGTTAACGGCGATTCGATGAACCCCACGCTTGTCAACGGCGAGAAGATGCTTGTCTCCGGCCTGTTTTATAAGCCGAAGCAGGGCGATGTCATTATTTTCAAGACAGATCATTACGATCCGGACAAGGCGCTTGTCAAGCGCGTGATTGCTACCGAAAATCAGGTTGTCAACATTGACTTTGACAAAGGCATCGTTTATGTGGATGATCAGCCGATCGAAGAGGACTATATTAACCAGCTGACCTCGGTAAAGATTGATTTCCGCGGGCCGTGGACGGTGCCGGAGGGCTGCGTGTTCGTCATGGGCGACAACCGCAACCAGTCTACCGACAGCCGCGACAAGCGCATCGGCAACGTCGACGAGCGGGAGATTATCGGCCGGGCTTACGCCGTGATCTATCCTCTCGGCGATTGGAAATGGATTCACTGAATGGCAGAGCAACACTTTGAAACCATGAACATCCAATGGTTCCCCGGTCATATGACCAAGGCCCGGCGGATGATGGAAGAAAACATAAAGCTTGTGGACGCTGTCTGCGAGATTCTGGACGCGCGCATCCCGCGCTCCAGCCGAAACCCCGAAATCGACCGTCTGGCCGAGGGAAAGCCGCGTCTTGTGATTCTCAACCGCACGGATCTGGCCGATCCGGAAACGACCCGACTGTGGCATCGCTTTTTTGAGGGACAGGGCCTGGCAATCCTGGAAACCGATGCGCGCGGCGGCAAGGGCGTCAAAGAGTTCATCCCTGCGGTGCGACGCCTGCTGGCGGACAAGCAGAAGGAATACGAGGCAAAGGGCCAGGTCGGGCGTCCGTTGCGCCTGATGATCGTCGGTATTCCCAACGTCGGCAAGTCCACCTTTATCAACAAGGTTGCCGGCCGCAAGGCCGCCATTGCCGGTGACAAGCCCGGCGTCACCCGGGGCAAGCAATGGATCCATATTGACGCGGGTCTCGATCTGCTCGATACGCCCGGCATCCTCTGGCCGAAGTTTGACAGCCAGGAGGTCGGCGAGATGCTGGCCATCACGAACGCGATCAAGGCCGAGGTGCTCGACAAGGAGACACTGGCCGCAAACTTCATGCTGCGCCTGTGCCGGCTCTATCCTGAGGCTCTGCGCGAGCGTTATCGGATTGAGCCCGACCCTGTGCTGAACGGTTATGAGCTGCTGGAAGAGGCGGCAAAAAAACGCGGTTTCCTGGTATCCCGCGGAGAATACGACCTGGAGCGCATGGCAAACACGCTGCTCAACGAATATCACGAGGGAAAACTGGGACGCCTGAGTCTGGAGAAGCCGGATGCCTGATCTATGGAAACTGGAAAATGAAATCTACGCCGAGGGATATTCGCTCCTTTGCGGCGTAGACGAAGCGGGACGCGGACCGCTGGCCGGGCCGGTATGCGCCGCGGCGGTGATTCTGCCGCGCGGATTGGAGATCCCGGGACTGAATGATTCGAAAAAACTGAGTGAGAAAAAGCGAGAAGAATTGTACGGTCTCATTGTCGAGCGTGCCATCAGTTACGGCATCGCATTTGCAAGCGTGGAGGAAATTGAGACATATAATATCTTAAACGCAACCTATCTCGCCATGAACCGGGCTCTTTCAAAACTTGATCCGCAGCCGGCGCTCGCTCTGATCGACGGGAACCGAAACAGCGGCATCGAGATGGAAAGCCGCTGCGTTGTAAAGGGTGACGCGAACTGCGCCGATATCGCTGCGGCCTCCGTGCTCGCAAAGGTAACGCGTGACCGCTATATGTTAAAGCTGGCGGAGGAGTATCCGCAGTATCATTTCGATCAGCACAAGGGTTATGGCACGGCGCTTCACTATGAAGCGCTGCGGGAATTTGGCCCCTCGCCGGTTCACCGGCCGAGTTTTTTGAGGAAAATGCACTGATGGGAGACAATCGTTCGGGCCGCTGGGGCGAGGAGCGCGCGCTGCGCTATCTTCGGGTGCACGGCTGGCACATCGAGCAATGCAATTATGCCTGCCGCCTCGGAGAAATTGACATCATCGCAAGCCGGCGCGGCATCCTGTCCTTTATCGAAGTCAAAACGCGGAAAGATGATTCTTTCGGCGCGGCGCGCGAATACGTGACCGCCGCCAAACAGCAGCGGATCCTTGCCACGGCTTCTTTTTATCTGGCCGAGCATGAAACTACGCTGCAGCCGCGCTTTGACGTGATCGAGATTTACGCGCCGCAGGGGCCGGAAACGCGCTTTCCCAAAATTGTCATGCTGGAAAATGCCTTCGAGTGATATGTACCCGGCCTGCGCCGGGCGGCTCAGCAGGTGCCCCGGGGGCAGAAGGTGGAGCAATAGGTTTCGACCTTTGTGCTGGCCTTTTCGTTTTGGACGCTGATGCGCGCCGCGCTGCAGCGGCAGTCGATGGTGTTGAACTTGCAGGCGGTCACGTCACAGCCGACGCCGGGGAGAATGTCCCCATGTTTTTTGTCGTTCATGTTTTGCCTCCTCGCCGATTTTCGGCATATTTAGTTTGTCGGCATCGGCGGGAATTATTCACGGAAACGGATCATAGCTTATGTCTTTGTACGCAATCGGAGATCTTCATCTGTCTTTCGCAGCCAACAAGCCGATGGATGTGTTTGGCGCGCAGTGGGAAAACCACGCCGAAAAAATCCTGCAAGGCTTTTCCTGCGTGGGCGATGAGGATCTTACTGTTTTGTGCGGCGATTTGAGCTGGGGCATGAATTTTGAGGATACGCGGGAGGATTTTCTGTTTGTCGAACGCCTGCCCGGCCGGAAAATCATTCTGAAAGGGAATCACGATTACTGGTGGAGCACGGCGGCCAAGGCCAAACGTTTTTTTGCGGAAAACGGCATTGAAACCATCGAAATTCTCCATAATAACTGCTTTTTATACGGAGACTATGCCATCTGCGGTACGCGCGGCTGGTTTTTCGAAGAGGAGACGGGCAGCGAGCACGATAAGAAAATCATGCTGCGCGAAGTCGGAAGGCTGGAGACCTCGCTCAAGGCGGCAGGGGACAGGGAAAAGCTTGTTTTTCTGCATTATCCGCCGGTTTATCAGAAATATGAGTGCCCGGAGATTCTCGCGCTGCTGAAGGAATATAGTGTTAAACTCTGCGCTTACGGGCACATTCACGGCAAGGGCTGCCGTCTTGCTTTCAACGGCTGGCGCGACGGAACGGAGTACAAGCTTCTGTCTGCCGATCATGTGAATTTTACGCCGGTTAAAATCCTGTAAATTCGAGAAAAAGTCATTGATTTTATACGCAGAATCTGCTATATTAGCTAAGCTTGCTATGCACATAAAGAGGAAGGAGATCAATCATGATCGTCAAGAACGTAGAGAAAAAAGAAAACAATACCGCTGTTTTTACGGTAGAGACCGATAAAGCGGAGTTTGAAGCCGCTGTCCAGGCCGCATACCTCAAAAACAAATCTCAGATATATATCCCCGGCTTCCGCAAGGGCAAGGCCCCGCGTCAGGTCGTGGAAGGCATGTACGGCCATGAAGTGTTTTATCAGGACGCGCTCGACGAGCTGGCTCCGAAGGCCTATGAGCTGGGCGTTACCGAAAACGAGCTTCGTGTTGTCGGTGCCCCCAGCATCACCAATGTCGAAGTGACCGATGAGCGCACCGCTTCCTATACCTTCAGCGTCGATCTCTATCCGGTCGTCACCCTCGGCCAGTACAAGGGCCTGGAGGCTGTGAAACCCGTCGTCGCCATCAGCGACGAGGATGTTGATAAGGAACTCGAGAGCGTGCGTAAGCGCAACGCCCGTCAGGTCAGCGTGGATGACCGCGAGGCGCAGATGGGCGACACCGCGAAGATTGACTTCGACGGTTTTCTCAACGGCGAGCGCTTTGACGGCGGCAAGGCCGAGGGTTATTCTCTCGAGCTTGGTTCCGGCTCCTTTGTCCCCGGCTTTGAGGAGCAGATTGTCGGCATGAAGGTCGGCGAGGAGAAGGACATCAACATCACCTTCCCCGAGGATTACGTGGAAGACTTGGCCGGCAAGGATGTTGTTTTCAAGGTGAAGCTGCACGACCTCACGGTCGCCGAGCTGCCCGAACTGGACGATGACTTTGCCCAGGATGTCTCCGAGTTTGATACGCTGGATGCCTACAAGGCGAATCTGCGTGAGGAACTGGAGAAGAAGGCTGCCGAGAAGGCGGAGAGCGAATTCCGCTCCGAGATCATGCGTCAGGCTGCCGAGAACCTCACCGTCACCATCCCCGAGGCGATGATTGCCGAGAAGAGCGAGGAGATTCTCCGCAACTATGCCGCCAATTTCGGCATGAACACCCGCGACATGTCCATTGAGCAGATCAAGCAGATGATGGGCGTGGACGACAACACGATCAACCAGACCATCCGCCCGGCTGCCGAGTTCCAGGTCCGCAACGATCTGCTGCTCGAGGCGGTCATCGAGGCCGAAAGCATCGAGACCACCGAGGAAGAGAACCGCGAGTACCTCAATAAGATCGCGGAGAGCATCGGCGCCAAGCCTGAAGAAGTCGAGAAGTACTTCGGCATGGATTATATTGCTTCCGAGCAGAAGAAGGAAAAGGCCTCCACGCTTATTCTGGAGAGCGCCGTCGCCAAGGCTCCTGAGCAGGCGTAAACGGTATATTTTTCCGACCGTGGGGATATGCTCTCTGAGATAAGCTGATAATGTAAAGGAGAGTTTCATACAATGAGTTTAGTCCCTTATGTAGTTGAACAGACCAGCCGCGGCGAGCGTTCTTATGACATTTTCTCCCGACTGCTGAATGACCGCATCGTCATGCTCAGCGAAGAGGTCAACGACACCACCGCAAGCCTCATCGTGGCACAGCTGCTGTATCTCGAGGCGCAGGATCCGGATAAGGACATTCAGTTCTATATCAACAGCCCCGGCGGCAGCGTAACCAGCGGCCTTGCCATCTATGACACGATGCAGTACATCAAGCCTGATGTTTCTACCATCTGCGTGGGCATGGCGGCCTCCATGGGCGCGTTTCTGCTGTCCTCCGGCGCGAAGGGCAAGCGCATCGCGCTGCCGAACGCCGAGATTATGATCCATCAGCCCTCCGGCGGCAGCCGCGGGCAGTGCACCGACATCCAGATCCAGGCCGAGCAGATCCTGAAGATCAAGAACCGCTTGAATCAGATTCTGGCCGCTAACACCGGCAAGAGTGTGGAAGAAGTTGAACGCGACTGCGAGCGCGATCATTTCATGACCGCCGAGGAAGCCCAGGCCTACGGACTGATTGACAAGGTAATCTACAAACGCTGAAGCGCAAAAACAAGATTATATTTTTACGGAGCGCGGGGTGGGCATTGGCCCTCCTCGCGTTCCGGGTATCAGTGAATCATTGATAGGAGAAAAACATGGCAAGTAATGAAGGCAGAAGAAGCATCCGCTGTTCATTTTGCGGAAAGCCTCAGTCTCTGGTCAATCGCCTGATCGCCGGCAACGGCTCCTATATCTGCGACGACTGCGTCCGGATGTGCATGAACATCATCGAGGACGACCCGGAGCTCAATCCGCAGGTGGAGGGCTATGACGGCCTGCCGCTGGTGTTTGAAAAGCTGCCGAAGCCGATGCAGATCAAGGCCCGTCTTGACGAATATGTGATCGGGCAGAATCGGGCAAAGATCGCGCTTTCCGTCGCGGTGTACAATCATTATAAACGGATTCTGCATGGCGGCAGCAAGGACGATGTAGAGCTGCAAAAAAGCAATATTCTTCTGATCGGCCCTACCGGCAGCGGCAAAACGCTCTTTGCCCAGACGATGGCAAAAATGCTGGACGTTCCCTTTGCCATCGCGGACGCGACGACCCTGACGGAGGCCGGCTACGTCGGCGAAGACGTAGAGAACGTGATTCTCAAGCTCCTGCAGGCTGCCGACTTTGATGTCGAGCGCGCGCAGCGCGGCATTATTTACATTGACGAAATCGATAAGATCGCGCGCAAAAGCGAGAATACCTCGATTACGCGCGACGTTTCCGGCGAGGGCGTGCAGCAGGCGCTGTTGAAACTCCTTGAGGGAACCATCGCCAACGTCCCGCCCCAGGGCGGCCGCAAGCATCCGCATCAGGAGTTTATCCATGTGGACACGACGAATATTCTCTTTATCTGCGGCGGCGCCTTTGACGGCCTGGATAAGATCATCGAAAAGCGCACCAATAAGAAAACGATGGGCTTTGGCGCCGATATTGCCAGCAGCAGCGAGCGCGACCTGGGACAGATTCTTTCTCAGGTGCAGCAGCACGATTTGCTGAAATTCGGCATCATCCCCGAGCTGATCGGCCGTCTGCCGGTCGTGGCCTCGCTCGATTCTCTCAATCGCGATGACCTGGTCCGTATCCTCACCGAGCCGAAAAACGCCATGACGAAGCAGTATCAGGCGCTGATGAGTTATGACGGCGTGGAGCTTGCCTTTGAGCCGGAAGCGCTGGAAGCGGTCGCCGATAAGGCGATCGAGCGCAAAATCGGCGCGCGCGGCCTGCGCAGCGTCATGGAATCGGTGATGACGGACGTCATGTATACCGTGCCGTCCGACCCGACCGTGAAGAAAGTGACCATCACGGCTGACTGCGTGAGAAACGACCGCTCCCCGCTGGTCGAGCATATCAACTAGTAACACACAGAGCGCCTCTTCGAAAGGAGGTTCCCCATGAACACAGATAATATGAATCACGAACACAGGGTTTTACCGCTGCTGCCTCTGCGCGGGCTGATTGTTTTCCCCCAGATGCTGCTGACTTTCGACGTGGAGCGCCCGGCCTCGCTGGCTGCGATCAACGCGGCCAACCGCGGAGACCATCTGATTTTTCTCTCCGCCCAGAAGGATATCGCCGTTGACGTTCCGCAGGAAAAGGACATTTACAGCGTTGGCACCGTCTGCCGCATTCGCCAGCAGCTGCGCGGCGGGCATGCGGGCTGCCGCCTGATGGTCGAGGGGCTTTACCGTGCCCACGCCGTCAGCATGGACACGGACAGCAACGGGTATTCCGCCGTGCTCGAGCCGCTCGACGACAAGCCGGAGCGGATCAGTTCCGCCCGACGGGAAGCACTGCTGCGCAATTGCCTGACGCTCTTTAATGAGTATCTGCACATGAATCAAGACATGATGAACGAGCAACTGCTCAATGTGCTCGCCAATCCTGACGCCGATTATGTGACTTACTATATTGCGCAGAACGTTCGCGTGAATGTTGCCGCACGCCAGGCTGTGCTGGAAGAGCAGAGCCTCAGCCGCCGGCTGATGCAGCTTGGCCGCCTGCTGCAAAACGAGCTGCACATCCTCAGCATTGAGCAGGAGCTCAACGAGGCAACGCAGGAAGCGATGGAGCGCAATCAGCGCGAATATTATCTCCGCGAGGAGATGAAGATCATCCAGTCGGAACTGGGTGAGGACATGAGCAGCGATGATTTTGGCGAATACCGCCGGAAAATCGAGGCTCTTCCCGTCAAAGATGAGGTGCGCGAAAAGCTCCTGAAAGAGCTCGCACGCCTGCAGAAGCAGCCCTTCGGTTCCTCCGAGTCCGCTGTTCTGCGCGGCTATCTGGATACAGTGCTCGAGCTTCCCTGGGGCGTGAAAACCGAAGAGACGCTTGACCTGAAAAAAGCCAGAAAGATTTTGGATGAGGATCATTTTGGCCTTGAAAAGGTGAAGGAGCGTATTCTGGAGTACCTCGCCGTGCGTCAGCTCAGTCCGGAGCTCAAGGGCGGCCTTCTTTGCCTGGTCGGCCCTCCGGGCACCGGCAAAACCAGTATCGCGATGAGCATTGCCCGCGCCACCAACCGCAAGCTTGTCCGCCTCTCTCTGGGCGGCGTTCATGACGAGGCCGAAATCCGCGGCCATCGCAAGACCTATATCGGATCTATGCCCGGCCGCATTATGAACGGCATCGCGCAGGCCAAGTCCTGCAACCCGCTGATGGTGCTCGATGAGATCGACAAGCTCGGCGCGGACTATCGGGGTGATCCCTCGGCAGCTTTGCTGGAGGTGCTTGATGGCGAGCAAAACGGCACGTTCCGGGATCATTTTTTGGAAATTCCTTTTGATCTCTCTGAGGTTTTCTTTATCACCACCGCCAATACCATAGACACGATTCCGCGTCCTCTGCTCGACCGCATGGAGGTCATTGAGCTCAGCAGCTACACGGACGAAGAAAAGCTGCAGATCGCAAAAAGGCATTTGCTGCCGAAGCAGCGGAAAAAGCACGGGCTCAAAGCAGCGCAGCTTCGCGTGGGCGACGAGGCGATCCGTGAAATCATCGCCTCTTATACGCGCGAATCGGGCGTGCGGCGTCTGGAGCGGGAGCTGGCCTCGCTGTGCCGCAAAGCTGCCGGACAAATCGCGGAAGGGAAGTGCCGCAGCCTGACGGTTAAGCCCGAGCGTCTGGAAGAGCTGCTCGGCCCGGTCAAATTCAAACGCGATGAGATGCGGCGTCAGGACGAGGTCGGCCTTGTACGCGGTCTAGCCTATACGAGCGTCGGCGGGGAAGTTCTTGACGTCGAAGTCGCTGTGCTGGAGGGAACTGGCAAGCTCGAGCTCACCGGCAATCTTGGCGACGTGATGAAAGAATCCGCTCATGCCGCGGTCAGCTTTATCCGCAGCCGCTCCGAACAACTCGGCATTGATCCGGAGTTTTACCGCAATAAAGATATTCACATTCACTTCCCGGAGGGCGCGGTGCCCAAGGACGGCCCTTCCGCCGGCATTACCGTGACGGTGGCGCTGATCTCCGCATTGACCGGAACGCCGGTGCGTCACGATGTAGCCATGACCGGCGAAATCACGCTGCGCGGTCGGGTTCTTCCGATCGGCGGCCTGCGGGAAAAGACGATGGCTGCTCTTCGCGCCGGGGTACATACCGTAATTATCCCGGAGGACAATGTCTCGGATCTGGCCGAAATCGACCAGACGGTGCGCGCCGCCCTTCACTTTGTCAGCACGGACCGTGTGGACAAGATTCTTGACGTGGCGCTTGTCCGCCGTCCAATGGACAACAGCGCGGATTATCTTCCTTTGCAGGGGGAGAACCGGCTTCCCGTACGGATGTGAGCGCCATGCAGACCTTGAATGTAAATAAGGCGGAGTTTATAAAATCCGCCGCGTCCCCAAAGCAGTTTATCCGCAGTTCGGTTCCTTCGGTTGTCTTTGCCGGCAAGTCGAATGTGGGCAAGTCTTCGGTGATCAATCGTCTTCTGAACCGGAAAAATTTTGCCCGCGTTGGGGCATCTCCCGGTAAAACGATTCACGTCAACTATTTTTACATTGACGACAAGATTTACTTTGTCGATCTGCCCGGCTACGGTTACGCCAAGGTCTCCCAGGCAGAACGCGAGCGCTGGGGAAAGCTGATGGAGGACTTTTTCTCCGAGCCCGATTTGATGACCCTGGGCGTAATGATCGTCGATGCGCGTCATAAGCCGACGGCGGATGATGTCACGATGGCCGATTGGTTTAAACAGTCTGGATGCCGCCTTGTCGTTGTCGCCAATAAGCTCGACAAGCTAAAAAACAGTGAAATTGAGGGCAATCTTCGCCTAATCCGCAGCACGCTGGCATTGCCGGAAGACGTCGTGCTGATTCCGTTTTCCGCGGAAAAGGGAAATGGGCGCGAGGCGCTGATGTCTGAAATCCTTTCCTTGATTTGAATGAATAGCAGGACGAATTTTTCGTCCTGCTATTGTATTTCCGTAAAAAATTTGGTAAACTAACTTTATATTGGGGGTAAAATGGATGAACGCATGGCAACAGATTATCAGTGGCTTTGATTTCACGCCGCTGTTGAATATGGCGCTCAGTGCTATCCCGGCGCTGATTTGCATCACGCTCCATGAGCTGAGCCACGGTCTCGTTGCCTATCGCCTCGGCGACCCCACTGCCAAAAATGCCGGACGCCTGACGCTCAATCCGATTCGTCACATCGATGTTTTCGGTTTTTTGATGCTCATTGTGGCTCATGTCGGCTGGGCCAAGCCCGTGCCGGTCGATATGCACAATTTTGAAAACCCAAAGCGCGGCATGGCAATCACTGCCTTTGCCGGGCCAGTGAGCAATTTTCTCATTACGGCAATTGCGCTGCTTCTTTACGGCTTTCTCGCTCCGTTGACTTACGGCGCCGGACAGGCCGCGGCCATTGGTATGAAGCTTTTGTACCTTACGGCATACCTCAGTCTTGGTCTTGCCCTGTTTAATTTGCTTCCAATTCCGCCGCTTGACGGATCCAAGGTGCTTTTTTCCGTGATTTCGGATGAGAGCTACTGGAAGCTGATGCGCTATGAGCGCTATGGCATGATTCTTTTGGTCATCCTGGCTTATACGGGCGTGACCGGCCATTTTCTCAGCAACATCATTGGTACCGTGTTCGACTGGTTTATGAACCTTGCCCTCTGGGCGTATCAGTGGAGTTATTCTTTGTTTATTGCGTGAGATTTGCATGGAAAATCCAAGCTTTTTTCTGGAAGGCGTTGTTCACGAAAAAAATGAACTGCAGGATTTTGTAGGCCCGCTGAGCCTTATTCTGATGCTCCTGCAGAAGAATAAAATCGAGATCCGCGATATCAAAATCGCCGAGATTCTCGATCAATATCTGGCCTATCTGGAGCAAATGCAGCAGATGGATCTGGAGATTGCCAGCGAGTTCGTTCAGATGGCCTCGCATCTGCTGTATATCAAGACCAAGACCCTGCTGACGGACGACGAAAAAGAAGTCTCGGAGCTCGAGCTTTTGATGGCTTCCCTGGAGCAGCTTAAAAGCAAAGACATCTATGCGTCGGTGCGGCAAATCACGCCGGAGCTTAAAAGTGCCTCTGAGTTGGGACTGCTTTACTTTTCCAAGCTGCCCGAGCCGCTGCCGAAAGCGACGCGAACCTATGAATACCGTCATGAGCCGGTGGATCTGCTGCGAGCCGTTCTCAGTGTCTATTCCCGCGGCATTAAAACCCCGGAGCGTGATCTCCTCAGTCAGGCGATCCCGCGCCGCATCACCTATAGCGTGCGGGACAAGAGCCGTCAGATCCTGGAGCTGCTTCGGACAAAGACCAGCACGCTCCATACCCTTTATCAGACCTGCGCCAGCCGCTCCGAGGTCGTAGCAACCTTTCTTTCCATCCTCGAACTTTGCAGCATGGGCAGTATAAAACTTGTCCGCGGCGAGCAGGATTATTCCGTAGAGTTTTCCGGCGGCGACGTGGAAGAAATTCTGGAACGGATTGAAGAATAAGCATGATTGATTTACAATCCGCCGTCGAGGCGGTACTCTTTGCCGCAGGGGATCCTTTCCCCGTGGCGCGGCTGTCTCTGATCCTCGGGGCTTCTGAGGAAGACGTTATGCTTGCCGCGTCTGCGCTTGCCGATGCTTTTGAAAAGCAGCAGCGCGGAATACGCATCCTGCGCCTGGGGGACAAGCTGCAGATGTGCTCTGCGCCCGAGCTTGCGCCCGTCGTCATTAAGGCGCTCGAACAGCGCAAGCCGCCGATGCTGTCGCAGCCGGCGCTGGAAACGCTGGCGATCGTTGCCTATTTTCAGCCGGTCACCCGCGCCTATATCGACCAGGTGCGCGGCGTGGACAGCTCCTATACGGTCGGCATGCTGACCGAGCGCGGGCTCATTGAGGTCTGCGGCCGACTGGATGTGCCCGGACGGCCGTCGCTGTTTCGCACAACGGATCAGTTTCTGCGGACGATGGGCATTCAAAAGCTGGAGGATCTGCCGCCCCTGCCGGATATGACGCAGAGCGACGGCGTAGAAAAGCTCCAGCGCGCGATTGACGATCTGCAGAACGCCGAGGACGGTCAGATTGTTCTCGAAGGGATGGACAACTGAATTCTATACGGGGGTGATGTCTTGGTCGGATGGATCATTTTAGGCGTCATCGTCCTGATTATCGCTGGCATCAACCAAATTCGCATCGGAGCGGACGTCTCCTATGAGGGCGGCGTATTCGGCCTGTCGGCCAAGGTCGCCGGGGTGATGCTGCAGCTGCTGCCGAAGCAGGATAAGGGCGAGAATAAACCGAAAAAAGAGAAGAAACCCAAAAAAAAGAAAAAAGAGAAAAAGGCTGAGACCAGCGAAGAAAGCGCTTCGACAGCGAAAAAGGGGCTTCCGCTCGGCTTTAACAAAGAGGAATTGTTTGAGCTTGTCAAGGCGATTCTCCATCATTTCGTGCGCTTCCCGCGTAAATTCCGCATTGACCGCTTTAAGCTTCATCTTCTCGTCGCGGGTCAGGATCCTTATGACACCGCCATGACCTATGCTTATCTAAACGAGGCGCTGTCTATCCTGCTCCCGATGGCCCGCCGTGGCTTCCGGGTCAAAGCCGCGGACGTTTGGACGGATGTGGATTTTACCGAGGATCGTTTCCGTCTCGATTTTGCGTTGGGGCTTTCCATTCGCATCGGTCAGATCATCGGATTTGTTCTGACGGTCGCTTTCGTCGGGGCAAAGCATGTCATCAAGAGCAAGCTCCGCCAGAAGAAAGAGCGTAAAGCCGCGGCAAAGGAGCTGCCTCCTGCATCGCCTGAGGCGGAACATAAAGAAGAAAAAGAAACAGATAAAGATAATCAGCCAGAGGAAAGGATGGACTCAAATGGATAACAAAAACCCGATCGGCGAACTGATGGAAAGCACCATGGAGAATGTCAGGAACATTCTGAAAGTAGACACGGTTGTCGGTGATCCCATTTTTACCCCGGACGGCATTACCCTGGTTCCGGTATCGCGCATCAGCGTCGGCTTCGGCGGCGGCGGTGTGGAATTCAGCAACAAAAAGGGCGGCGAAAACCGGCCCTACGGCGGCGGCAATGCGACCGGCGTGAAAATCGACCCGATCGGCTTCCTCGTCATTAAGGAGGGCAATGTCCGCATGATCAACATCCTGCCCGCTGCGAATACGACCGTCGACCGCATTATCGACCTGGTGCCTCAGGTGATCGACCGCGTTGAAGGCTTTATCAATAAGCAGAACGAGGAAAAATAAAAGCAGGCAAATCGGTTCATAATAAGCACTGCCCAAGATAGAAAGGGTGGTGCTTATTTTGAGAAATCTGCTATCTTTATTGCTCGCCGTGCTTCTGCCCGCGACAGCGATGCTGCCGTACGAGCAGGAGACGCAGCCGCCTGTTCAGGCGCAGAGCGCGGTTTTGATGAGCGAAAACGGTGACGTTCTCTATAATCTGGACGCAGAACGGATGCTGCCGATGGCCAGCACAACGAAACTAATGACGGCTTTGCTCGCCGTCGAACGCTGCGAGCTGGACGAAACGGTGGAAATCCTTCCCGCTTATTGCGGCTTGGAAGGCTCTTCGATGTATTTGAAAGCCGGAGACAGCTGCACGGTACGGGAATTGCTGCTCGGTCTGCTTCTGGCTTCCGGGAATGACGCGGCGTCGGCGCTGGCCTGCCATATTGCCGGCGACATAGACGCGTTTTCCGAGCTGATGAACCGGCGGG